>Ga0265798_10005241_pt1 | contig 17533 bp, 16 predicted proteins | sample P3T30metagenome_FD_192430 | JGI IMG/M metagenome (GOLD analysis project Ga0265798, IMG submission 192430) | Plant litter microbial communities from East Loma Ridge, Irvine, California - P3 T30 | ecosystem: Environmental > Terrestrial > Plant litter > Unclassified | place: USA: California... | reverse complement strand
AGGCAAGCGGCGCCACGGTGGAACAGCTCGCCTTCACCAGCGGCTGCAACCTGATCGCGCAGACCCAGCCGGGCGAGAAGTATAAGGCGCCCGACGGTAGCTGGCAGACGCGCGGCGCCGGCGCGCCGCAGCGTGATTCGCGCTGCGTGTGAGGATCGGGGCCGACTAGGACGGCGCGCTCGGTGCCACTTGGCCGTTTGGCGTGCCGATGCCGTAGTGAGCGGGCCACGCGCGCGCGGGAAGGTGCAGCGTGTCGAACAGCCGGTCGAGCACGGGCAGGGTCGACGCGAAATTGCGGTTGAGCGGCGCGTCGGCGACATGATGCCAGTGGTGGAAGGGCGGGGTGGCGACGAGCTGCTCGAGCCAGCCGAAGCGCCAGCGCAGATTGGCGTGGAGAAAGAATCCCCACAGCGTCGAGCTGGTCACGGTCGCGGCCGCTGTCACGCCGCCGCCGTCCCAGCCCGCGCTCGCTGGGCCAAGCAGGTGGATCGGTGCCAAGCCGCAGAAGCGGACGAGATGGAAAGGGTCACGTCTGCGCGGGGCGCAACGCTGGCCGATACGGGATCGGGCGCCATCAGGCTCTATCCCGGTCAACCTCCGTTAACCCCGCGTCCACACAGGTTGACACCCCCGGACCCCCCGGCTAACCGGACGGCGCCTTGGCGGGGCTGCTCGCCGCTCGCGCGCACTCTCTCCTGGTCAACGAACTTCAGGGCGAGGGTGGCGGCGTGGCGGAGAACGGCCCCGGACAGGATTTCCACGACGCGGCGGACCCGCGCCTGACTTCGCTCGACGATCGGTTGAGGCAGGCGCGCCGGGACGAGGCGGTTCGCACGGGGGCTGTGCGCGACGGGGGTGATGCGGGCTATGCGCTCGGCAACCGCGTGCTCGCCGCCCTCATCGGAAGTCTCGTCGGCTCGGCGCTGATCGGCTGGCTCCTCGACCGCTGGTTCGGCACGACGCCTTGGGTGCTGATCGTGATGCTGTTCCTCGGGATCGGCGTCGCCTTCAGGCAGATCATTCGGTTGACGACCAAGCGTCCGGACGATCCGGGCGCTTGATCTATGTTATAGGCGCAGGGACCAGCACGTGGCGGCAGAAGGCGGCAAGATCGATCCGATGCACCAGTTCCTGATCGAGCCCGTGCTCGGTCAGCGCTGGATCGTGGGCGGCTATGACGTGTCGTTCACCAACTCCGCTTTGTGGATGGTGATCACGCTGGTCGTGCTGTGGCTGTTCATGCTCGGCGGCATGAAGCGCGAGCTCGTCCCGGGTCGCTGGCAGGCCGCAGTCGAGGGCTTCACCGGCTTCGTCCAGAACATGCTGACGTCGAACGTCGGACCCGAGGGCAAGCGCTTCGTGCCCTATGTCTTCTCGCTCTTCATGTTCATCCTGTTCGCCAATATCCTCGGCCTTATGCCCGTCGGCATCGTGCCGGGCTGGCATCCCTTCACCGTCACCAGCCACCTGACCGTCACCGGCGTGCTGGCGATTATCAGCTTCTCGATCGTGCTGATCGTCGGCTTCGGCCGCCACGGCTTCCACTTTTTCAGCCTGTTCGTGCCGCACGGCACGCCCGCGCTGATGGTGCCGCTGATCTTCGTGGTCGAGCTGATGAGCTTCCTGGTGCGCCCCTTCTCGCTGGGACTGCGACTGTTCGTCGCGATGACCGCGGGGCACATCCTGCTCAAGGTGCTCGCCGCCTTCGTGATCAACGGGATCAATCTCGGGCCGGGCTATGCGGTGCTGATCACCGTGCCGAGCTTCGTGCTGATGCTGGGGATCACGCTGCTGGAGCTGCTCGTCGCGGCGATCCAGGCCTATGTCTTCGCGCTGCTGACCAGCGTCTATCTCAACGACGCGGTCAACCTGCACTGAGTTTCCTCACCAACCATTGTTTCTGAACGGGAGTTACTGACATGGACGCAAACGCCGCCAAGCTGCTCGGCGCCGGTCTTGCCGCGATCGGCATGGGCATTGCCGCGCTGGGCGTGGGCAACGTGTTCGCCGCCTTCCTCGAGGGCGCGCTGCGCAACCCGGGTGCCGCCGACGGCCAGCAGGGCCGCCTCTTCATCGGTTTCGCGGGCGCCGAGCTGCTCGGCCTGCTCGCCTTCGTGACGATGATCATCCTGGTGTTCGTCGCGTAACCTGACGCCGACGGACCAGCCCCGCCCGACCACTGGGCGGGGTCGCAAGGATAGCGGATCACCATGCCTCAAATCAGTCAGATCGCCGCCACCTATGCCTCGCAGATCTTCTGGCTGCTCATCACCTTCGGTCTCCTGTATTTCGGGATCGGCAAGCTGATGGTGCCCAGGGTGCAGGGCGTGATGGACCTGCGTGAATCGAAGATCGCGCAGGACCTCGCGAGCGCGGAGAGCGCACGCCTCACGGCCGACACGACCGAGGCGGCGTGGAACGCCGACATGGACGCCGCGCGCGCCGCGGCGCAGGCCGAAGTCGCCGCCGCCAAGGCGCGTGCCGCGGCCGCGGCCGAGGCGCAGCTCCGCAGCGCCGACGCCGACTTGGCCGAGCGCGTCGCGCATCACGACGTGGCGGTGGCGAATGCCAAGGCGGCGGCGATGGTCAACGTCCAGACGATCGCAGCCGAGGCGGCGCAGGAGCTGGTGCAGCGCCTTGCCGGAGTCGCGGTCCCCACCGAGGCCGCCAACGAGGCGGTGCGCAGGCAGCTTAATCATGGCTAACGCTCCCGCCCGACCGACCCAGGGCCCCGCCTCCGAGGGGCTGGAGTCGCACGATCTCGCCAACGGCAGCGGCTATGCCGCGTCGACCGAGCATGGCGGCGCGGGCGACCACGTCGCGCCGACCGCGCTGGGCTTCAACGATACCGGCTGGGTCGGCATTGCCGCGTTGGTCGTGCTGATCGGCATGGTGCTCGTCCGCGTGCCCAAGACGATCGCGGCGATGCTCGACAAGCGCATCGGCGAGATCCGGCATCAGCTCGACGAGGCCGCGGCGCTGCGTCGCGAGGCCGAGGCGTTGCGCGACGAATATGCCGCTCGCGCCCGCTCGGCCGAGGCGGATGCGGCCAAGATGCGCGAGAACGCGCACCACGAGGCCGCCGAGATCGTCGCCAAGGCCAAGGCCGATACCGAGCAACTGATGGACCGCCGCGCGCGCATGGCCGAGGACAAGATCGCCGCCGCCGAGCGCGCCGCCATCGCTGAGGTTCGCGCCCGCACGGCTGAGGCCGCCGCCGCCGCCGCTGCCGCGCTGATCGCGGAACGCCACGGCGCGGCGAGCGACAAGGCGCTGGTCGACCGCGCCATCGCCGGGGTGGGTCGGCTCAACTGAGCGGGTAGGGGCGTCTCTCCGCCACGATCGTGCTTCTGCGGACGCAGGAGCCCAGTGCCACGAAGAGCATCGCCCGCCATCCTGGGCTCCGCTTTTCGCCGGAGCACGGTGGCTATAGTGCTGGCCGAGCGCGCGCCACTGGCTGTGGCCTGCGGTAAAGCGCGCCATCGCCGCCCGCACCGGCGTCATCCTGAACTTGTTTCAGGGTCCACCATCCCACCAGTGCCGCAGCAGCTGAGAGCGCCGCACCGTAAATCCCGAAACAAGTTTAGGATAACGGAGGTGGATGGTGCAGGCACGCGCTTCGGTGCATCACCGCGCCTCGGCCTACATGATCCCACACCACTCCACACACCCGAGGTGACTTGATGTCGCGCCCGTTCGCCGCCGCCCTGCTGCTCGCGTCCTGCCTCGCCGCGGCGCTGCCGGCGCTCGCCCAGTCGGTCCCCGCCGCCGCTGCTCCCGGTGACTCCGCCGAGGACACCACGCTCAAGGCGCTGTTCGCCGCGAGCGACGAGGCCTCTCTCCAGCGCAACCCAGTCAACGCGCTGTTCCGCGGCGACCTGCGCTACGCCGACCGGCTCGGCGATCCTTTTTCCGATTCCTACATCGCCGCCGAGCGCGCGGCGGCGCAGAGCGACCTCGCCGCGCTCGCGCGGATTGATCGCGCCAAGCTCACCCGCACCGACCAGATCGCCTATGACGTCTTCAAGCAGCAGAGTTCGGTCAACCTGCGCGGGCTGCGCCCGATCTCGTCGCCCTCAACATCGTCCGCCCGCTCGACCATTTCTACGGTCTGCAGACCTTCTATCCCGAGCTCGCCTCTGGGCAGGGCGCGGCACCTTTCAACACCGTCGCCGACTATGACAATAATCTGAAGCGCAACGCGCGCTACGCCGAACTGCTCGATCAGGCGATAACGCGCTTCCGCGAGGGCATGCGCGCGCGCATCGTACAGCCCAAGCTGGTGGTGCGGAACATGATCGCGCAGTTCGATCATCTGCTCGAGGGTGGCGCCGAGGGCTCGCCCTTGTACGGCCCGGTTAAGGCCTTCCCCGCAGCGATCGGGGCCACCGATCAGGCGCGACTCCGCGCCGCCTACACGCGCCAGATCACCGAGGTGATCAACCCGGCGCAGCGGCGCATGCGCGACTTCCTCGAAAAGGAATATCTGCCGGTCGCACGCGACAGCGTCGGCCTCTCGGCGATGCCGGGCGGCGACAAGCTCTACGCCTATCTCATCGAGTCGAACACGACGCTGCCGCTCTCCGCGGAGAAGGTCCATCAACTCGGCCTCAGCGAGGTGGCGCGGATCACGCGCGAGATGGAGGCGCAGAAGACCAAGACCGGCTTCAGCGGCTCACTCGCCGAGTTTTTCACCTTCCTGCGTGAGGATAAACGCTTCCAGCCGTCGTCCAAGGAGCAGCTTCGGCTCGGCTACGAGGCGATCGGGCGGCGGATCGACTCGCGCGTGCGCGAGCAATTCTCGCTGATCCCCAAGACCGCGCTCGAGATCCGGCCGGTGCCCGCGTTCAAGGAGAAGACCGACGCGGGCGGCTCCTATCAATCAGGCACGCCAGATGGATCGCGGCCCGGCGTGTTCTACTACAACACTTATGATCTTGCCGTCCGCTACATGTGGGAGATGGAGACGTTGTACCTGCACGAGGCGGTGCCGGGACATCATTTCCAGATCAGCCTCGCGCAGGAGAATGAGGCGCTGCCGGCCTTCATGCGCTTCGGCGGCAACACCGCTTATGTCGAGGGCTGGGCGCTCTACGCCGAGACGTTGTGGCCCGAACTGGGCATGGAGACCGATCCCTATCAGCGCATGGGCGGTCTCAACGACGAGATGCTGCGCGCGATGCGGTTGGTGGTCGATACCGGCATCCACACCAAGGGTTGGACGCGCGATCAGGCGATCGCGTACATGCTCTCACACTCGCCGATGGCGCGCACCGACGCGACCGCCGAGGTGGAGCGTTATATCGCGATCCCGGGGCAGGCCTTGGCGTACAAGATCGGCCAGCTTACGATTTCGCGGCTCAAGGCGGAGGCGAAGGCCAAGCTGGGCGTCCGGTTCGACGCGCGCGCCTTCCACGCGCAGGTACTGGACACGGGTGCGTTGCCGATGCCGGTGCTCGAGGCGAAGATCGGCGATTGGGTGAAGGGCGGCGGCAAGTAGCGGCGACCTCCCGCCATCGGCCCGCGACCTCGCCTTTTCCTCGCCATCTTGGCGCAAATAATCGTCGTGACGCCACGGCCACCGCGGTCCTCGCGACTGCGGCCGTGCCGCGCCGGAAAACAGCGGGAGTAAGGTCGCAGCCGCTGACCTGAGAACGGCACGCGCCGCTTGAGGCGGCAGATCCACGCTGGCGTGTCGTCGAGCGTGGGGTGGACGTCGAGCCCAATATCGGTTTGCGGCGAGGCCCTAAGTCGTGATCGAACAGATCGTCGACCTGACGTAGGAGCTCACTTCCTTCGTCGCGCACACCCCGCTGCCGGAACAAGGCGTCCCCCATTCGGTGGCATTCGATCGTCGGGTCGGCGGTGGTGAACACCAGGCAGGTGCCGGTCGCAGCCGAGAAGTTGGTCGCCAATCACGCTGATGTTCACTGCACGGCGCTTTCGTCTGTCGGTGCCGCAGCATCCTCTTGGATCGAGTCCGGGGGGGCGGCCGGCGACCAAGGTCGTGCTGGTCAAGTCACCGCGGACGCGAGATAGGGTTGACGAGGCGCCCGCATCGCGGCGCAAGAATGGAGTGGAAATTGCACGCGATCGGACGGGAAGGTGGGCGCGAGGGTGAGGCGGCGCTCGCGATCGTGGTCATGGGCGTGAGCGGTACCGGCAAGACCACGCTCGCGACCGCGCTAGCGCGCGCGCTCGCCTGCCCAATGCTGGAAGGCGACACCTATCACTCCGCCGCGAATGTCGCGAAGATGCGCGACGGGCACCCGCTCTCCGACGAGGATCGCTGGCCCTGGCTGGATCGGCTCGGCGGTGCGCTCGGCGACGCCGCGCGCGAGCGAGGTCGGGCGGTCGCCGCCTGCTCGGCACTGCGGCGCGCCTACCGCGAACGGCTCGGCGCCGCCTCGGGGCTGCGCCCCGCCTTCGTGCTGCTCGCACTTGACCATGACACGATCGCGCGGCGGATGGCGACCCGGTCGGGCCATTACATGCCGGTCGCTCTGCTCGACAGCCAACTCGCCACGCTCGAGCCCCCCACCGCGGACGAGCGCGCGTTGACGCTGGACTCGACTCGCCCGCCCGACGAGCTGGTGGCGGCGGTGCGCGCGTGGTTGGAGCTGGGGTGAGGCGCTGAGAAAAATCCCAATTCTCCCCGCGCGGCGGAGAGGGGGCCGCGGGCCGCAGGCCGGTGGTGGAGGGGGCTCTCCGCCCATGCGCCGGCTCGTCTGCGGAAGACCCGACCACCATGCTCCGCATGGTCGCCCTCGCCGTGCCAGGGAGGATCTATAAGCTTACGGCATCAGCCGTCGTCTGCCCTGCGACAGATGCCAGCGCATCGCCAGCGCCGCGCCGTCGGCGTCCTGCGCGCGGATCGCGTCCACGATCGCGTCATGCTCCTCCATCATCGCGTCGATCACCGCGGGCGGGCGTGAGCGGGAGATGTCTACGCCCGCGCGCAGCACGCGCATCACGCCGTCGAGCAGCTGGTCGAAGACCAAGGGGAAGGAAGCGTTGGCGGTCGCCTCGACGATCGCGCGGTGCAGCCGCCAATCCTCGTCGTGCGCCGGCGCGTTGGAGAGCAGCGCAACACGCAGCGCCGCTAAAGCGCGCTCGATCGCCTCCATCTGCGCGGGCGAGCGGCGCTGCGCCGCCAAGCGCGCGGCCTCGGCCTCGAGCACGAAACGCACCTCATAGGTGCCCATCGCCGAGGCCAACGTGTCCATCGGCATGTGCGTGTCCAGCCGCGCCGAGGGACGACGCTTGACGTAGGAGCCGGCGCCGCGCCGCGCCTCGGTGATGCCATCCGATGCCAGCCGCGCGAGCGCCTCGCGCACGATCGCGCGCGACATGCCGAAGCTCTCCGCCAGACGTGCCTCGGACGGCAGCCGGTCGCCGACCGCCAGCGCCTCGTCGTTGATGATTCGCACGATCGCGGCATAGGCGCGATCGGTCAGCCGTCCCTCGCTCACGATCCTCTCCTCGCCGCTGGCATAACCGAGCAGGTCGGACGTGGCGAGTGATATGCCTGTCAGACAGGTTCATGGATAACTCAGCGAAACCGCTTGCCCGTCAGCGGGAAAGGCGCTCATATCGAACAAAGCTGTCCAACCGATCGCCCCCTTGGGCGAGCCGATAAGAAGGCGCGGCGGCAACCGCGGACGAGGAGCAGGATGACGACGAGCGCTATACCGGACGGACTGGCCGGCAGCGTTGCCACGCTGGCGCAGCTCACCCCGACGCAGGTAAAGGTGCTGCGTGGTGTGCGCTCGGGGCAGCTCAACAAGGAGATCGCCTTCGACCTCGGCATCGCCGAGGCGACGGTAAAAGCGCACATGACCGCATTGATGCGCAAGCTCAACGTCCGCAATCGCACGCAGGTGGCGGTGGTGGCCGAGGCGCTCGCCGCTCACACCGACTAGCGCGTCGCGCGGATGCCCGGTAAGCCACTGTAAAGATTGAAATAGGGAGGCACGTGATGCGGGCGAAGAGGTGGCTGCGCGCCGCCACGGTGGCGCTGGCGGTCGGAACGGCGATGCCCGCGGCGGCGCGTTCGAGCTCGGTCTATCTCACCCAGCCCAACGACCCGCGCGCGATCACGGTACGCGGCGTCGGCGACGGGCGCGCGGACGACAGCGCGGCGATCCAGCAGGCGATCGATCAGGCCGCGGCGAGCGGGAGCGGCGGCATCGTCTTCCTGCCCTCGGGCCGCTACCGCATCACGCGCACGATCCTGGTGCGGCCTGCGGTGCGGATCTTCGGCGTCGGCAAGACCCGGCCCGAGATCGTGCTGGGCGACTCGACCCCCGGCTTCGGCAGCGGCGTGGCGGCGATGCTCGCCTTCACCGGCGAGGACCAGTATCGCGTCGGCAAGGTCGCAGTGCCGCCGCCCACGACGGTGCCGTTCGATCCCACTGTGTATGACGCGACGTCGAGCACCTTCTACTCGGCGATCGCCAACATCGACTTCCGCATCGGCGCGGGCAACGAGGGCGCGGTGGCAGTGCGCTTCCGCGTCGCGCAGCACGGCTATATCCGTCATGCCGACTTCCATCTCGGCTCGGCGCTGGCGGGCGTCTATCAGGCGGGCAACGAGTTCGAGGACCTGCGCTTTTACGGCGGGCGCTACGGCATCCTGAGCGAGAAGACCTCGCCGGCGTGGCAGTTCACGCTGATCGACTCGGAGTTCGAGGGCCAGCGCGACGCCGCGATCCGGGAACATGAGGTCGATCTCACGCTGGTCAACGTCGCCATTCGCGACACGCCGATCGGCATCGACATCGATCGGGGCTGGTCCGATTCGCTGTGGGGCAAGGACGTTCGCTTCGACCGGGTCAGCCAGGCGGCGGTGGTGATCTCGGAGGAGAGCAGCGTCTTCACCCAGATCGGCTTCGACCATGCGGTGGCGAGCGACACGCCGGTGTTCGCGCGCTTTCGCGACAGCGGGCGCACGATCGCCGGCAAGGGGAAGCGCTACCAGGTCGCCGACTTCTCGCACGGCCTCGCGCTTGGCGGCTTGGGCGAGATCGGCAAGACCGCGACCACAGCCGAAATCGCCCCGCTCTCTCGCGCGCCGCGTGCGCCAGCGACCGCCATCGCCGCGCTGCCGCCGGTCAGCCAGTGGGTCAACGTCCGCACGCTGGGCGTCAAGGGGGACGACGCCACCGACGACACCGCGGCGCTCCAGCGTGCGATCGACACGCATCGCGTGCTCTATTTGCCGATGGGGCGCTATCGCGTCACCGACACGCTCAAGCTGCGCCCCGACAGCGTGCTGATCGCGCTGCACCCCAGCCTGACCCATCTCTACCTGCCCGACAACACGCCCAACTACGCGGGTGTGGGCGGCGCGCGCGCCTTGCTGGAGAGCGCCAAGGGCGGCAAGGCAATCATCCACGGCATCGGGCTGTGGACCGGCAGCGTCAACCCGCGCGCGACCGCGCTGCTGTGGCGCGCCGGCGCGGCCTCGATGGTCAACGACGTCAAGATCCAGGGCGGCGGCGGGACCGTGCTCACGAAGGGCAGCGCCATCAAGCCCAACGACCCCCAGGCGCGCCAGGACGGCCAGCACCCCAGCATCTGGGTCACCGACGGGGGCGGCGGCACCTTCGCCGCGATCTGGTCGCCCAACACGCTGGCGTCGGCGGGCTTCTACGTGTCCGACACGAAGACGCCGGGGCACGTCTATGAGCTGTCCGCCGAGCATCATTATCGCGCCGAGATCGTGCTCGATCACGTCGAGAACTGGGAGTTCCTCGCGCCGCAGACCGAGCAGGAGGTACGCGACGGCGTCAACGCCGTTTCGACCGAGATCCACCACTCGCGCAATATCCTGTTCGCCAATTATCACGGCTATCGCGTGACTCGGACGATCAAGCCGATGGACGCGGCGGTGAAGCTGTATCAGTCGGGCGACATTCGCTTGCGCAACGTCCACGTCAACGCGGAGAGCGGCTTCGCCAGCTGCGACGCCAAGGGCTGCGGCACCTATCTGCGTGCGAGCAAATATCCGTTCGAGAACGCGATCAAGGACATGACGCGCCAGCAGGAGGTGCGCGAGCGCGAGTTCGCGCGGCTCGACGTGCCCGCCGTCGCGGCGAGCGCGGTGACCGCCTCCGCGGTGCCGGTGTCACCGGGAGTCGAGAAGCTGGCCGACGGCTTCTACTCGATCGCGGGCGGCGCGGTGGACAAGGCGGGCAAGCTCTACTTCATCGATCGCTTCTTCCACCGCATCCACGGCTGGTCGCGCGAGGAAGGGCTGTCCACCGTGGCGCAGGCACCGCTCGACCCCGTCAACCTCGCGGTCGCGCGATCGGGCGACCTGCTCGTCCAATCCTCGGCCGGGCGCGACGGCACGGTCTACAGCATCGATCCCGCCAAGCCGGAGGACGTGCGTGTCATTGCTCCGACCGCGGCGCGCGCCCATCCCGGCGCCGCCACGCTGCTGCCGGTCAACGTCTGGGCGAACGGCGAATTCGCTGACCGGATCGACCCGAAGACCTACGAGTTCCCGCCGATCTCCTACTTCTTCACCAGCAAGATGGGCGAGGCCAAGCCGCAGGAATATGTCTCACCCGACGGTTCGCTGGTGCTCCCGGCCTTCCGTGTCTGGAACCAGGGGCCCGACGATCACACCGGCTGGCGCTGGTCTGACACGCTCGACCCCTACGGGCTCGTTGGCGCGGCGCCGGGCAGCCGGGTGACGTTGACCAACGCCTCGGAGAACCGCACCTACAGCGGCCTGGTCGGCGCGGGCGGGCAGGTGACCGACCTCAAGGTGGTGGCCGAGCGCGGCGGCGAGAGCGTCGCGCGCGACGACGCCGGCAACCTCTACGTCGCCAACGGCCAGGTCTTCGTCTACGCGCCGGACGGCAGCGAGACCAAGCGCATCGACGTGCCCGAGCGGCCGCTCCAGCTGCTGATCGGGGGCGCTGACCGGCGCACCCTGTACATCCTGACCCATCACGCGCTCTACGCTTCGCCAATGTAGGTCACCGGCTTGCGTCAGACTCACTTAAGCAAGTGGATTCGCCCTGTAAAATTATGCAGCCTGTGGCTAACTCGTCGCCATGCCGGAGGTCGAGCGCGAGCGCCCACCCACATATCCGGTCGACGACGTCGCGGCGCCGCTCGACCTGTCACGCCGCTATCTGGCGCTGGCCGCGGAGGCGGCCGACCGGCTGCTCGCCGCGACCGATCCGGCGCGGATGGTCGACGAGCTCTTCGCGCTGATCCGTGCCGAGCTGCGGCTCGACGCCTTCTTCAACTACCGTCACGACGACGGGCTGCTGCGGCTCGAGGCCTACGCCGGGTTGACCGAGCAGCAGGCGCAGGACGGCGCCGAGCTGCGACTGGGCGAGGCGGTGTGCGGCTGCGCCGCGCTGGAGCGCCGCCGCATCCACGCCGAGGGAGTGCAGCGCTCCGATTCGCCGCAGCTGTCGTTCGTCCGTTCGATCGGGCTCGACTGTTACGCCTGCACCCCGCTGCTCGACGGCGAGCGGCTGCTCGGCACACTCGGCTTCGGGCGCCGCGACAGCCCGTGTTTCACCGCTGAGGAGCTGCAGTTGCTCCACACGCTGTGCCACTATGTCGCACTGGCCAAGCTGCGGCTGCGCCACGAGGAGCAGCTGTGCCGCAACATCGCCGAGCGCGACCTCCTGCTCGCCGAGCTCAACCACCGCGTCCGCAACAATCTCCAGATGGTGGTCGGGGTCGTGCGCAACGAGCTGCGCGGCGTCGATCCGGCGCCTCCCGCGCTGACCGCGGTGGCCGAGCGGCTCGAGCTGATCGCGCTGGCCCACCGCCCGCTCTACCAGGCCGCCGGGGCCTCGCTCGCGGTCGACGCGGTCGAGATCCTGCACGGCGCGGTCGAGCTCACCACTGGTGGTGATGGGCGTGTCGAGGCGGCGGAGGCAGTGATGATCCCGATCGAGCAGGCGGTCGCTTTCTCGCTCTTGGTCCACGCGCTGCTCGATCGCCGCGAGGGTGCCGGCGCCCGCGTAGCCGTGGCGCGTCGCGCGGCCACGCTGGAGGCGCGGATTACCGTCGCGGCGGAGCCGGCGGCCGCACCGCCGCTCGACCGGCTCGCCAGCTCGCTGCTGCGCCAGCTCAACGCCAGCCTCTACGAGGAGGCCGGCGCGATTCACTTAAGGTTCCCACTCGCTCATGCAGGCTGACGCTGACACCCGCTCGCTCCGGCTGCTCGTGGTCGAGGACGAGGCGATCATCGCCATGCTCGTCGAGGACGCGCTGACCATGGCAGGCCATGTCGTCGTCGGCGTGGCCGAGAGCGCGAGCGAGGCGCTAACGATCGCGGCGCGCGAGACAATCGACCTCGCTCTGTGCGACGTGCGGCTGTCGGAGAATGACAGCGGCGTTACGGTCGCGCGCGAGCTGTCGCTGCGCGGGATACCGTGCCTTTACGTCAGCGGCAATTGTCCCACTGCCGCGGATCACCCGCTGATCATCGGCTGCGTCGGCAAGCCCTTCGCCACCGCCGCGCTGAGTCGCGCGGTCGAGGCGGCTTATCGCATCGCCGCGGGCGAGCGCGGGGTCGAGGTGCCCAAGAGCATGCACGTCTTCGCGCGCGACGGAACCGTCCCGTAACAGGCACTGATCGCCGCTGGACCGGACTATCCCCTTGGAGCTAAGCGGTTGGCGGGCAACCAGGGGGACATATGCAGGGTCGGGGCGTTCTCGCCGGCCTCATCGCGCTGCTTGCGCTGCTGCTGCTGTTACCGGCGGCGGTGAACCGCGGCGTGCTGCAGTTCCCCGACACCACCACCTATGTCCGCGGCGTCGACGCCGCCGTCGTTGCCGCGACGGGGCACAGCTCGGCCTGGTCGCAAGATGCCAAGCGCGCGCTCGCGGCCAGCGCTACCGCGGCGCCAGCGACGACGCCAACGGCAAGCAGCGGGGACATGTCCGCGCGCGCGGCGCCGCCGGCGGGTGAGTTCCCGGTCGTGCTGTCGGGCCGCTCGGTCTATTACGGCGCGCTGCTCTACGCCGCCGACTGGCTCGGCAGCTTCTGGTGGGTGGCGATCGTTCAGGCATTGGTGACCGCCACCGCGGCGCTGCTCGCCGCGCGTCGTGTCGCCGGCCGGCTCAACTCGCCCGAGCGGTTGTGGCCCGTCCTCGCGGTAGCGCTCGTGACCAGTGTCGGGCTCCAGGTGGCGCTGCTGATGCCCGACATCTTCGCACCGCTCGCGATCCTGGCGAGTGCGCAGATCGCGCTGTGCTGGCGTGCGATGGGGCGTGGCGAGCGCGCCTTCTGGTCGCTGCTGCTCGCCGCCGCGGCGCTGTTTCACAGCGGCAACCTGCTCGTGATCGGCCTGTTGGTCGGCGTGCTGCTGCTGTGGCGGCTGATGACGCGCACCGCGCTGTGTCTCGTCCCGATCGCGCTGGCGCTGCTGGTCGGCGTGAGCGGCGAGGCGGCGTTCGGCGCGGCGGTGCGCAAGATGACCGGCTATCCACCGGTGCGGCCACCGTTTGTGGCGGCGCGACTGATGGCCGATGGACCAGGGCGCGACTATTTGGATCGCGCCTGCGCCAACGGGTCGACTCTGACGCTCTGCCAATATCGCGATGCCATTCCCGAGGACAGCGACTCCTTCCTATGGGCGAGCGATCGCGGCAGCTTCATGGGCATGCCGCCGGCGGACCGGCGCCGCGTCGCCGCCGAGGAGCGCGGCTTCGTGCTCGCGGTGCTGGCTGACCAGCCGCTCGCGGTGATCGGCACCTCGCTGCGCAACATCGGTGGACAGCTGCTGCGCTGGCAGGTGGACGACATCGCCGACGCGCGGCTGGGCGGGATCAACCGCGACAAGCTGCCCCCGGCGGTGCGCGCCGCGTTCGACTCGACCCGTGCCGCGCAGGGCGAGTTCCCGAGCGGCTATTATGACCTGCTCGCCGCGCCGGTGACGCTGCTCGCGCTCGCCGCGCTGCTCGCGCTCGGCTTGGCGCGGCGGGACACGATGCCGCGATCGACCCGCGGCTATGTCGCGATCGTGCTGACCGGAATCCTGCTCAATGCCGCGGTATGCGGCGCTTTCTCCAAGCCGCACGACCGTTACCAGAGCCGCGTGATCTGGCTATTGCCGCTGCTCGCTACCGCCGTGCTGGCGGGATCGCGGCGGCGCGTGCCTACGGCCGCACCCGCGGCGAGCGGGACCGCGGTATAGGATAGCAGGCGTGCTCCCGCCGGAGCGGGGTCAGCTCACCTGACGACGCCGCTCACGTCTGCGCATGCAGGAGCCACTGCCGCCGAGGCGATCGCCCGCCACTCCTGCCTGCGGCGCGCGCCCGAGCACCACGGATCGCGCGATGCCAGGACCGTCATGGCTTCCGCTCGCGCGCGAGCTCGTCGCTCGCCTGCGCCAACTCGATCCACATCGCGCCCTCGGGGATGACATATTCGTTTTCGCCCCAGAAAAACGGCCAGTCTTCGTGGTTCTCGGGGAAGTCCGGCTTGATCACCAGCACGCCAGGGACGACGCCGCCCGCGATGAAGGAGAAGTCGGCGCGGTTGTTGCCATAGGCGACCTCCTTCGACAGCGTCCCCACCCCCGAGACGAACGAGCGGTCCGAGCCGGGATGGTGGCCGAGCAGGAACTCGGCGCCGCGGAAGACCGCGTCGGCGCGCATGATCTCGGGGAAGGCCTTGTGCAGCGCATAGGCGTTGAGCGCATAGCCCATCACCGTGCCGCTGCCGGCCCAACCGCCCGTGGTGATCGGCACGCCGAACGGATTGGCGGTTGCGGCCTTGTCCGCCTCCGCCGCATAGGCGCGCACCGCGGGAATCAACCGCTGGCGATAGGAGGCTGGCATGAAGGGTATGGCCGCGACCGCGTCACGCAGGCTCGGCGCGAACCTCTTTTCCACCTCGGGGTACAACGTCTCCACCGCGGCGACGTAGCGCGGGTCGCGCGTAGCGCGCAGCAGCTCCACGGCGGCGGAGAAGCGTTCCATCTCGAGCGGACCGCCCGTGGTGTTGCCGTGCTGGTAGAGATCGGGCGGGTGCGACTGCTCCTCCGCCCAGGTCGCGGTGGCGAGGGCGAGCGCGCGCTTGGCTAGCGCCGGATCCGAACTCTGTAGCGCGCGTGATGCCGCCGCCAACCCGGCGATCGAGCCGTAGTTGAGCGCGGAGGCCTTGGTGGTGAAGGCCCAGCGATCGTCAGGCATCCCGCTGCGCCCTCCCTTTTCGTCGCCGAGCTTGAGCGACGGATCGTAGATCAGCCCGTCGGTCTTGGTCGAGGCGTCGCCCAGGTGCGTGTATTGCGCGACGTCAGGCTCGACGATGCCGTGAATCGCATGGCCGACCGCGTCAAACTGCGCGACCAACTGGCGCGTGCCGTGCGCGATCTGCTGCAGCAGGTCGGGCGTGCCGTCGGGCACGTGCATCTCGGTGCGGCGGCGCGTCTCGTCCACCGCTGTGGTGTCGCGCGTCGGACGCCAGCGCTCCCAGCTGTCCACCATCGAGCGGATCACCTGATATTGCGACTGGGTGCGAATGTCGAAGTCGCCCGCGTCGAACCAGCCGCCGACGTTGAGCCCGGGGATATGCTCCCCCGGCTTGTACTTGCTGTCGGTGGTCGGGCCCTGCGCGTAGAGGTCGATGTGCTCGTGGTTGACCGGCGCCTGGCGCGCATCGTCGCGATGCGCCTCGCCGTGCCACACGCGATAGCCCTCGTTGACGTACATATGGTCCATTGCGACCGGAAAATAGACGTCGAGTGTCGGGTGCCACGCGCCGGCATAGACGTCGTCGGCGATGCGGAACGGCGCAGTGCGCGTGGTGCCGTATTCGAGCACGTAGAGGCCCGGCTGGCGCACCGCGCTGAAATCGAGCCGCAGGTAGGAATAGCGCAGATAGTCGCCCCAGCGCGTCGCGGCGGGGATCGTCACCGGCGTCATCGCGCCGTCGGCACCGACGTGCAGCAGCCGCGGCGTCAGCCCGCGCGTGTCGGCGCGGTCGAGCTCGATCGTCGCCACCTTGCTCGCGCCGGGCGTGTAGCCGAGTTGCGAGTGCGCGATCACGGGCGCGCGACGCCAGCCCGGCACGCTGGTCGGGCGTACCGTCCACTCCAGCACCGTGCCGGTCTTCCCAGTCGGGAGCAGCGAGCGCAGCACGAACCAGCCGTTCTGCGCCTGATTGCGGCCGTCATAGAGCTGCACGGGCTCGCTCGACTCGATCGTCACGCGCCGCGCGGCGTCCTCGGGCGCGAGCACGAAGCGCCGCGCCGCGGCGATCGGTTGCGGCTCGGCGCCAGGGCCCTCGGCGCGGCCGCTCGCGGCGTTGCGCTCGGGCGTGCGCGTCATCGCGTCGGCGGGGTAAAGCGGGAAGGTGCCGGTGCGGTCATCGGCGAGATAGCCGTGGTGGAAGTAGGCGGCGGGCAGGAACTCGAGGTTGAAGCCGGCACGGCCGGCCAGCGCCTCGGGCACCGGCTGGTCGAGCAGCACTGAGACCTTCACCGCGCCGCCTGCCTTCTCCGAGCGGACGCGGTAGCGCCAGTGCTGATCGGGATATTCCAGCGTCACCGTAATCGCGCCGCTGCGCTGGTCGACCTCGCGCCCGATGAAGCGCGCGGTCGGGTCCCACTGGCCCGGCGTGGCGGCGAGGCGGACGTCGCCGTTGGTGGCGATCCGCTCGTCCTGCTGGATGATCTCGACGCCGCTGATCTTGGAGTCGGCGAACAGTCCGTCATACCAGTTGGAGAAGACCAGCACGTTGGCGCCGGGCGCCTCGTAATAGCCGCTCGCGTTGAGCGTCAGCTCAACCTTGGGCAGCGCCGGGTGACGCGGCTGTGCCGGCGCCGCACTCGCCAGCAGCATCACGATGACCGATAGGCCAATGCCGAAACGCGCCTTGCTCATCCTCATCCTCCACGCACCGGTCGACCGCCAGTCACGACCCATGTATAGCGCTAACATCGGCAGACGCCATATGCCGTGGATCAAGCCGAGCCATTGACGCTAGCTTGCTCAACTACTTACTCTCAGCCACCGAGAGGCCGAACGTCATAGGCGATAGCGGTAACAAGGAGAGGGTGGATGAGGGTCGATCGATTTGTGCGCGCCGCTGCGGCGATGTTGGGCGCGCTGCTGGCGTCCGCCGCGGCGGCTCAGGTGCCCACGCCCGCACCTCCCGCCGTGGCAGGGGCGAAGCCGGCGACGGTCGAGCGGATCACCGTTCACGGCCGCTCGCTTGAGGGTAGCCTGGAAGGCGACAGCGCCGACCGCTCCGTGATGGTCGTGCTGCCGCCGAGCTACAAGAGCAGCCCGAAACGTCGCTACCCCGTGATATACGCGCTCCACGGCTATTCGATCGGAGCGGAGCAGTGGACCCGCGAGATCCACGTGCCGCAGACGATCGAGGGTGCCTTCGCGCAGGGCGCGCGCGAGATGATCGTGGTGCTGCCCGACAGCAAGACCGCGCACAACGGCTCGATGTACTCCAGCTCGGTGACGACGGGAGACTTCGAGAGCTTCGTCGCGCGCGATCTCGTCGGCTACGTCGACTCGCACTATCGCACCG
>Ga0265798_10005240_pt1 | contig 17536 bp, 18 predicted proteins | sample P3T30metagenome_FD_192430 | JGI IMG/M metagenome (GOLD analysis project Ga0265798, IMG submission 192430) | Plant litter microbial communities from East Loma Ridge, Irvine, California - P3 T30 | ecosystem: Environmental > Terrestrial > Plant litter > Unclassified | place: USA: California... | reverse complement strand
TACAAGGCGCTGGAATCGTGCAAGCCTGGGACGCCGCTCACACGACCATCGAGCTCGACGTCGACAGTCTCACGCTCAACGACACGGAGCACTTTGCCGGCACTCGTACCTTCAGCATCACCAACACCGGCTCCAGCGAAGCGGTTCTTAAGATGGGGCACCGCAAAGCAGTGACAATGTACGCCATGGATCCCACATCGAACCCTCTGCGTACAGGCACGTTCCCCAACGCCATCGCCACAGAATACGCTTCGGTCTCCTTTTCTGCCGAGAGCATCAGCGTCTCTGCCGGTCAATCCGCCGAGCTAACTGTAACGTTCACTCCGCCCGCTAATCTCAACGCCACCCTATTGCCCGTGTACAGCGGCTTCATATCCATCGGTGACAAGCTGCATGTGCCGTACATGGGCGTCGCAGGCAGTATGCGCGCCACGCCCGTGCTGACGCCAGATTCGGTCTACCTTGCTCAAGGATACAAGCCCGCAGCCGCGAACCAGATATACACGATACCACGGCCTGATCCAGCGAACCCTCCACCCACTGACCGCGGCGACTCACAGACCACTCCGAACGTATACATCCGCCCGATTGTCGGGACGCGCATGCTGCGTGCGGATGTGCTTCGTGGGGATGATGAGCTGGGCGCGTTGGCGGGGTGGCCGCTCATGCATGTTGCGAGATTCGAGAATCGTGCTTGGATCAATGGATTGTTGGCGGATGGGAAGGTCATGGAGGAGGGTAGTTACAGTGTGAGAGTTCAAGCACTGAGAATATTCGGTGATGAAAGTAAGGAGGAGGACTGGGATGTTGTCAACACAGTTGCCTTTGAACTCAAGTACCAAGCATAGACGAATTGTACAGTAGTTAGGGCAAAACAGCTTGCGAACGAGCATGAATGTCATTCGAATGCGAACCTCTCTGATCCCCCAAGGGCAGCTTAAGGCTCAGCAGTGACAGACACAAACTTAGTATGATGGACGAGTTCTCTGCGTTGTAGTACAATAGCGTACTTCTTAGAAACGTTGTAACTTTCTTTCGTACGTGACAACATGTAGTGGTCGTAGCTGTGGCGAATCGCAATGCTCGGCTACTAGTAGTGGGGCGCTTGCATTTTAGTCACCATTACATATGGCAAGAGCTGCCGACCATCGCTCCTACCCTCTACAGCGAACCCATTCGGAAATTGGTATCCTACAGGATATCCTCTCACGTCATCTGGTAAGTTAGGAACTTGGATAGTGTGGTGCCGTCTTCTTCGCATAGGGAGGTCTTTTCTTCGACTTTTTCCTTTCACCTTCACTTGCAAGACCACTACAGCCACGCCCATGGTGTGAATCGTGGGATCGACCCAAGGTGGACCCTCAATTAGACATAGCTGACTGAAAACAACCAGACCGGACATATCAGTCACACCAATTTCCAACCACGAGAACAAATTTCAACATGTCGACCAACGAATCATTAGACTACACGCCCGACATTCCTTCCGAGCCCGTTATCAAAGCCACAAATACAATCTACATCGAACTCACGCCCAACGACCTAGACTCTTTAGCAGCCACGCGCTTCGTCCGTTCACCTAGCGCAGGCGCCACCGTCCTCTTCATCGGCACGACGCGCGATTCATTCAACGACAAAGCTGTCTCATCACTCTCGTACACTTCCTATGCGCCGCTTGCCATGTCCACGCTGTATAAGATAGCGTCCGGTATGTCTGAACATTCTACACTTTCACCAGAATCAAGTTGACTTACGTCAATCAGACATGCAGCAAAAGCACTCCCTCACCAAGATTGCTATCATCCACAAACTCGGCGAATGTCCGATCGGCGAAGAAAGTATCGTAATCGCAGTCAGCGCGCCGCATCGCAAGGCTGCGTGGTTAGCAGGCGAAGAGGCGCTGGAGCTGACGAAAGAGAAGGCCGAGATATGGAAGTTGGAGAGATTTGAAGGCGGCGAGGGAGTATGGAGAGCAAATAGGGACGGTGCTGTTGGAGTAAAAGTGGCGGATGGTGAGAAGTAGGGACAAACAGTTGTCTGCGTTTATACATTGTTTTTACAGCCATAAGTTACTCATACATTCCAAACATCGTTATTGCTTCTTCCCCTCGTCATCGTTCTTCTCGTCCTCGTACGTTATCCGCATCTCTCCACTAGCAGCAATGAGCTCCGAGAAGTTCCTAGGTATATCCTCCTCCGACTTGTAAATGCTATCGTAGTTCAGCCTGCGCCGCAAACTCGCCTGCGCTTCTCTCAGATTCGCAACGTCGAACGACCACATTATGCCTCCGACCGCCATTATGCCCACGCTTGCGCAATTCATCGTCGCCAAGTTTAGAGCTTGTATCGCGTCGTGGAAGGGGCTGAAGAATTCGTGCGGGTTCGTGTTCGGTTCGTAGAATTTGGGCGCGACGCGCAGTTGGCGGCGCCAGACGGCTTTGCGTGTTACAGCGGTGGTGGCGAGGAGGCAGGCGCTGCCGAGGAGGAAGACGGAGAGCTGGCGAAGAGAGCGTTGGGAGGTTATTGGTGTGCCCTCATAAGTAGGTTGTGGAGGTTGAGGTCGAGGTGGATCAGCTGCTGGTGGTGTAGGATTGCCCGGTGTGTCGGCGGGTGGGGCCATTGTGCGTAGCCAAGGAAGCTTTCAGAGACCTTCCATGGACCGAGAGAGGGTCGGCTGGGATTGCTGAGAAGTGTGTTGTGTGTGCTCGTGTGCGTTCAGATGGCCATTTTGCAGGCGAAATGCGGACCCCCAAGATAGTTCGTAGCGGTGAAGAGAGGTTCCTCGCTCGTGCAAGGTATGAGGAGGAATTGCGGAACCTTGGGTCTTCAATTGGCGAGACGGAAGACCATATACTGTGCTCGTGGCATTGTTTGAGTGATGCGACTGCAGATAGAAAAGTCGGGAGGCCTCGGCGCTAAAAGTCTCCGACCCAGCCAGCGTCGAGCATCGAAGAGGTAGCAGCCACCGTGTTTCCAGGATATCTGTAAGTGCTATCAGGGCTTCTGCATGTTCTAACATATCTCTTATCGTGTCTTGCCCTCAACCAGTACACTCTGGTAGACTTGGAGGAGAGCATGAGTTTACAAGACGCTCATGTTACGTGGCGAACTGATGAAAGAAACTAAGAATTTGTAACTACACTCTTTGGAACATTGCTGGTTCCCCAGACTTGCAAACTGGCTTGGAGATAATAGCTAAGTTATAGCGTTTGTGGAAAGTGAATGATCTTGAAGATGCCGTCATCGCTCGGGTCACTGCCGATCCATGCATGACAGCTCCCACGTGTTAAGTCCGTCCGTCCCCGCCTGACATTCCAACGCGTCCACTAATGACCGCGACACAGTCAGAGTTCGTATTGCTACATTTGTCCCCAGAGCTATGATTGAGACCTTCATTTGACGTGGCTTCTTCTCTTCTCAACTCACTTATCTTTGCCATTCCTCTACACTCGCTCAGCACGGCACAAACGATAGTCTGTCCACCAACTCTCACGCTGTCGCAACACGTTCCTCGCTCGCTCGCTTGGCCTACTCTAATCTCGCGGATCACGCAGGACATCTTTTGGAGCGCTTGAATTTGGCGACGAAGGATGATTCGTGAAGAGACATAAGCAAGAGCTAAGATGAGCGGTGCTTGGGGTTATGGTACTGTGCTCAAGGTCTTTCTCTGGGGCTATTTCATCGGAGGCTTGACCCTCCTCCCGGTGGTTGCTGTGCTAGCATGGTACTGGGTCACCACCAAAGTCGAAAGCGATGGCCTCGAGCCACCCCTCACCAGAGACACCTCAGACCAACGACGAAAGTCTAGCGGGTCAACACACACAAGGAGCGAAGATGACACTAGCCTAGGCATAGGCCTGGATGAGGAGATACTGAAAAAGCTCAAGAGAAGGGCAGATGAACCGGACACGTTCGCCGGCTACTTTGCTGTATGCCGCGAGTATGTCCCTGGTGGTGTCAATGGGAAGCCGCCGGATCGCACGACACCCGCGGGTGCTACAGTGTCGATGGAGAGTCCTAGCGTCTATCAGTCAATGTACAGGAGTATCTTCGACAGGAACAAGACTGCGAGCCCTTCATTAGACGCAGCAAACACACGAAACAAGAAGGCACGGAATGTCTTCTATGTTGTGCTACGGTATGTCGCAGTGCGCCACTTGCGATAGAAGATGAGCTGACATGAAACTAGCCTTGGACATCTGATGCTCTACGACAACGACGATCAACTCGAAGTCCGTCATGTAATCTCACTCGCGCACTACCAAGCCGACGTATATGCTGGAGGTGAAAAGATACCCGAAGGCGAGCTATGGATCAAACGCAATTGTATGCTTCAATTCTCTCCCACTCGATTCTATCAAGCTCATTTCTTTAGGTGTTAGGCTGGTCCAACAGCGCAATGGTATAGTTGACGACAAGAAGTCGTTCTATCTCTTCTCAGACAACTGCTCTGAGAAGGAGGACTTCTACCATGCCATGCTTCACGCGCAGGAACACCAGAAGGACGACTCCGCTCGCTATACGCATCCCACTCCGCTCAAGTTTGACACCCCGGACCTCGTAAAGCTAGTACAGCAGCTGCATGCATCGGAAGAGAACCTTCATACTCGCTGGATCAACGCATTGATTGGCAGAGTGTTTCTCGGTCTATACAAAACGTCGAACATCAAGGACTTCATTGCAAACAAAATCACGAAGAAGATTGCTCGCGTACCGAAGCCAGCGCTCATCAGCAGCGTCGCCCTACGCAGTATCGACATGGGAACATCGCCACCTTTCGTTACGAACCCAAAGCTCAAGGAACTCACGGTCGATGGCGAGCTCATAGTTGAAACCGACATCAGCTACAAGGGTGGCTTTCGCATCGAGGTCGCCGCAATCGCTCGAATCGATCTTGGTCCTCGTTTCAAAGCGCGCGAAGTCACTTTAGTCCTAGCCGCGATATTGAAGAAGCTCGATGGCCATCTCCTCATACGCATCAAACCTCCGCCCAGCAACCGCATATGGCTTACCTTCGAAACGCCCCCTCGCATGGAACTGTCGCTCGAGCCAATAGTAAGCTCGCGACAGATTACGTACGGCGTCATATTGAGAGCTATCGAGAGCCGTATTCGCGAAGTTGTCAGCGAGACCTTGGTGCTGCCGAATTGGGATGATATGCCGTTCACGGATACGCTCGCGCAAGCCATTAGAGGTGGCATCTGGGAAGATGAAGTCGGAGACAAGGAGAAGGATGCGCAGCAAGCACAGCATAGTGATGTTGACTTGGAGGATGCCAAGCTCGATGCTGAGAAGCTCGATGAAAAGGCCGAGTCATCCAGCTCACACATTTCGATACAGTCCAGCATTGACTCTGATCAATCGACCCTTGGTTCGACGTCCTCTGCTGAGTTCAGACCTGGAGCCGCCAGGCCTAGGCCCATGCGTTCGAGCTCATCGGCCGCTCACGTACATGTCGATTCAGCAACTGCGTCGGCCGAGATACTCAGAGAAAGCGAAAGCATGACACCGACAAGCGTCCGATCGCTTCCTTTGAACTCGCCGATGCGTTCCCCCTTCAAGCCGGACAACGCATTCGCGAGTGCGTCAGAAGAAGTTTTGTCGACGCCAAGCATCTCAGTAGATGCTTCGGATTCTTTACCAGTGCCTCATACTGACAACTCACACGGAAGGTCACAATCGAAGGAGCTGAGCGCTGCCGATATTGCTGCAGCTGCCGCAGCGGCGGCCGCAGCCTCGAATACGTTTGGACCCAAGAAGACTGTTTTCAACCAGTCGCTCAACACTGCTACCGCCGCGGCACGAAATTGGTTGGCCTCGAAGCAGCCGACACAGGCGTCTCGGAAAGCAAGCCATCAGAGGAACACTAGCACGAGCTTCGATGCCAGGCCCACGACGCCTGAAGGTCCCAGCACCCATCACGATGATGCCGCGACCGAAACAACGCCACGGCCAGAACTGAAGACTTCAGTATCAAAGTCCCACACTGAGCCAATGGGTCGCGGCCACCCTCTTCCACCACCAGGTACACCCTTACCTCCACCCACGCGCCCCGAAAAGCGCCAAACGTGGGCCATACCCGCCGCAGCATCTACATTCGCCAACATCGCCAAGCGAAAGCCACTTTCCACCGCGCCTGCTCACACCCTCTCCGAGAAGCGCAGCAGAGAACATCTTCAGCCCACGGCATCCTCATCGTCGTCGCAACCACAATCTCCAGCTTTCTTCGAAGATCAGGACAGCCCGCGCAGAGCGACAGACGAGTCCAGGCAAGTCCCGCGCCGCAAGTCATCGGCCGCTAGCTCAACGTCATCTACAGCACCACCCCCGCTGCCGAAGCGACGCCAACGCCAGCCAAGCCTCAACTTGAACGTGCAGGGTCGGAGGCACAGCCTGATATCGCCGGTTGGTGAAGACACTGGCGAGGGGCTGTTTGTGGTTGAAGCGCCGGTCGCGGAAGGTTCTGGCGGTGGACTTGAAGAAGAAGGAGATACTACGGAGGGGAGTGAAGAATCGTCACTCAAATCAGCGTCGAGTCGGGACAAGATGCGGCAGGAAAGTGTAAGGATTAGCAAAGATGAGGGCGGAGATTCGTCGTTGAAACCAGCTTCGAGTCTAGACAGAGTTGATGATGAGCGTGGGAAGTAATGTATTGCATGCTACTGCTTGTACTCCCAAAGAATTGCTACTACTCCCTCGCAAGCAGTCTTCAACACTGGCACGTATTGCACGCTACTGCTATTACTTTCAAATGTTGCGAGATGCAAGCGCTTCCTTGCAAGCAGTCCCACGTTTCCTCAAGACTAGACTAAACGGCCTCTTTCAGCACGTTTTTTTGCTGTATCACCGCGCGATGACCCCTCGCCGTTATTGCAGCGGCTCGGCTCGGGGAATTTGCGTTCTTTGCCATCCATTTTCCCGTCTGGTGTGCGCTGTGCCCCAGGGGAGGCCAAGTCGGATTCCATCCCGCTTTTACTGGGTGTCGACTTGGTGTTCGGTTGCATATGTTCATCTTTGTCTTCATTGACTGTCGCTTCGGTCGTTCCCGGCGCTTTCTCCGGTGCTTGAATTTTGCTGTCATGGCGCTGTTCGACATCTGTGGCGTTCGGTACCTCTTGTCGAGCATTGGTCAAGCTCCTTTCGTCCGCGTCGTCGGAGGGTGCATCAGCTGTGTCTATTTCGTTCTCTTTCACTGCGTTTGGTCTCTGTGCAAGGCTGGCGGCTAGGTTGTTGAGCTTGTCGATACAGTCTCCGATTGAGTCAGCTACCCTCCTGTTCTGCTCGGGCTCAGCAGGCCGAGGCTCGTGACGTTCTCTCGGCTCCAGCTGGAGCTGGATGTAGTCGATGAAGCTTCTAGCGACGTTGTCTATATCAGTCAAACTTTCCTCTAGCTGGTCTATTCGAGCCGGTGTCAGCGATGTTTTGAGTAGACTCTCACAACCCTCATTGTGCCAGGCGACATAGTAGGCGTAGATATTGGCGAGTGTGATGGCTGTTGGCAGTGGGCTGGTTGGCTTCGCCGATGTAGCTAGTGTAGTTGCTGCTCGACTGAGTTGTGTAGCTGATGCGGCCGGTATAGCTGAGTCGTCTTCAGGCGGTTCTGAATCTGGACGGCCAAGTCTTTTATCTAGGGAAGTCAGCGAGTTGTTAAAACGATGGAAACAGGAATCTTACAGCCTATCGCCCGAATCTGCTCGTGAGTGTTCGAGCATTGCTAGTGCAGTTGATTGAGGCAATGAAAGATACTGTACACGGTGGCTCCACGGAAGGTCGTGCTAGCCACGATCTCCTCAGCCAGGCCTGCTGTGTCATCAATCTGGTCGACAATCTCAACCCAGCGCTTTTCATTGATTGCAAGTAGTTCGTCAACGTAACAGGTGTTTGGGTTGCGAATTCCGGTCAACCAGGCAGTGCTAAACTCTACCGCGGACGACGATGAGTCGTTGCAGCCAAGATCTTCCAATATCGTCTCCGCGTCAACCAGATCATTGATCATCATGGGAAAAGATACGTGTTCTTGGTTCAGCCGTGGCCCCGGCCACTCCAAGGCAGGCCGATGGTCCCTGCCGAAGAGTCGATTGAAGTGCATCAAATGAACTGCCAGATCTCCTCGCTCTTTGTTGGCGCATCGACGAGCATGCTTACATATCTTCTCCAGCATAGAAAGCCAAGATATCTTCTGCACCGGAAAGATTCGAAGATCATGTAGCTCCCGTCTCATTCGCGCGATGGAGACCAGGCGCCCGTTGGCGCGGACTGGCCAGAAGTACTTCTTTCGGAAGAACAATGGAGGTCGCGGTATGCGAGGCACGTTTCGAGGGGCCGTTGCCTTCGACTTCACATCCTTGCCATCACCTTTCGCTTCGTTGACGATTGCGTTCTTCGCACTTAACGGTGTGGTTGTGTTCGGGGCGCTGTCCTTCTGGGTAACCGGGGTGTCGGCTACCGGTTGCTGATGGTTGTCATTACCTGACTTGTTCGCGGTGCTGCTGTGTTTCGAAGCTTTCTTTTTTCGCGCCATGGTTATAATGATGGTATGGCGGTACTTTGATTAGCGATATGAGGCGACACGCAAAGGTGTGGCGGGGTACTGTGTGGTACAGCTGATTTGAAACGGATGTCATTGCCTACCGGTATGTGGCAAGTCGTTCTGTGACATTTGTATCGCGATATCCTCCGGCACTCAGAAAGCGGCAAGAGCAGCCCAAACACCGCAACTACACCAAAGATCATGCATTGAGCCAGCTCGATTTCTTCGCTTGATAGTGTAGAACGACCTGCACTGTAATGACCGGATATGCTGCCTGCGTTCCTACTAGTTGCAAAGATGCTGACAGGGCGGCATTATCTAGAGCGGTTTCGTCGGCGGTGTCAACAAAGCTACTCATCAGCAGCCTCTCCACTCTATCCGGATACGAATAGTGATGTTGCCGTTTCTGCGCTGTGATGGTTGAGTACACGCCCTAGCAGTACGCGTAATGACGGCGAGGGTCTATCTTTGGGCACGAATGTATAAGCAGGACTTCGAAGCGCGTCGCAGGACAGACTACAGCATCGATTAGTACTTCTGCCAAGCAACAACGGCCGGCGACACGGGGAAAGTAGCGGGCACACGCTGTTGGTGTGTGTTACGTGGTGTTCAAGGTCTGCACGATAGACCTGGGCATGCCCAAATCCATTCCGCAAAGCACAGCTACCCCCCGAGGATTAAATTATGCCGCTTGGGTCGGGTGTATGTGCTTCGAAAGTCGGTGTGTAGTAGTTGCTTAAGTTTCTGACCCGTAAACACCCCTTTCTTGTATTCATATGGCCGTGGCGCTTGGTTGTCCATCGTGACATCTATCCTTCCAAGGGATGTGTGCTTTTCGCCTATTGGAGAGCGATGTGGATCTGGCGGTGGAGTGTGTCGTGCTGGCATGCTGCTGTTGAAGGCCGCGAAAAAGCGTGCCGAGCCACGCTAAATCCCGTGTTCCCCCACGTTCTCCACAACTTTGGGTGTCTCAGGGTTCAATCTCATGGACAACACTACCTTCGCCTCATCCCTCTCATGCTCGTTTGTGCAAAACCTCAGTCGCGCGCTGTCATCGAGTGGCATAAATCAAGGCCACCCACGGATACATGTCATCTGCTTCCACACAACACGCCAGTGACGTGGTGCCTTCCAAAGTTTCAAGTTAGCGCACGACGGACTCTGGAAACTACAGTCTAGCTGCCGCCTGCAAGCCTTTGTCTTGTGTGCATCTATCTCCAGACGACCAGATGTGGAACACTGGGGTCGCCATTTGGGCATGACACAGAGTCTTACAGCCGAATACGTGGCTTATCAGAAAGGCACCGCCTGAAGAAGCAACAACCGTCCCTGCGTGGACAGCATATGCAAGTAATCTGTGGGTTTCCTCCGCGATCGCACACTATTAATTGACGTCACACACAACGCGGGTGCGTCCCTGGCGCGGGCCGCAGTGTGCTTCTCCAATCAAAGTTCAATGAGCCTCCGCTAGACCAATCGCGCTCTGCCAGCTGTACAAGTACATTAGCCAACATGAGCCCAGATGGAGGATACGATCCAGTGGAAGAGCTGAAGTCGTGCAGGTGAAGAGACTGTGGGCTGTGGGTCTAGGCATGCAGCGTAAGCTCCGGTCTTTTTAAGCCATCAGACACGCTTGCTCTCTTATCCGGTTCCAGGAACGGTGTGAGTCTGAACGGCGCAACGTGATGAGTGTCGTAGTTGTAAGTGCCAGATCAAGACCGCTTATGGAGAGCATCGCTAAGTGAACAGAATGCACACAATGTGGTGGAAGCCCTGGTGTACACTCTTTACGATTCTTGCGACGCCGCGAGAGATCTTTACCAGACTCTAAAGATCAAGGAGAAGAGAGACTACGAACAGAGCCTGCGGTCCAAAGGCTATCCCTCTTCGCGAAGGATCGAATTTGTGGACGACGAGAGCTTTGGAAAGGATGCCAATTTCGCGCTCGAAAAAGTGGCCATCACGCAACAATTTGAGGTCGGGTACCGCAAATACGGCGAACAATTTCTTGTTGGTGACTGTACGTTTGGAACAAAATGCGGACTGGTTCTGCGCTGATGACAATACCAGTGCTGTCGCAAATGGCTCTGCAAGCCCAGATTATCAAACTACAGAGCGTCGTAGTCGATACATGCCTCTATGGTCCCACCTCGCGCCTGCCTATCTCGCAACAACTTGCAAAACTCAGTCTCGCCTCAACGGCGGCTTCAATATCCTCTGTAGACATTCTGGCGGCCCAAACTCAACGACAGCAAGCCCAGCTGCCACCTAGTCCCCGCTCATCGCATTCGCCTGTGAGAAGATCTTACCATACGTCAGGGCCAATTCATACAGATAGCACTGATACACGCACTACTCCATCATCTTTAGTGAAATATGAAGGGCAGAAGCAGCCGCGGAGCAGCAGTCCAGTCAACACAACCATTCTTGGGTGGCGACAGCAAACCGACACGGAGACGACGTCCATGACTGGATCAAAAACGATGTCGCTTCCTCCAGATCTGTACTGCCCATATGCCATGGATCTCGAGCGACATCCTTCGAAACAGTTGTCAGCTAGCATTCTACAACCAACCCAGTCGCCACACTGTCCGCACTGCGACAATGCCTTGCATCTTTCGCCTGGCAAAGCATGGGAGGTCCGTAAGGATGATGGAGGAGATGAACGCTTATTCCAGGTGTCGAACCGATTCGTGGTGAAATGTCACCGAAGCGGCGCCGATGGGCAGTATTCCTGTATACTCTGCACGCGCCACGATGATCGCGACTCAGTGTGCGTGTGCGGGGACGTCAAAGCACTGATCAAGCATATTTGGGAGGACCACAGTATCGCAGAACTGAAACACGAAGAAGACATCACAGAGGTGGTCGAGCTGGCTGTCGATCGCAGGAGAGACAGCGGTACCGGCCACTCGGCAGCACGCAGTAACAGGAGAAGCGCTAGCTTGGGTCCGAGCAGTTGGAGAGGGAAGCATGGATATGAAAGGGAAACGGATGCTCATGAGGTGCGGTCCTCGAGGTGGGCAAGGTGATGTCAGTCGATAATTTTGTGGTTTCGGATTTTAGTATTAACTTATGTCTACTTCCCATGTATAACAATTCACTCATTCCTGCATTGTAGCCCTGTATATCACTTTCCTTTGACGTAGTCGTTTGTTCACGGCGGAGATCAGTAACAGTAATGAACACCAATCAAGAGCAATCACGGTCCAAGGCTGAAGGTGGGCTACGCGCCGAGTCTTGGAGGGCCTTTCAGCCTCACGCATACACCGCGCACCCGTCCTGCCTAGCTGTCTAGTGAATCGTGATAGCCCCAACAATGAGTGGTCCTGCATAGCTTCGTAATGCTTTTGAGCTTCGATTGCCATCACCCACCGGAAAAGATCAGCCCATGGTCGTCTTAACGCTCCACCACCACCCAGCGCATGATGCCTCCCTGCCGGCACCCAGACGTCCGAACGTTCGATGATGTACGCTGCTGTCTATCATGCGGAGAAAAGGTCACGGAGCAGGAGCAAAGCATTCAGAATACCTCAACATTGTCAAGATACCGATACAAGCGCCTGGACTACGAGCTCGGACAAGAGATACGGTTGATAGAGCTACTTCCGGGTGACAAATACGAAAAGATCGCTTGCCGAATCCTCCATGTCAATCTGGCCAACGCACCAGCCTTTGAAGCTGTGTCGTATACGTGGGCTGATCTAGATGGCGATACATCATTATCTTGTGAGATATACTGTTCTGGAAAGACAATCGCCGTCACCAAAAACTGTGCGTCTGTATTGAGACGAATTCGACGGACTCAACGCGCCCGGAAAGTCTGGCTGGATGCTATCAGTATCGATCAAGAGAACGACGTCGAAAGGGTTCACCAGGTGAGGTTGATGGCGGCCATTTACTCCAACGCGTCGCAATGTTTGGCGTGCGTAGACCCCGATCGGGGCTATACTGGATATACCAATGGTCGGCTTCTGGATTACCTGGAAGATGCTGCTAATCCCTCTTCTAACTTTAGCACGGCTGACGCCAAGTCTGCGGCAGTGCCATTTCTGAGCTTGCCCTACTTCGATCGAGTTTGGGTGTGTTGTTCACGTTGCCCTCTCTGCGTCTCATCGGCTGACTCTCACTTAGATCTTACAAGAGATTGCTCTCGCAAAGATAGTCGTGTGTATCGTTGGAGAAAGAACCATTCACTGGACCAGTGACACTGTTCGAGCATTACTAAAACTCTGTCGAAAGGTCGAACTTGTACCGCCTAGTGTTCTACGTTGGCTCCCTGCTAGTCGTCCAGAAAGCGAAGACCTTCTGAGTGTGCTGTATCGAGGCAGGAATTGCTCGGCTACCAATCCACGAGACAAGGTGTATGCCTTGTTGGGACTCATTGATCAGAGGGTCTCCGATGCAATCACAGTGGACTACAACCAGTCGCCCGAGGATACATTTATCAGCCTAGCAGTATACCTTCTGGGTACGCAGAGAAGGATTGACATTCTATTGCATGTGAAGGATCAATCGCTGGATACTCGCTCGTTTCCTAGCTGGGTACCTCGATGGGATACAAAGTGTATCTACGAAGCTTCGCCGCCACAGTTCAGTGACTGGGACACCGAAAGACTTGCCACGTCCTGGTTCGAGATCAAAAAGACTGCTGAGCCTAATCAGTCAAGTCCTGTTCAACGTCAATTCGTATCTTCACCCGGCATCCATGACATCCAATTGCGTCACCGCAGTGTGCATGAGGCAGACCATGGACCTCTGTTCCTGCCGTACGTGAAGACAAAGGCCCATCACCTCGACACCATCACCACGCTACCACCGCTCGCGGCATCCGAGTCGCACTCACACTTTAATCACGTAATGCTTTCGCATGTTCATGATGGCACAGAAACTTGTTCTTCGTGCAAAGCCGAAAGATCAGAGCAACCGAGTCTTGCAATATCAGGAGAAAGCTCAGGTTGGCAGATTGGACCGTTCTGGGATACCGTAGAGAGGCTCGGAGGAGGCTGTACCAGATTCGTCACCGATCAGTCCGTGGGCTTTGTGAAGGAATGGCCATTAGGCGAGCATATTCGGGTCGGGGACACGATATGGGCACTTCCTGGACTCAAGGCGCCTATCATTTTGCGGCAGGAAGAGGCGCACTATGTTTTCATCGGCGAGTGCTACCTGTTCCGAGCCGCAGAATCCAACAAGTGTCGGGATTGTGGTTTGGTGACACCTTGGGCGATGCACACCGAATTCATCGACATCTGGTAGGAACGATGTGAGCTATTCACAAGGGCCGGAGAATATTTTAAGAGAAGCCAAAGTCATTGGGAATAGCGGGTCTATTTGACTGGATGGCTCGCTGGTGTCGGTCAGCACTAGCAACAATCCATGATTTTTCATGGTTAGGAGTAAGCACTGCCTCGCGTATGCTTGCTTGAGTCTAATGGTGGTGTGCTTACTGCCAGTGAATACGAGAGTACTTCGAGATCAGCATGTTTGCTTAGATGTTTTCTCATGAAGCTGCTGCCTTTTGTATGGATATATTGTTGCCGACTGGTTAGACGCGACGAGTTTCGAAGGTAAGCGCGATCCACTAGCACTAACTTAGCTCGGCCCTTTTTGACGCGCCGATTGGCTGCAGTGCCGCATGTAACCAAAAAATTGTAGCACGTCAACAAGCAACAGTTCATCGCCTGCACGTATTGCCTACCATTGTGGGCTAGTAGTGGTCGTAAAGTGAAGTGAAAGTGAAATCGAAGTTTTCACGTGCCTTCATCTCACTTCTCCAATTGCCGGCTTATCGCGGAGCAACACTCGCCGCCTGCTCATTCCCCTGAAACTGCGCCCTCACCACGACCACACGCGAACAAACCACCATGTCGCTGCGAGTAACACGGTCGCAGACGGGAAGGACGCCTACGTGAGTAATACCCTGCAGACTGCCTGCAAGGTCCTGGAGGATTCGTCTTGACGTGCATGCAGCAAGCCTGACCGACCGGGCTTTGTCGAAACCCCCGGCCGGAAAAAGTCGCAGCGCAAGTCACTCGCAGTGGATGATGACGTTCCCTACGACTCGACACCAGAGCCGGACCAGTTCATGAAAGTGACTGGCACCGGCTTGAACCACAATCACGCCACCGCAACGAGCAGCATCATCGCGCATTCACACAACAACGGACATGCGAATGGACACGCGAACGGACATGCGAACGGACACGCGAATGGACACGCGAATGGACATGCGAATGGCTATACAAATGGCTCTGCCAATGGAAAGGCCGAGCCAACTGCATGGGACTGGAAGCACGAGGCAGAGAAAAACTTCCCGCCGACAACGACCCATGGGCTAAATGAATTTGGAGGCGCACTCGGTATGGGCGCAATGATGATCTGCTTCCCTGCGCTCATGTACTACATGTGGATCGGAGCCACCTTCTACGACGGAAAGTTCCCATCCCGTGCAGAGGGCCAGAGCTGGGCGCAGTTCTTCACTCACATGTTGGATCTGATCTGGACTGAGGCATTCCCCAACAACAAGGCATGGCAGATTTACTGGTTCTTTGGACTGGTGCAGATGGCCTTTTACATGTACATGCCGGGTGTGTACCGCAAGGGCAAGCCTCTTCCTCATCTCGGCGGCAAGCAGCTCGACTACTACTGCTCTGCCATGTGGTCGTTCTACAGCAGCATCGTCATCATGCTGACTTTGCACTTCACTGGCCTGTTCAAGATGTACACACTTGTCGATGAGTTTGGCCACATCATGAGCGTGGCCATTATCTCAGGCTTCCTGTGTTCCGCCATCGCGTTCGTTTCAGCTCGTGTTCGTGGAGCCACAGTCCGAATGACGGGATCGCCCATCGTCGACTTCTTTCTAGGTTCGGAACTCAACCCAAGGCTATTTGGAATCATCGATTTCAAGATGTTCCTCGAAGTTCGCATCCCCTGGTTTATCCTCTTCTTCCTGTCCCTCGGTACGGTCTTGAAGCAGGTTGAAATGTACGGCAAGCCATCAATGGAGGCCATATTCTTGCTCTTCGCTCACTACCTCTACGCCAACGCATGCGCAAAAGGCGAGCACCTGATTATCACAACGTGGGACATGTACTACGAGAAGCTCGGCTTCATGCTTATCTTCTGGAACATGGCAGGCGTGCCGCTCTCCTACTGCCACTGCACGTTGTACATTGCATCGCACAACCCGTCCGAGTACACCTGGCCATCGTGGTTCATCGCACTACTCATTGTGACCTACCTGGGAGTCTACTACATTTGGGACACAACAAACAGCCAGAAGAACCAGTTCCGCCAGGAAGAGCGCGGCGTCGTGGAGGAGCGCACTACCTTCCCTTACTTCAAGTACGGACGGATTGCGAATCCCAAAACCATCACAACCAAGGCTGGATCGAAGATCTTAGCGGACGGATGGTATGGCAAGGCGAGGAAGATTCACTACACGTGTGATCTCTTCTTTGCGATCTCCTGGGGCTTGATCACTGGGTTCAATTCGCCCTTCCCTTGGTTTTACTCGGTGTTCTTCTGTGGCATGATTATTCATCGCGCGATTCGCGACATTCAACGGTGTCGCCAGATTTACGGCGAGGCATGGACCGAGTACGAGAAGCAGGTCCCCTACCTGTTCATTCCGGTGAGTTCAAGTCTTGATGTTGATGGCGATCTACCACTGACATATTTAGGGCGTCTTCTAAGCCTCGCGTCCCAAGGACACTCCAGTTCTAGATGTCTTTAGTCGTCTGCATTTCTTTTGGCCCTCGTAGCAACTCGTCAATCTAATCACACTTTCTGCATACTTCCAGTCCTGCGGAGACGGAAGCTTCTGTACTATACACTACACTTCTTTTTCATTTGAGGGTCGCCAGCTTGGGAGGATAGAAGAGCGATTTGGTAATGAGCAGTAATAGTAGTAATGCAGAGACGTCTCGATGTTTGATGCAGTGCCACCTGTCTGCCACGAAGGAGGTCGTAATCTTAGTCACCATCATTGCCGTTCAATGAAACCCGAGGTTGACACTGTTGGTACGAGCACCTTCAAGCATCAACGAGTGTATGGTACATACATTCAGTCCCACAGTGCCATCCGATGGAGACACATGTCATATGCATCTGCATGTGGCAAGCGATCAGTCCAGCACGTGGCCGCTAGCGCAAGGTTACGTCAGCGGGCGCAAGCATATGTTAGCAAACACCACAACACACCACTACTTCGCTCCTCCGTCATCCCAAGTCCCACGATAATTGCAACCATGGACGCCCTCCGCGCAGTCGTGCAGCCCATCACGCACAACCTCCCCAAACCCATTGCTGACCTCGGCGCCTCGCTCATTGGCGATGCGTGCTACAAGACGCTGCTCCTCGACATCGACCCCTCGCACACGGAATGCCTCAAGCTCGCAGTCTCCAAAGGCCTCGGTATCGGCATCATCGGCGCGTCCTCGATCGTGAAGGTGCCTCAGCTTATCAAGCTCATCAACTCGCAATCCTCCGAGGGCCTCTCGTTCCTCTCGTATCTGCTTGAGTCGAGCGCATACCTCATCTCCCTGAGCTACAACGTGCGCCACGGGTTCCCGTTCAGCACGTATGGCGAGACGGCCCTCATCTTGATCCAGAACATTGTCATCGCGAGTCTGGTGCTCAAGTACAGCGGCAATAGCCTGGGCATTGCTGGCTGGATTGGTGGACTGGGTGCCGCGGGCTTTGCGCTGTTCAATGAGAATATGGTGGGCGAAGAGAGGCTAAGCTTGTTGCAGGCCACCGCTGGTGTGCTTGGTGTGACTAGCAAGGTTCCTCAGATTCTGACCATCTGGACCGAGGGCGGGACGGGACAGTTGAGCGCTTTCGCTGTAAGCTTAGAGCCTTATCATAAGAAGAGGAGACGAATGTGCTGACGAAAGCTATGTAGGTCGTCAACTACCTCCTCGGCTCCCTTTCGCGCATCTTCACCACGCTTCAAGAAGTCGACGACCCGCTCATCCTCTACGGATTCATCGCAGGCTT
>Ga0265798_10005239_pt1 | contig 17538 bp, 20 predicted proteins | sample P3T30metagenome_FD_192430 | JGI IMG/M metagenome (GOLD analysis project Ga0265798, IMG submission 192430) | Plant litter microbial communities from East Loma Ridge, Irvine, California - P3 T30 | ecosystem: Environmental > Terrestrial > Plant litter > Unclassified | place: USA: California... | reverse complement strand
CCCCTTCGACTTCATGGAGAACATCTCGCTAGCCGGCAAGACCAACTTCTTCGAGAAGCGCGTCGGTGACTACCAGAAGGCTGGTGTCATGGCTAGCACAAAGAAGCACGAGAAGGACGGCTCATCTTCGCCCGCTCCTGAGCCCCAAGGCCAGTCCGGAGACTTCTGCTTCGACGAGGACTTCTAGACGCCTCGCCTTCTTCTTTTGCTATTTATCTGCGATTTAGTTACTGTACAACACTTCGGACGCTTGGGTTTGGCACGGATGCCGGGCATCATTGTTCACATACCCCCTTTGCATTTGTTGAAGTAACCACTCTTCGCACTTTGGAGTCATGGCGTTGCTAGCTAGCTGGGATGGGCCTCTTGGATGAGTGATGCGGTAGGATAGCTATGGTACGCGGCAGCGATGGGATCAACGACTACATCATTTTGAATAATCACGAATACGAAACTTTACATATATACATGTCTCCACTACTACATCTGCACTGACGCGTGAAGGGTTGATGATTTTACTCGTGCATAACGCATGCAGCTTCGGTCCGACACGCCACGCGACAGTATGCGCTTGAACGAACCAAGCTTTGCCGATACCTGCCCATATCTCCTACCACGTGGAGTACTCGCAGTAGCCTTCATGCGCGCGACTTCCTCTGCAGATGCTACGCGCCGCCCAGGCGCCAACCTTGCCCTTGGAAGGATTCGCTCAGGTACCGCCAGCTATGACGTCAGCCATGCGTGAGGCGTCCCGCGGCTGCCATCTGGTGGAATTGCCACAAGCGAGCTGGATACTTGCAGGCTGTCCAGCGCCATCTCCAGCTCTGCAGTTTGCGACACCTTGACTGCTTGCTTTCAAACCAATCGCACGCTATGGGGATATTGGTAATCCTGTCCCTGCATTTGCGTACAGAATTGGTGCACCAGACAACGACAGGCTAGCTCGTAAACATCCGCGACCCTCCGCAACAAAATCCGACTTTATCGCTGTTCTAGTGCAGCGTGCATATTCTATGATTACCACTTGAATCAAGTCGCAGCACGCAAATCCGTGTGTTCAGCGAAGTGTGTCAAGTACCATTGAGGTGGCGCCGGGGTAGATCCATGCCGCTTCGTGACAAGTCAACATGGCAGACACCGTACCCCAGATCAAGGTGACAGACCCACCTGCCAACGGCAAAGGCTCCTACTTCCAGAACCAGGAGAACGCGTCTTCAGTCACAGTAAACGGTACGTTACACACCAGCACCCATTGTTGGAAGTCACATCGCAACTTGACAGATGCTTACTCCAGGATCCGCAGGCCCATTGTCCAGCAAGAAACTCTCCGCCAAACTTCGAAGCCCCACCACACCCTCTGCGCAACCGGCAAGCGAAACACACAATGGATACATTGGCGATGGAGAGAGGCTGCCGGAAACACCCATGGACCCGCTCTCGCAAGTATGTACAGATAAGGGTCGAGATGCGGAGACGGACGCTAATTGCGCATTATCGTATAGCAAATCCTACAGAGAACGAATACGTCGCCCGCCGTACAGAAACTACGATCCCAGAACACCGAGCCGATCCAATCGCCAACGTCACCGAACGAAGCGAACGCAGACAAGAAACTGAGTGGAGAGATAACCCGCGACACAAGCGGGGCCAAGGCAGACAAGAAGTAAGTGCACATATTCGTTCACGAGAGCGCATGGAGTGTCATATGGCTACATGCCAAGGGTTAGCGCGTATTTCGTACTGAGGTTCAGGACCCGCGTATCGAGGCTGAGCTCGCGCTTCGCTCTCTTGTTGGCCTGATCGTCATTGCCGACGCTAGCTCCAGGTGTGACCGGTAAGGCTGACTATGGATGTAGGAAAGTGTCATTCCTTAGTCGCTTCATCGGAGGCAACAAAAAGAAGAGCACCCTCGATGGCGCAAGCGACAATGGCTCTGAGGCAGACGATCGACGACCAGAGGGTATGGATGCCCAGCTCTATGTCGACAATCTCAGCTTCAGTCCGAAGATACCGCATCCTCCGGCATACATTAAAGTGAGGACGAAGTTTAAGAAGGAGAAGGAGTTTGACCGTGTATTCCTGGCGCAGGAGTTACGCTCCGGATCGGACAAGAAGAGTCCCCCCGCTGCTGGATCAAACCCTGCGCCTCAGTCTGGGTCAGCCGCTACGCAGAATCCCATCTGGGCTGTTGAGTTCAGCAAAGATGGGAGGTATCTTGCTGTTGGTGGTCAGGATAGAGTCATTCGGGTGTGGGCCGTGATTGACAGCCCGGAAGGACGCCGCGCACATGAGAATGCTGAGAGCGATCCGCATGCCCAACTCAGCGCACCAGTCTTCCAGCAGAAGCCCGTCCGCGAATACCAAGGACATACTTCGACGATCCTGGATTTGAGCTGGAGCAAGGTATGTCGAGTTTATGGGAGGCATTGACGCATTAGCTGACAGCTTTCAGAACAATTTTCTGCTATCCTCTTCCATGGACAAAACCGTTCGACTATGGCACGTTAGCCGAGACGAGAATCTATGTACATTCAAGCATTCCGACTTTGTTCCTTCCATTCAGTTTCACCCTACAGACGATCGGTTCTTCCTAGCTGGATCACTTGACGCCAAGTTGCGACTATGGAGCATCCCCGACAAGAGCGTGGCGTTTTCGATCACTGTTCCAGACATGATCACGTCAGTAGCGTTTACACCCGATGGGAAGACGTGTATAGCCGGTACCCTTGGCGGACTTTGTATGTTCTACGATACCGAAGGATTGAAGTGGCAGGCGCAACTCCACGTAAAGTCGACTCGTGGTCAAAATGCGAAGGGCAGCAAGATTACTGGAATCCAAGCAACATATTGGCCTCCAGGAAGCGAGAGTGGCGAGATGAAGCTACTGGTGTCGAGCAATGATTCGAGGCTGCGCATCTACAACATGAAGGACAAGACTCTAGAGATGAAGTTCCGTGGTCACGAAAACAACTGCAGTCAGATACGAGCTACCTTTGCTGATAGCAGTGGACACATTATCTGTGGAAGCGAGGATCGGAAAACGTACATTTGGTCGACGACATCTACGGCAGAGGGCGAGAAGAGGAATCATCGTCCGGTGGAAATGTTCGAAGCTCATAATTCTATCACGACGTGTACTGTCATGGCACCCATCCAGACACGACAGTTGCTTAGCGCATCGGAGGATCCCATCTTCGACGTCTGCAACCCACCGCCGGTCACGCTAGTATCAAAAGCCGAATCTGTCGTTTCATCACGGGCGCCGACAGAGGCCGGTGCAGCCCTTCCAACACCCGCACCCACAGATACCAACTTCAAGAAAGCTGCGGAAAGCCCAGCTTACGTTGCTCGCTCGGCACATCGAGGCGGCAACATCATCGTTACAGCAGACTATACTGGAGCGCTGAAAGTGTTCAGACAAGATTGCGCCCACCAAAAGCGCATACGGCTGAGCGAACAATGGGATACAGCATCCATGAAGAGAATGTCGGGTATCGGTCGACCCAGCAGCATCATATCGCGAACTAGCCGATCACGGCGAGATAGTGTATCTACACAACCACCAAACGACCGGATCATGACATGGCGACAAAGCATATCGCACGCCAGCTTTGACTCAACGAATTCCCTTCCTCGCCGCAGCGCTTCCCCTCGAAAGTCCCTAGCCGCTTTAAGCTTTCACTCGACACCCCACGAATCCCCCGTCCTACATCCCACGAAAACGAACGACACCTTCGACACCAAGCCCACGGGCACACCCAAGACATCTATCTCCATGGACCGCACCACCACATCTTTACGCAGTGCATCACAATCTGAAGCCTCGTCACCGATCAAAGAACCGTACACTGTTACTGCTGAGCCGGAGGACGAAGAGAAGTCACAAGGGCAAAGAGCTAGTTCTACCAACCCTCTTGCTTTGTACAACGGCCAGAGCTGGCTCTTCTGGACGAATCGCGACAAGAGTGCGCTGACGGCTGGGAACAAGAAGGAAGCGGAAAGACCAGATTTGCTGGGCCGCATGAGTACGCTTAGTCAGATTAGTAGGCTGACGGATGAGAGGAGCGATGGGGAGGGGGATGGCAAGAAGTAATGCGATGTAGGCGTTCGTGCGTATATGGGGTTTGGAGTTCTGCAGATTACAAGTCTTTGGTGTCAACTCGCGCACAGGGTTAGGTTGGAAGTGTGTCGCAGCACAATGAAGTATGCAGATGGGAAACGATGTCCAGTTACTTAACAAACTTTCTCGAGAAGGTCCTCATTCTGCAATTCGCCAAGTATCAAACACAAAGTTCTCGTTTCACTTGTACCAATCATTATGTCACCAGATACGGGACACTGAGATTACAAGGTTTTAGTTTTTCGATTTTTATTTTGTTTTCTGGTATTTTCTATTGTCTGATGTTTTTGTGTGGTTCAAGCAGTCACTCAAAGTGGGCCATGCTCCATGGAACCAAATCAACGACCAAAAGCTCAAACACCATGATGGCTGATCATGTCCGTGTCCAGATCTGCTGTTATCGTCCGCGCTACCTCGTAAATTGCAGGATCTGACAAGCAGACTCTACGCCTGCGACGTCATTTCCACTGACATGATAAGTCATGTCGAGCGAGCGGGCAATCTACTGGATAGTGGGGATAGCAGGGATAGCAGGGATAGCAGAGAAGGCCGAGGCGAAATCAGGGACATCGGTGATGAATTCTGTGCCAGTGGGCCTAACAAGCTGGCGACGATGACTGAAGAGGCGACGCCTATCGAAAGTGGCCGTCTCGTACTCGGGATCCCAGTCTGAGAAGGTCTCCGGGGCGATGATGGGCGTGGTGAAAGAAGAAGCAGTGGCGGTGGGAGTAGTGTATGTGGTAGTCTCCTTGACTGGGTCCCAGTCGCTGAATGTCTCGGGAGCGATCTTGGGGTAGTCGAAGGAGGAGGAAGACGGCGTTGCAAGCACGTTATTGGCACGAGTCATGGTCGCCAGCGTGCTGGATGCGACCGAAGCAGATTTGTCGCTGGGCAGGCAGGCAGCGAAGTCGCCGACGATGTGACGAATACTATGACTGGGTTAGTACATGCCGAGAGGGAGGTAGTGAAGAGCTTACCCGTAAGAGTCAGTCTCGGAGATGTCAATCTCATCGTTACCACGTAGCTGGCCGACGTTGGTAGCGAATCTGCATTCCAGTCAGAGAAATGTCACAGTAAATATAGTTCGTGGGTGAACTCACTCGATGGGCCAGTACTTGGAGAACATGGCGCAGTGCTGGACGACGGGGACGTTGTTGCGACGCTGCATGTACGTGTTGACAAAGTGGCACTGGCGGCCCGAAGCATCATTGGTCTCCTCGCAAGCGGTGATGCACCTCTGAGCATCGAATTTGCCGTCTTGCCAGTACCTCATGCCCATGTAGGTGTCCTCACCGTTGCAGTCAAGAGGGGCTTCGATGGCAGCACCGAGTGCGTACGCCTCAAGGGCATAGCCGGCAGGGACATCGGGCGTGACAACGTCCTTGACGTAGGCATTGGCGCCGGCCATGACGACGTGGAAGTCCTCACGGGTCTGGCCCTCGTTGATGGCGATGTTGGGGAGGATGGTGCCTGACCATAAGTCGCACTCTGGAGGTGGACGGGAAGTTAGTTGATGTCTCACATACTCTTCCAAGGAAGGAACGTACTGATATGAGTCGTAGACTCAGGGTTGGGGCAATGGATGCCGTGAGGAGCATGGGCGGGCTGGCGCTCGAAGAAGATGGTGAAAGCATTGCACTTGGCGTCGTTGTCGCACTCGGCAGCACCTGAAAGTAATTAGTAAACTTTCTGAAGCCATGATGCACTTGTTGGTGTGATGCTCTCCAGTGCGGAGTCGTACTTACACAAATCGACATCGTACGAGTCCATAGTCACGTAGTGGACGAACTGTGATGGTTCATCGTACGTGGTGAGGAGGTTGGAGTAAGACTGGACGTAGCCAGGGGGAGTGACGGCCGATGATGCAGCATCGGAGAAGGGAGTGTAGGCCTGGAAAGCCTCGGGGGTGTCCGGGAAGACTTTGGGGCCAGAACCCGAGAAGAGAGGCTCGCAAACGGACTTGTTGCCGAAGTTGGCGAAGACGGTTGCCATCACCATAGTAAGAAGTCCGAAAAACTGGACTAGAGAGAACATCTTGTCTTTGATGTTCAGTTTGTTGGTAATATATGGAGAGAGAAGAGATGAAGAAGAAAGGAGGAAAGGAGAGGAAGGCAGTATATGTATGAATTCAGCAAGAGTTACGCGAAGATGCTAAGACTTAGATTGTGGTTGGGGACGAAGGCAAGTATCCTCTATCGCCCTTGTTGAGCTGGGTCGTGCCCACTTCATCCATATGATGCAATCGCGAGGCCCCCTTCTCGAGAACAAATTGGCGGAGCGAAGTGCCCACCTTGTGATGAACGCGCGTTCTGTTGGACCTGAACCGCCTCTCAGAAACGGGGGCTGAGCGGTAAATCAACATAAGACGGCCCAGAAGCGGCTTTGTTCTCCATATCGTGGACTGGGTTCCAGATTGTGACTATGAAGGAAGGAGATCGTGTCTTCTTTAGGCACATTGCTGTGGATATTCGCGCAATCTTTTCTTCAACAACTGAACCTTCAAACGCGTATCGAGCTCTGCGTGATCCGATTGACGAGAGTCAAAGTCATTGAGATACTGCAGATCTGTTACAATTATGTAAGAGTTCCGCCGAGACCTAGGAATGTAATGGTACGAGTGGATTGTCAGTAGTACGGCCACGCTTGGGGTGTGATCTGAGCAATGGAAAGGAGCACATGCGCAACACATTCACCAACGCCTGCCCTGGGCCTGAAGATCGTGGTGCATGTAGAAAGCAAAGGGGGGAGCAGCTCGACGAGCGAAGGGCGTTAGCTCCACTAGCTCCAGACCCGCTCAAAAACGTCATAGTCTCAACCAACCAGCGATGACCAGACCAACCAACATAGTACTCGCGAATAGCAGCAACAACTTGAGCAAAACCCTCTCAGGATTTTGGTAACGTCGCTTCCTTCTATTACGAAGGTTTCCACTCCCACGACCAGAAAACTAGAGATACGCGCAATCCCGCGGTCATGGGCCGCACCGAAAAATCCCAGGGTCTTGCGCCACCCGCCGTGCGCAAAGATATCCGAGCCAAACAAGCGCGGCACGTGGTGACCAAAGTCGTTCCTACAATATTGGCATCAAATGTAAGAGCTAGGCGAGGTGCGGATGGAAGTGAGCTTATTCCGAACCCGGGGCCGAACGGCACGGTGGGGCAGGATAGTAAGAGTAGGGTTGGTGCACGTGTTGAGGGTGGTGAAGATACGGGCTATGTGAAGAGGAAGGGTCAAGGGAGGCGGAAGGTCAAAGGTGGGAAAGACGACGTTGAAGAGGAGGATGCAAGGAATGGTGATGTGGGGAGAGATGTTGGCAAGGGAAGAGGAAAGGGAAGAGGCAAGAAACGCAATGATTCTCTCGACGAAGGGCTATCAAATCTCAACTTGAATAGTACCGCAACATCATCACCCGACCCATCCAGGAGACCGCGATGCATACGCATGATAACGACGGATGCCCTCACAGCTGCACACATGCTAGCCAACCCCTCATTATACGATGCGACCACCACATCAAAGCAGACGTCGAAGAAACAACCCAACCCATGCATCTTGAACATGGCCTCTCCTCTCCGTCCAGGCGGCGGTCTCCTAACAGGCGCCACTTCCGCCGAAGAATCCCTTTGCGCACGCACAACGCTGCTGCCCTCGCTCAAAGAATCCTTCTACCGCCTCCCCGAATACGGCGGCATATACACACACGACGTACTCGTTTTCCGCTCTGCTCTCCCTCTTGGCGATAGCGCCGGTGAGCTGTCTCCGACTGAGCGCTGGTACGTCGACGTCATCAGTGCGGGGATGTTACGATTTCCTGAATTAGAAGGAGAAGAAGATGAAGAGAGGAGATTAAGCAAGAAAGATAGGGAAATTGTAGAGAGCAAGATTAGGAGTGTGTTGAGGATAGTGGAACAGAAGGGGGTTAAGGTGTTAGTGCTTGGGGCGTGGGGAGTTGGAGCGTATGGTAATCCGGTAAGAGATGTTGCAGAGGCTTTCGCGAAGGTCTTGGGTGGTGGTAGCTTTGCTCCTTCATCTGGAGGCAAGAAGAACAACAAGCCGCCATCGACTGGCGCTGAGACCTTTCCATCTATCGAGAACATCATCTTTGCTATTCCCCAACGCAAAGTCGCCAACGATTTCGCAGCTGCATTCGGCGGCAAGCTTGAAGTCGAAGAAGGCCCTGGAGCTTCTGGCGACGATAATGACGAAGAAGATGACGAGGAAGATAAGGTAGCAGAAGAGTTGAGGAGCAAGATCCAAGAGATGGACGGCCAGATAAGTAAGGTTTGGAATCCAGATCTGAAAGCAAGGCTTGGTACTATCCTGGATGGGCTGAAAGCCCAGTTAAGGGAGAGGGAGGGGACGCCTCGGACGGGTAGTGTGGATGATGAGGAGGAAGATGGGGACGGAGACGAGGACGATGAGGATGAGGGAGACACTGAAGAGAGCGATGAGGCAGATGCAGATGACGATGATCAAGACCTCGCTGGGTACAGGCACACGAGACCTGGCAAGTTGAAAAGTTTAGTTGATGACAGCGATGACGATGATGACGATTAGCTCAGCTCTAGATATCCCGAGCAATGGAGTCGACTGTTCCAAGAGATTTATCACCACAGGACACGGACATTAGGACGTTGCTAGTAAGAATACATTGGTGGGTATCTCAAAACTTCTATATGCTCGGACTTTTATATGTAAATGTAGCACATTTCAATGCGTCAACGATCAGGCGGCAGCACTAGCAGCAGCCGGTTCTTTCGACACAGCTGCTGAATTTGTATCCTTGGTGCCGTTTGTGGGTGTCTCCTTGTTGGGCTCATCGTCCTCCAACCCCAGCTTCTTGAGGTCCACGGCCAAAGGATCAGACTCCGCTGTGCTTTCTGTAGGGCCTTCATATCCAGGTGGTGGCAACGCCCATTCAGGCAAGCCAGTCTCATAGTCCCACTTCCCTTCTTCACACCTGTATCTGCGCGCGTGCAGGTAGATACCCAACTCGTGCACACCCGGGTCGCTATACAGGTCTGTATCGCACACTTTGCATTTCTCCCCGGTCATTCGCTCCGCTTTCCTTTTGTTGTAGGCATCGACCATTTCGTCGTGGTATGCGACTGCATCGGCGACTTCTTCCTTGCCCATGCGCGAGAGGCGGGACATGATGTCTTCGTCGTCTTCGTCTTCGGATTGTCCGCGGCCGAGGGTGGGGCCGAACACGCGCTGATTGGCGTATATGGGGTCGTTCGATATGGGATGGCCGAGGAACTGGAGGTGGACGCGGAGCTGGTGGGTGCGGCCTGTTACTGGCATGCAGCGCACAATGGAGTAACCGCGGAGTTTCTTCCACGGCTGACCGTTGGGGCCTGTCTCTCCATCCTGCTTCTCGCCATTATTTCCGTCGTCTTTGGGCGGGTAGTATGCCAACCGCTTGAAGACCGTCTTCGCTTCCTTGCCGTTTGCGCGCACGCGGTTCAAACCGAGCTTCGGGCTGATCTGTAAGATAGGCTTCTCGCAGAGGATCTCTCCTTCTGGGAACTCGCCTACCACTCGCGTGATGTACTCCTTCTTGACCGTCCTCCCTCTGATTTGTGCACTCAGCTCCTCTGCCGCCTGCTTGTGCTTGCCAATGAACATAATGCCGCTGGTGAGCCTGTCGAGTCGATTACACGGCAACGGGTTCCAGGTATAGCCACGGTCGGCCCTCATGATCTCGATGATGGAGTTGAAGTTGTAGCGGCCGGCGGGGTGTACGGGCATGCCGGCGGGCTTGTTGATGACGATCATGTTGTCGTCTTCGTGGACGATGCCGATGGGCTGCGCGGTGCACGGAGGCTCGTGGCGGTGGAGGGTGTGGGATATGACATCGCCGTTCTTGACTATCGTCTTCGTGCTCGGGACTGGCTGGCCATTGATAACTACGCGACCCTCTTCTATGGCCTGCTTGTAGTACTCGGCTGGGCGGTCGCGGAACTCGCTAGAGAAGATGTCGAGAATTTCCCTGCCCCGCCATCTTTCCTTGCAGAAAGTATTGTATGTGAAGTGGTAGGGCGTGACCTTGCGCAGGCCATCTTCGAGGTAGTATGGGCGCGGCCAGGGATCGCAGGGCGTGATTGCGACGGCGGGGGGCTCCTTCCAGGGAAATTTGTCGTCGGGCAGGGGCGGGTATTTGTCGCGCGGGGGCGAGGGCACTAGGGCCATGGAGGGAGAGCCTGTGCTCGTCTTGGGCACAGGCAGGCGGCCCTTGGAGGCGAGGTATGCGAGGATGCGCGGAGAGGGCGCCAGAATCGCGGGGGAGAGTGGTTGAGGTGCGTGTGGGAGAATTCCATGCTGCGCAAGCCGAGGCTGATGGGTGACGCAGCCAACTAGCCCGTCGACTTCATGTCCGAGACGCGTCTCCCTCCAACACCAACCACAAGCAGAGACAACATGGCACAGCAGGCATTAAAGTCGCGTACACGGGGCGACTACAAGTTTCAACTCGAATACAGGACAAGATGGTGCGTTTTCTCGCGCGAGGCCCTTGTCGGTACTGACAGTAGGAAGGAGCGACAATGACATGTACCACCACATGAACAACAGCGTCTATTACTATCTGTATGTCTTCAATACCAAATGGGATACTGATACTGAATATTTGCAGATTTGACTCCGTAGTCAACACATACCTCATACAGCACTGCTCACTGCACCCGCCTACCTCTCCACAGATCGGCCTCGTTGTACATTCGCACTGTGATTACCTCGCCCCTGTCGAGTTCCCCTCCGTCGTAGACCTAGCGTTACGAGTCAACAAGCTTGGGAAGAGCTCCGTCACGTACGAGATCGGCGTCTTCGAAAGGGGTCAAGACGAGGTCAAGGCCGTCGGCGAGTTCGTTCACGTCTTCGTGGACCGCGACAGCCGCCGACCTGGAAAGGATGGCATGAGTGACCAGCTCAAGACTGGTCTAGAAAAACTGCTGGCGGAGAAATCAAAGCTGTGATATACCTTGGCATCAGAGCTGCTGAGCTATGCATACAACAACACCCACAACCCAGCCATGTTGGCTGTATGGGGACCATTCCTACAGTCCTTGGAAGAGAATCGATTACGATTCGCCGTCAACCGGAATCACACCAGATATCAGCGAAGAGACACAGGCGGGGTATCGGTTAGCCATACTCCGGCAATGTATACCCGATACTCCAATCCTGCATTGCGTTCAGTTGTCTCCAGCACTAGAGATGGGGTTGCAAGACATACATCCTCACACCAAAGTCCAGCAGTTCTTCTCGCATCGTATTGTCTTTACTTTCATCCTACAGCTCAAATTCTCAGCTTCGACACCTCAAAGAGACAACACCATGTCCATCTCCGCAATCCAAGGCCCCGGCATCCTCTTCGTCCGCTCCCGCATCTCCCCTTCCGCCAACGAAATACTCTCCGAGCCCACTTTTCTCGCCTGGTACGACAATGAGCACATCCCTGAAGTAGTCTCTACATCGGGCGTCGACTCTGCTTTCCGCTTCATTGATATCCACAAGTCCGCACCTATTGGCAACGAGCAGAACCCGAAGCCATTTCTGGCATGTTATCCCATGGAAGACTTGGCCTTTACGCTGGGTGATGAGTTCAAGAACATAGGGTTCAGGAGTAGTGCGCTGCCCGGTAGTGGTGTGATTTATGATTTGGCGGATATGGATGTTAGTTACCTGGGTATTGTGGGTAAGACACCGAAGAGAGAAGAGGGCGAAGGAGGTCGGCCGAAGTATGTGATCACGTCAGGTATTCGACCTGAGAAGCAGCCAGCAGAAGGACAGGTCACTGCGTTCTTCAAAAAGGTATGTTCTTTCTGTGCCACACACACTGAGTGTTTTGAAGGAGGGTCAATACTGATATTGATGTTCTAGCAAATCTCCACACTCGAAAAGTCGCCAGACTACATGCGCACACTCCGCTTCAAACTCCTCTACGCGAGGACGAATGCGCAATCCCGTGCTCTGAAGGGCCTGCCGACAACAGATGAACCACATCCCGAACCCTCGACCTGGCTGGCTATGCATGAGTTTGCGGGCGTACCTGACGAAAACTTTGTGAAAGCGCTGAGTGATGGTGTGAGCAAGGCTGCTGAAGAAGGTGGTTGGGGCGAGACGGAAATTGAGACGCTTGTTTGGAAACTAGATCGTGTGCATGGAGATGGGAAGTTCTTTGAGTAAGACAATGGTAGATTCGAGTTGGCAAGGATAAAGTTGTTCTTGTGCGATGCAAATGATGAATGCGTCAGAGATACAAAGCAGTACGTGAAGCGCTACAGATACCCCGTATTTCCCTTCGAACCCATTTCTTCTTTTTACGGTACATGATCAATACCACTTAATGCTCATGTCCATGCTCATGATCATGATCATGGCCATCCCCCTCCTTCTCATCCCACGGATGCCCCTCACCAACACCCTCCCACGGATCACCCTTCCACGTCATCCAAGTCTGATGGCCGCTAACATTCGCCTCCAACTCCCCACACCTCCTCTGCTCCCAACTCTCTTTCCCTGCTACAACAGCCCAATGTTTCTGCGCCCTGCCCGCCCAGTACTTCGCCCGATCCTCGATCCCGAAACTACTCCACGTATACGCCAGGATCTCTTCGTACTGGGGTAGTTCGGTTAGGAGCCCTTCCTCTTCTAGGTGCTCAATGAGTTTGGGGAGAAGGCCGAGAAGCTGCGGTGAGTCCTCTGGGTCGGTGGGTAGAACGGATTTCAGCGCTTTGATCTCTGAGAGGCGGTCGTTGGATGCCATTATTGCGTCGTCGTCTGCGGTGCATAGAGGACAGGTGCAGGTGAAACCGAAGTTTGCTTCTATAGACTTCACGCGACGCCGGCGAGCACGTCTTTCGAAGCCATCTAAGCAGTAATTAATTTGGTATTTCCAGTCATATCATTGTGAGGTGGTCACTTACAGCTTCTCGTGATCTCTTCTCCTGGCTTAATGTCCTTGAGAGCGAAGACTTCAAATGAGAGGGTGTAGTCGTCGAAACGCCATAGAGTGTTAGGTCGACAAGCATGATTGATGCGCTGTATTGAAGTTAGCATATATTTAAAGGCAAGTCTATCGGTCATGACTTACCGCAGCCTCGGGAATAACTGCCAAAAGCTGGGGCAGCTCGTCAACCCATGGCCATTTCACAGCAATGCCGTTCGTCACGACAATGTCTTCGACGGTGCCATCCACATTGACGTCCAATCTCTTGACCATCTCTCTAGTCTTTTCCGGCAAATGATCGACTGCCTGCTTCAACACGAGCTGTGGCCTCGGCATCTCCGGTATTTCCAGTATCTGTTTAGCGACGAACAGCACAGGAGTCTGCACGATCAAACTCTCGCCTGGAAAGATCCCGGCGATATCTTTCTTTGCAAACAACCCTTTTCCCTTCTCTCCCGCGTATCTTACCTCCCACATACCCATCTCTTCTCCCACCTGACCTTCCATGCCTCCAATGCTCATGCCAAACGTCTCCATCGTCACGCTAGCCGCGACCTCGGGGCTCACAACAAAGCTTATTCCGCGACCGTTGTTGTAGTTGGCATTGGTGTAGGCACAGAATGTCTGATGAACATCTGATCCTGTGCTCTCGTTCTCTTTACTGGGTAGTACGATGTCTACGCATGTAGGGTGATGCGTCCATGGAAAGGTATCGGAAGTGTAGCCATCCTGGGCCACGGGACAAACTGTTGAAGGTTTATTGATAAGGCCGTCTTGAATAACGGGACTGCGTGCTGTATAAAACAGTTCCGCCCTGGTAGTCGACGCGCATAGGAGTGCGGTCGAGACAGCGAGATAACTGGGTAGGTGCCGTCGCCGCGGCCATGTTGCTGTGACCATCTTCCAAGCTCTTTACTGTGTACTTTCTTATTTTTCTCAAAAGATGCCGAAAAGGTAAAGAAAATCAAAGAAGCCAGACGTCCACATCTTCGACGTCGGAAGAATTAATCGCGCGAGATAGGAAGCCACGTTTCACGAGTAATCACGAGTAATGATCTCCGAAACCCCTGTTGCTGAAACGTGCTGGCTGCTTGGCGGTTGCGTTGCGCCTGCATCTAGATTGTCTTGGGGATGCATAAGGCCAGTGAGGTTTGGGGCTGTTACCGTCGTTTGATGAGATAGATGATCCGGCAGAGTGGCTGATGTGGGGATGACTAGCTTCAGCGCCGGGAGAGTCGGTTGAATGGCGCTCGTGAGCTGTGAGAACATCGCGCCTTCCCACTCTCCATAAGCGAGGTTGTTATCCGACGGACCACGACTTTATCGTATGGTGTCTATGGTATGCTCTGACCCAATTTTCGGCAGGTGCGATCCTTCCAATGGATCTCACGTCTGGCAGGGGCAACATGCGCACACTGTGAGGTTGCGGCTTGAGGGCTGCACTTTGACAGCGAGCTTCTGGCTTGTGCAGGCCAAACCGACGACAGGGACGATAATATGAAGGTTTTACCAGCTCAAGTGAGCTTGGCCTCAAGCGCAATGGCAATCATGACCTCTAACAAGCTGCCCAATTGCTTGCAACGCGCGCAACAAACTCACCCAAGTACAAGGCACAACCTGGAGCGCTCTCCACTCTGCAACTAGCGCCCTCAGTATCTAACATGCCTTCGAGAGATCCGCTCCATGCTCGTATCGTAGAGCTCATGGACGTGACGTCCAATCTGACCATCGAAGAGAAGAACCAACTCGCGAGTAAGTCGTCCAAGCGTTACTGTCCCCTTCCGCGGACGCCTCGTATACAAGAGCTAATATGACCAGATGATCTACGCTTCATTATCACCGTTGTTAAAGGGTACGTCGATACCGATCCGCTATCTTTGAATCTGGCCCTGGAGTGTAATACTCATGGCGAGTTTCGCATGCTCTTCGTTCGCGATGATCAGTTCATCTTGGGGAGGACCACGAATACGCGCAATGCGGCATTGGATGGTTTACGACGGACAGTGGAGGAGTTGATTGATGTGTTTGTATCGCGTAACTCTGTCAAGCTACTGGTATAATCGGTACTATCAGATGAACCCTACTACGTCAATTCCTACAATATAATTACCTTGCAACCTCGACATGTACTACCCCCGCATCCTCCGCCTGTGATGCTCGACCAAATCATTCTCCAGCACCATAACAGCGTCGAAATGATTATCTCCAACAGCCTTCGCAATGAACTTCTTCTCTTCCTTTCCATCCACATATAGGCTCGCCTCCACGGACTCTCCGGCTCTACTGCTGATGATCAAGAACTCCTTCTCATCCCTGACCCCGAACTCAGGTTCGTATATGGCACGACCTAACAACTTATTAGTATCATAAAACACCGCCAAACTTGGACAAACGCCAAACTCACCGACAGCCATCTTGCCCGCCCTTGCTAGCCAAGCCATAGCGAGCGCCTCTCGCTTATCCGGCACCCTTTCACCCTTCTGCTCCGCTAGGTTTCGTATGTCCCGCGCCGTTTCCTCGTCTTCTTTGTCTCTCTCCCACTCCAGCTCGCATTTGACTCTTGGCCTGATGTTCATGCCGCGGTCCATGTCGGAAGAATTCCATGTGAAGTGCTCGTGTTTCCAGTCGTTTGCTGCTGTTCTGAATGAGCGGTGTTCGCGGGTGCGAGCGATTTCTGCGGGGTTGTCGACAGCGCGGATGTGCGTGAGATAGTGGCTAGATGAAGACGGTGGTAGGACTTTGACGGTGATGTGGTATGTTGGTGCAATCAAGGCTGCGCCGTGGAGTTGTGCGGGGCTGGTTGGCATGGTTGCGCTTCGGGTGTTGGGAAGTATGTGGCGATTGGAGATGTTGGGATCTGCTAGTAGTCAACAGTAGTTGGATTGGTGTGAGTATTAAAGTCAGAAACTCATAGTAGCCACATAAATAGTCGCTCAGTCAGTGAATTCCGTTCCTACTAGCTGGCTGGTGAAGTGTCGCAAACGCTATGCGAACGCGGCTTCAGCAATGCACAAGCTCGCACTACAGGCCATGTCTGTTTGACGGCTGAAAAGAGCTTCAAGCATCGTGTAGTTTCAAATTCCATATCTTACCTCTTGAAGTTGCGAATCGCGATGCTTGCTTGACAATAATAATTGCGGCGTAGAAAGGATAGGATCATTTCACGCGACGCGTTATGTGTATTTGATAAAGCAAGTTCTTAGTTAAGCACTAGACTGTCTGTAGGGTTGTCTATTGCGGAAAGATACATCCTACAGTATCTTATATAGAGGATACTCATTCCTCACGGAGTAAAGAAAGTCGTAATGACATATCGTGTAAAGCTGTTAAAAAACGTTTACCAGTGACGATTCTCAGAACCTACGGGTTATGCCAGTCCCACGCTGAGCCATCATCTGAACGAGTACTCACGCCATTGGGAAAAGTTACATGGCCCAACTCCTAGTATCTGCCGCCGGGTGGGGGTTGGCCATACTGCTGCTGACCTGGGTATCCGCCGGGGCCTCCTTGGGGCGGTCGCTGCTGGCCATACTGACCTGGTGGAGGTGCCTGTTGACCGTAGCCTTGTGGAGGTGCGCCGGGTGGAGCACCGTATCCTTGGGGCGGATGCTGACCAGGGGGAGCACCGTAACCCTGGGGTGGCTGCTGTCCATAGCCTTGCGGCGGCTGTTGGCCATAGCCCTGGGGTGGCTGTTGGCCGTAACCTGGAGGTGCGCTATACTGGCCAGGTGGTGCACCGTAGCCGCCAGGTGCAGGGTTGCTCTTCTCGTCCTTCGAGTCGTAGCTTCGATCAATGGCACCGAGAAGAAGCTTGATGATCCAAAGATCGGGTGTAAGATCGACAGGAGGGTTTGCGCGCATCATCTCTTCCTGTTCGTTCTCGAAGTCTGATTCTGTGTTAGCACAGGTCCAGTCTGGATCGTATGAGACTTACTGGACGTGCAGTCAACCATAGGGCCAACCTCGGGTTCCTCATCGAGTTGACTGAGGAATTTCCTTGCGGTCACATCGTTTCCTACCTGAGCAAACTCGAAGGCGACAGCACCACGGCCGTAGGGCGTCGACTGGAGCTGTCTGTAAGTCTCCTTGATGACCTTAAAGATCTCGCCGGAAGGCTCTCCCGCTGGCTGCCCATCGGTGATGGCAATGACCAATACTGGCTTTTGCATCTGTCCTGAGCGTGCCTTTGGGAGTACTATCTCCTGGATGACTTTCTTGTCCATAGAGGTACCCATGGGTGTGAGGCCCTTGAAGTTGACGCCACGCATGATCTCTGCGACCTGAGCCTCAGTCGCGACGCCATCTTGAAGAGGTCGACCCTGTTGGTTGCGAGCTCCCGAAAGATCGGTGTTCATGCAGCGGACAGAGATGCCATCGTTGTCAAAGAGAGTTGCAGCGAACGAGACTCGGTCCAAAATAAGGCGCAAATCTGTGATACGGCTGCCTTCCTCTTCGAACTGCATGGATC
>Ga0265798_10005238_pt1 | contig 17540 bp, 16 predicted proteins | sample P3T30metagenome_FD_192430 | JGI IMG/M metagenome (GOLD analysis project Ga0265798, IMG submission 192430) | Plant litter microbial communities from East Loma Ridge, Irvine, California - P3 T30 | ecosystem: Environmental > Terrestrial > Plant litter > Unclassified | place: USA: California... | reverse complement strand
CTGCGCGGTCTTTCGTAGCCTCTTACGATCTGCCATGTACGTGTCCACCCATAGCCACATCACCATTGATTACCCTATCCATATACCTCAGCACCTGTACACCAGGCTCATACCACACACATCAATGACCGTTCAGCCACATAGAGTCCATCATGCTCACCACTCGTTGTCCGCGTGCTGGTTGCTGACGAAGGAAAGCCATCACCAGTCCGACCGACGTCAACTCCCAACAGCTACATATGTACCTAGCTAGCGAGTCTCAAATAGTACCAAGCAAGTACCAACAATTCTGTGCATTCGTTGCCTCATGAACCGGCAGTTCTGAAGTTGCGAATGATGGACGGTGGAGTGTTGTGCTGTTACCGTTGGGTTGTCTTGCTTGGGTCGGAAATTGCATAGCGGGAACGGATTTATAGAACGGCGCACACTACTGCTTAGGCGGCTACGTTTTTTCGACTTTCTGGATTGATAGAGATGTTTGGTAGTATCCTAGGTATGTATTGATATAGAGTACGCTTTATTTGATAGCCGTGTTGTATCGTTGTTGGCCACGGAATGATGTGTAATCAATTGTTCAGGGTTAGGGTTGGGGTGGAGAGCTTGTTGGAAAGTCGGCTGATATTCGATCTATTTTCCATCAGTCACATATCGTTCAGGGCCAATTCCTAGAGCACATGGTCCACTAGGAACAATCGCGACCTAATGCAAGTTTGCTACAACATCCTTTTGAACAAGCAACGATGCCATTCTGCTATGCTAATCCACCTACAACATCCCGCTCATCAGTACTCCATCGCATCCTCAAACAAGCCTGACAACTGCTCCCTCTCTTCCTGGCCACCAGAGGTATCAAGATTGGGTGCCAGCTGCAACACTCTCGCCTGAGGAATCGTGCCTTCAACCAGCATATCGACGTGACTGTGCTTGAAGCCCAGCGCCTTCAGACCTCTCGGCTGATCACCCAAGCCCACCAGGAACTTCGCCAAAGCCTCACTCAGAACCTCGCCAGCACTCTCCATCTTCACGTTGGAGATATCGACGCCGAAAGCTTCCGCGGCAGCCAAGTGGCGTTCGGGGTTGGAAGCGGCGGTGTATTTGAAGACGGCGGGAGCGGTGACGGCGACGGAGACGCCATGGGGGATGATGTTCTGTTCGACGTCGTAGCCGGCGTGTTTGTAGCCGGGGTTCTGCGAGCTGATGGGGTAGCTCATGCCGTGGCACAGGTGCACGCCGGCGTTGCCGAAACCGACACCGGCGAGGGTGGCGGCTAGCAGCATTTTGGACTGTGCTTCGTGGTCTTCGGGGTCTTTGACCGCGCGGGGGAGGTACTTGATCGTGTCCTTTAGGGCTTGCAGGGAGAAGATGTCGCTGATTGGGTTGGCGCCTTGGTAGGCGGGGCGGTTGATGGGGTCTTGGGGGCGAGGAGTCCGTTCGTGGTAGGGGATTGCGGTCCAGCTTTCGAGACTGTGGCAGAGGACATCGAGACCCGACGAGGCGTGGACCGAAGAGGGCATGGTGCGTGTGTTGATCGGGTCACAGATGCCGAGGGTGGGCTTCATGTTGCGGTGTGCGATGCCGGTCTTTGCCTTCTTCTCTACGAGGTCGAAGATGGCGGTACCTGTGGTCTCTGATCCTGTGCCGGCGGTTGTGGGCACAGCGATCAAGGGCTTGAGCTTGGAAGTGACGGGCTTGCCTCTGCCGATGGGCGCGTTGACGAAGTCGAGGAAGTCGGCGTCTGGGAAGGTGGTGTAGAGGTTCATGAGTTTGGCGGTGTCGATGACACTGCCACCACCGACGGCGAGGAAAGCGTCTCCATTGAGAGGCCTTGCCCAGTCGATTGCCTCCTTGATCCTGTTCCGTAATTTAGCTTGGCCCCGATTGAAACGAGACTATACTGGACAAGCTTACGAGTAGTCCTTCGGCTCAACCCTTGTATTGCTGTAGACCTCGTAAGGAATACCCTCCCTCTCAAGACCCTCAACGACCTGCTTCATGGCATCAAGCTTCAACACTGTCGAGTCTGTGACGACCAAAACCTTCTTCGCCCCCAAGTGTCTAAAGTCCATTCCGACCTCTTTTGTGCAGCCCGGACCGAAGCGGATGGACGACGCAGCCATCTCAAAGGCATACTCTTTCTGCTGGCTCAAGTCGACTGGCGTGGCCAGCGATCGCACGCGTCCCGCATATGGGTTGTGGTTGTGGTGGTGGCCGGGGTTCGAATGGCATGGGCATGCGCTGTGGGTGGAGTTGATGGTACGGAGGAGGTTGAAAGCTCTCGTGGCCCGAGAGGGGGCGATCCTGGTGATTGCCATTGTTGTCGATTGTACTGAGGACTGGTCGAGTCAATGGGAGTGCAGACCTCAAGGAGGATGCTCAGGATGTATTAGCTTTCCCCGAGACGGCATGCGATCGACCACATCCATGTGGTCGGCTATATGGCAGTCGATCTTAGTCGTCATCGCTATCATCTGCCGAGGTGAATGGCGTTTGGGAGCTTTCCCCACATCGGTTTGTCCCTTGCTTTGACCGGTCGTTCTTTCCTCCGACAGCTGATGTCATGAAGTGAATTTGTGTTGCTGACATCCTCAGAGGCAAGTGATGATCTTGTCTTGACCAGACCAGACCACCCCATTTCCATCAACATTTCGACCGACCGTCTCCTGGCACTGAGAAAGTCACAAAACAACAAACACCACAATACAGCCACAAAAATGGGCCTCCCACAAGCCCCCACTACCTCATCCGATCCCACTCCAACCACATCACAAACACCCTCAAACAACCCCACAGACCGCCCTCAACTCCCCCCAGAAGCCCTCGAACTCGCCAGCAAGCTCTTCGACCTCGCCCGCGCCGGCGACACAGCATCGCTCTCGCAGTACCTGTCCGCCGGCGTCCCGGCAAATCTCACCAACCACAAAGGCGACACCCTGCTGATGCTTGCCGCTTACCACGGCAATGCGGAGACCGTGCGTGCGCTGATCGAAAAGGGAGCGGATGTCAATGCTATCAATGATCGGGGGCAGAGTCCGATTGCCGGCGCTGTTTTCAAGGGTTACGACGAGGTCGTGAAGGTGCTTGTTGAGGAGGGCAGGGCGGATGTTCACGCGGGTCAGCCGAGCGCTGTGCAGGCTGCGCACATGTTTAAGAGAGAGGGGTGTTTGAGGATATTTGGCGTTGAGGAGGGGGAGTGGAGTGTGGGTGAGCAGTGAGGAGGTTTGATCGGGGCTTTTGGGGTTGTCCAATTTTTTCAAGGTGCCGTTCGACGCTGGCGAAGTCTTCTTTTGGTTGGGAGAAAGAGGCTAGATCTTCTTGTGGAAACGCTCCAGTTCTCCTCACCGTTAATTGAGAGGCAGCCGACTACTGGTCTCTTGCCTCTATACCTTGCAGCAACTCTCAGCATGACCACAGGGCCATGCCTGTCAGTCCACCCGATCGCCGAACGCCACCAGGACGCCTCAAAATTCGCCAATAGCGTTTACCGCCGACTCTCGTTCCCTGTCATTAAACGGCAGCAGCAGACCTGCTTCCGCCCCATCGGTGATCTCGTCATGTCCCATCTTCACCAGTCTGCCAGCAATAAACTCAACAACGGCCTGGACACTCTCAAGAACGCCCGCGATCCCGCCAGTGCTTGGAGAATGATCATCCTGACCATCTGTCAATGTGCTCGGACGATCAACAACACTCTCGCTATCGTTCCGACTCGCTGTGCTGCCGCGCTCACGACTCCCAGAGCCACCTCTTCGCCCTCTACTCGGCCCTGGCGTCCAATCACCAAAAGTCCGAGAAGACAGCAGAGGAGCGGTGGACACCACACTAGACTCGTAGCTCCAGTGGCGCGGTCTGAGCGACTCCTCATCGAAAGAGCAAGGTCTCCGGAGTCGAGGTGTAAGTGCTCCCAACGCGATCCCTAGACCGGTAGTTACAGCGGTGCTAGGCTCCTCTCTATCCGCAGCCTCCATAACCCGAGAACCTGTGTTGTCGAGAATCAAGTCTGCTGATCGGGGTAAAGTAGACCTGCAATGTAATCAGTTCGTTGACAGTTGTCGTGAGTTCCAATTGATCTTTTGTGACGTACCGATCCTTATCCCTCCCCTTGCGCCAACTTTCAATCCACCGATCCAACCAAGCGACTTTCTCCGGGAACGAGGCCAGGAACAACACAGCTGCCACGATCCAAGCCATCACTAGCCACGAAAGCAAGAAGATGGCGGCCATAGGCGGCCAGTCCGGTAGTAAAGTCTTGGAGGGCTCGAGGAGTGGCCTGCCGGTTTGGGTGGCGGTTGCTGAAGCAATGTTGGACGTGGGGAGGGGAGCTGGCATGGTTGATAGTGCTATGGTCGGGGTTTGGCTGGTGGTGGTTTGGATTGTTGGCACGCTTGTGCTTGTGCGCATTGTTGTGCTTATGGTTGTAGTTGTGGTGGTGAGGGTTGTGAGGGTAATGCGGTTTACTGATTTGTTGTTGTCATGCGGAGGGCGAGAAGGTGTGAATGAGATCGTGCTGACCGCGGTCGGTTGCATTAGAGAGGCTGGGTCCAGCAGTGAGGTTGCTACCGGTGGCGGAGGCATCTTGCGAGCTGTATGAATTTTGCGAAGAAAGGTTTGCGCGTGACGACGGCCTATCGTAAGCTTGATGTGAGCGAGCAGACTGGCGAGGGAAGGCGAAAATAGAGCTAGGTAGAAGTTAAAGTCACGATACCAAGTGGTCACGAAAAGAGAAGTGAATGTACAGTAGCTTTGATTTTGGCTTTGGCTTCAGGCAAGCATTCAGTCTCGGTTACCAATAATTCCTACATTTGATTTCAAGAATGACCGCAATCAGTCTAGACTCGTCTGCTACATGTTTTACTCGTCGTCAACTCTGGCCTTCTTTCCATTCCCTCTGCCGTCATCATCAGCACCTCTCTTCGCTCCCTTTGCTGCTTCCGCAACCATGGCTTCAACGCCGAATGGATCAGCTTCTCCTCGGTCTCGCTCGAACATGACGGGACCGCTTCTTTGCTCTGCCGCGTCGGTGCCCTTGAACCCTTCCTTTGGTGCTTTGCCTAGGCTCTCGAATCTCTTCGTGCCTTGAATCTTGTCTAGGGTCTCGCCACCGTCATCGTCATCATCGTCTCCTACGTTCGGCCGGTAGATGCTGTTGAGCGCGTCGCGCTCGGCGAACAAGGGCTTATCGTAGGGTTGATCCTCATTGAAACCAGCTGCAAATCCAGAGCTCTGGTTGAAGAGACGTGAGTCGTACATCGCTTCCTTGTTCTGAGTCGGCTTTGCCAGGCCGAGAGCGACTTTCTCGCTCACATCGCGGTTCTGCTCACGAGCCATCATCTGCACGCGGCGCTCATGGCCCATGTTCTTCTGTCGCATGTCACGTTGAGCCTCCTTCCGGCGCTCGGCACGCGCTTTCTCGCGTTCCTGGCGGTCTCGCTCTGATGGATCTTCCCTACCGCGGCTGTTGCTCCGGCTTCGCGATCTTGAGCGCGATGAGTATGACGAGTATGAAGAGTATGAAGAACGTCTGCCTGCAGAGCGGCTGCGGGAACGAGACCGAGCATCTGAGTCGCGACGCCCACCAGAAGCAGCAGGGGCGCGGTCTTCGCGAGCCTTTTGTGCCAGCATGCGCAGACTCTCTTCCTTTGCCTCCTTCTCCTTCTCCGCCAAGCGTTGCTGCATACGCTGGCGTTGTTGAACCTCTTCTCTTGCATGTCCATCGGCGGTCTGCAGAGCCTCGGCGAATTGTGCAAACTTGTCGTTGATCGTAACGTCCTGCAATCCTCTGCCATCTGCTGCTAATCGCTTGTCCAAAGGTACTGTGTAACCCTTCGGGTTCTTCCAATTCGAGATGGGCGGTGGGATCCTCCAGGCTTCCTGGTCTTCGGCTGTGAGTTTGCGCGGAGGCGAGTGCATGACGGGCGGCGGTGGGCTAGGTGGTCCACGGGGAATCTTCTTGATCTTGTGCTTTGGCGGTTCCATAGGATCCTGCTGTCTCTGAACAATCTTCACGATACGATCTCCCTTTTGGCCATCGCCCATCTGGTTCGCAGGCGTGTATCGCACGAAAGTCGGTTCCGGCCTTGACGTTCCTTTGATGTTCTTTGGTTTCTGCGCTGCCAGCGCGCCAGCGACCAAGCCTGATAGAGCCTTCTGTGTCCTTTCCTTTGCCGCCTGCACCTCTTCCTCGCTCGGCTTCTCCAAGTTGATCTCTCCCGCATCCGCGCGCTGGCGCAACGGAATCAAGTCTTTGAAGCTGGCGTGGATGATCCGCTTCTCGTCGTGTCCACGTCGCGCGATTGCGTCGTATTTGACCTTGCCCTCGCTGTTCACCTGGATAGCCAGCGCGTTGGACGAGCTAGACGAGCCTCCCTTGCGACCCATGTCCAGCGGGTATTGCGCGACCGGCACTTCAGGAAATGCGCCGCCGTCACCAAAGTCTTCAGCATTTCTCGGTCGCCATGATGATCGCTGTCCGTATGCTGGTGGTCCCGATCGTTTCACGACAAGCTGACCGGATTCGATCTCCCGCGAATCGACAACTCGCGGTCCCTTCTGTTGTGTATGTGTCGGAAGCTCCTCATCTTCGCCGGTGTATTTCGGTTTTGGTAAAGCGCTCGATAGCGAGAATGCGCTCCCAGTAGTGGCCATGCTGACGGCTATAGAGATAGAGTGATGTTGTTGCCTGCGCGTGAACAACTGAAAGAGGATCGTGAGAAGTCGCAACTTCCCCACAGCCAGCCACACCACTCGTCGGATGCTCCCGTTATTTTGTCCCATGCTTCATCCTCACTTCACTCTTGAGGAATCTCATTGGATAACAAGACCTTGACGTGATGGACTTGTAAGACAGGGCTACATTTGGCTTAATATCATTGTCTTTGGAGAGCCCAACGATACTGATCCCCGAAGAAATGTCAGAAGAACTACTGGACGAAATCACTTCAATCAATTCTATCTATGGCGACGGCACCTTAACTGCCGCATCGGAAGACTCTAGGATATATGCTTTGACCCTCCCGATACGATCTAACATATCTTTACGGACGGAGTTTCCTGCAGACTATCCGGATGCGCCTCCGTCTATCCTTGGCACCCAGCACATCGGTGACAATGTTGCAAAGGGCGAAGGCCAGCAGATTGTCGACTGCATTCGTGCAGTCCTGGCGGAGATCTACATTCCGGGCTCACCATGTATATTTGATCTCATCGAGGAAGGTGGCCAGAAACTTCAGCAGCTCGGCCTTGATACAAGCTCAAGGGAAGAGGAGCAACAAGCTTCTCAAGCGAACGGTCAGGACCAAGACCAATACGGAGCCGAAGAATCTTATTCTGACGAGCACCAGTCATTGGACGACTTAGGAGACGCTCCGCCTTGGGTGTTGTCCGACGTTATCACAGAAAAGAAAAGCGTTTTTCTCGCGCGAGCTGCGGAAGTGCACTCTGTAGACGAGGCTAAATCGTATCTGGCGCATTTACTCGCCACCGATAAGAAAGCTGCCAAGGCAACTCACAACATTACGGCGTGGCGAATCCAAGGCGAGAATGGCGTCCAGTTCCAAGACTGCGATGATGACGGCGAAAGTGCGGCTGGCGGCAGATTGCTGCATCTGCTCGAGCTGATGGGTGTGTGGAACGCGATGGTCGTCGTTACGAGATGGTATGGTGGAATCCATCTGGGCCCTGATCGGTTTCGGTTGATCAACCAGGCCGCCAGGGATGCGATGGTGAAAGGCGATTTCACCTCTGAGGCGCCAAAGGAGAACAAAGATGCTGGGAAGAGGAAAGGCAAGAAGTGAAGGTAGACAATGAGTGGCTAGGCCTTAGGCATCCACGGCCGCCTGCTAATCTGCCTGCATTTGCTTTCCGATCACTTGACATCATGTGACGCATGTCGGAGCTGCAGCCAAGCGCAAACACTTCCATTGATCAATTCCTTCGTCCCTCAATATCTGTACTCTCCTTGACCCCCACAACACGAATCTTGCGCTACTCTTCCGAACAGCAACCTCCTCGATCGCTCTCCTGTTCGCAAAGCAGGGTTTGCATAGCACCACCACATTGCAACCACGCAATTGTCACGCCACAAATGGCTTCCAACAACACACCGCCGACTTGCTCCGTCTGCGCCAATCCGGCAGCTAAACACTGTGCCGGCTGTGTCAGTGAGGAGCTCACCAAGCTCCTCGGTCATCGCATGCCGACACTATACTGCAGCAAAACTTGTCAGGAGGATGACTGGAAATCGCACAAGAAGCTCTGCCACCTCGCGCAAGCTCAAACCAAGCTCTTCCGTACTGGTGAAACCCTACAAGAGATCTTCCTGGCCACTCGAGCAGAGGCGTTCGATCTTCTTCTGGCGAGAGTCGAGTGCTCTGGTGATGATATTATCCATATCTATCAGGCAACCGAGACTCCGCTGCCCAGAATCCGTCCTCTCTCGGTCAACTTACCGGCCGACCGCAAGGTAAAGCATGCTGTGCTTTCTTACCGCGCCGGGACTGATGCTCTGTCTGGTATGATGTTCCAGCTTGGACAGGAACTTCTCAAAGGTACGCTGAACTCAGGAAAACAATCAAGCCACCCGGCTAATATTGTGCAAATCCAGGCTACTCGACCAAAGTCGAGGAGATCCATGTCCGCGTCTTCGCCGCGAAAGTGAAGGTACACTACCACCGCTCTGGGAATAACGGTGATGTAATTCGTGAAAATCGGCACGCTGTTCTCTGCGTCACCCTCAAAGATGGAAGCACTTGGGTCATCGACCCTACCGGCGCCCAACATGGACAACACAAGCCCGTTCTTCGCTTCTCCGAGTACAACCGCGAATACATCGCCCTCGAACTGGCTCGCAACCAGCATGGGATGGGTTACACGTCGTTCAATCCCCATCGCGGAGAAATCGAACACGGACTGCTCTCCGAACACTGGAGCCACCACGTGGACGAACTCCACGAGTGGGTTCACAAGAACGTTGCAATCAAGCAACTTCTCAAAGTCAAATCTTCAGAGTACGAAAACCTCAGAAAAACTCTTGTCGCCCATCTTGCCACTGAAGCGCGTGAGTATGTCAAGTTCAACATGAGAGATCCAACTTCCACGGCGAGGCCCATCATTTTCAGCTCGGTCGAGAACGAGAAACTGTCTGAAGAGGACAAGGGAAGGGCTCAGAGGAAGAAAGACAGGATCCTTGCGAGCAAGGACCCTGACACCCGCAAGATGATCGAGGAAGCAGAGGCTTCAGGGAATCAGCACGTTTCGATGCTGTGAGGTACTCTCGAACGGGCGAGCATGATGAGAGTGAGCCACGTTGATTGTTAGGCACAATACGGTGCAAGGATACCCGGAAGGTTCATGCGAATTGGCTGAGACAAATCGTTTTCCAATGCGATTGTGGCGCGAGAGTCTGAGCATGTTCTGATTGGCGCTATGAGGAAAGGTGTTTCTTTCATGGGCAATGATTTGTAGTCACGTTCCGGAAAAATGCAATGATCCTTACCTAAGTAGTAGGCGTGTGCTTGTGCGTAGCCGCGCGCGGTGTGTTTGCAGTTCTCCAATCCGAGCCTTTCCTCTGTCTCCATACCTTGATCGCCGCTTCCGTTTTTGTCCTGTGTCGGCTGAGTGACTTCATTTGACTACAAGTATCCAATGAAGGTTGCATTCCTCCTCACAAGAAGATCAGCGACGATAGTGAAGCTCGTTCAGCTTTCGCTGTCCGTCTGCTGAGTATTACTCAAAAGTCGAGTGAGGTGTGTCGATCGTCTGCTTATTGTTGTGAGCTGTACACCTTTCCAAGACCGGAATCAAGTCTGGGTGGAGTACATTGGTCCTTGTTTTCAAGATTTCTCATCAATTTCTTGATCGCCACATCTCATGCGTCGACTGCAGGCTGTCTCCTTTCGGCTGAACAACGCTCGTACAAATTGCCTTCATCTCAGAATGCCGCCGCCATGGCTGCGCATCTCAATGATCGAACGTCTTCTTCCCCAATCCTCAAAGCGACTGGCGTCTGGTGACAGCGGCGTATCCGTATTCAGCTATCACTAATGCATCTATCGGCCAAGCTTTCTTCCCAAGTCAAGTGAGGTGTGTCGTTCGCTTGCTTGCGATCTGCGTACAATGTATGGGTGCGGCGTGAGTGGAAACTCTGTTCTTGTCGTCATGCGCAGCGTTTGTCCACTTGTTACCATGCACTACGTTTGTCGCGGCACTGTGCATGAGATCGTGAATGCATTCGATCTCTTCGTTGGGCCTTTTGCTTTTCACACAGATTTTTACCTACCTTAGGTACAACTCCCAACACTGCGACATCGCAAAAATACCGCTACACAAGGATGTCACCCAACGAGACAGACCTGGAGCCTACCAAGGCCATGGCATCAGCACAACCCATCGGCGCGACTACTAGTCAGTCGCCTCAGACATCTCTGCAACTGGTCGTCAGGCTGAAGACGAACACTATCGGCTACACAACGACTACTTCCCCTATACCACAAAGTGCTAGCCAAGAATCGACTGGCCTCACCTCGCCGACCACCCAAAAGGAAGTCAATGACAGCTGTGCGAACTGCGCTGGATCAGCCAGTTATCGTTGCGTGGGCTGTGTCGATGGTGTCGATGTGAATGGCCAAGTGTCATCAACCTTCTACTGTGGCCAGGAATGTCAGCGCCAGCACTGGGATACCGTGCACAAACGCCAGTGCAGACTCTCCATCGACCGCAGGCAGCTACACAGGATTGGCTCTTTCCTCCAATGGGCGTTCTATGCCGGGCAAACTTTCACCAGGCACGAAACCATCAGAAGAGTCAAGAGGATCGAAAATACCACTCCCGGAAACGACGACCCAGAGATGATTGTGTGGCTCGACAAGAACCAGGACTCTGCCCACTTCGCAAGGTTTCCAGAAGAGATGTTCACCGAAGGACGTGAAAGACAAGCTGTGCTCGCGCACGCGGCGGCGGGGGTGACCGTGGTAACCGAGATGATGAAGCTGCTGCGTGAAGGTATGTACTGCTCGTTGTGTCCTTTGAATGTTGTTGACAGCGGCAGGATCTCGAAACCGGATCCAAGTGAGGGAAGTTGCCGTTCGCCTAAAGACACGCCGTTTCACACGATTCGTCCCTCGCATTCCAGCGCCATCGGTCGACCCATCGGTCAGCTGGATCTTCCGTGCGACACTGAAAGATGGCTCGGCGTTTGCTATCGACGTCTGCAATGCGCAGTACACTGTCAACACACCTGAAGATGCTGATCGCGGCGTATTCCCTTGGGAGCAATACCTGACACGTCTGCGTGTAGCCCCAGGAGACGTGTTGGATGAGCAGGCTCTCGGCTCTCGTGTCAAGATCCGATACACCGAAACCCTGACTGGCACAGTGGAGGAGCTTCAAGCTGGAATCATCACGCCTGAGGACAAGCAGAACGTGGCCGAACACGTCGCAATGGCTGTCGGCTTAGTCGCCTCAACCAATATGCTTCCGGAGCATGGTGGTCTGACCGTACCGAAGCTCATTGGCCTTCCTTCGCCTGGTCACGAGGAGGGGTTGAACAAGTTCAAGGATTGTCACCAGAGGGCAATGCGTATTGCACGCGACAGAATTGACCACGGCGATGCGCAGCGGTTGCTCTTGAAACAACATGTGACAGGATTTTTTGGCCCGCCATGATAATGTCGTTTTGAGTGAAAGAGCCAAAAGGAATATTGGGGGGACTTCTGGGGGTAGATTGGAAGCTGTCGCTTTACAGTTGGGCGACTGGGCAGAGAGAGCGTGCGCTTCTAGCATCTGGGAGAGACAGAACGACACCTCATCGTCCTAGATATCGAGGTCTCGCCAGGGAAGAGTGACTAATAGGATTAGCATCAACACAGGACTGAAAGTCATTGTCGTTTGCAGCACTAAATGTCAGCTCAAGACTTGCTCGTGCGTCTTCGCCACCTTTCATTGTTTGTCGGCGTACTTTACCGCGAGTCCGGCTTGAAGAGTACAAGTTGTTCTCAAGATTTGATGTGAACAAGTTGTACTGTAGTGCGGAGGAAGAAAGTCCGCATTCTTCACGTCGCTTTATTCGAAACACCTGGCGTCGGCCACACAAGCGAGCGACTCCACTTCACGGAAATCGGCACATTCGAACAAATTAATTGTCTTTCCCCCGCAGCATCCGTCTTTCCCAAATTGTAACATTATCCTGAAATCGACCGGAGAAGAAGAAGACGGAATATTAATTGAAGCCCTTTGAGGTACTAAATTCTCCAATAGGGTTCGCACCGCTTCACATCAGGGCAAATGTCGCAAGGCAGTTCCACGAATCAGTACCGTATGTTTCACCAAACATCTCGCTTGGAGAGTCAAGCTTCCTACTAAGCAAATGGCGTCAGGCTTGTACTGAGGAAGGTTGATGGGCCACAGTCTTGATCGAGCCCTATAGGGCGGATGAACTCTTGCGTCCCAGTGTTACTATGTCGGGCGAGCCGCCGTCGCAGTTATGCTTCATCACCAACGCATTACTCCACACGGTTGAGATGTAACATGGAATGATAGCCCTTGGCCTCTAGGTCGCCAGAAACGCCAACGGACGTCGACTACTGTACGATGCCCTCGGCAGAGTCCAAGATTGTGCTGTATCTCGGCGTAGATCTTCCAGATGAAGAGGCCGGGGTCACATTCGTTGCTAGCCCTCGATGCAGCGTCTGGCCACAGTAGTAGAGGGGCTCGATTACCGTACTAGCGCCAGGGCCAGCTATACACTTGCGAGTATAAGACTTGCTGGACGTCCGGTCCTGTCTTCCAATTGACCATCAACACAATTCCCTCACCCTCTTACTTCAGTCACTCATTCATTCGTTCATCCTCTTACCATGCATCTCTTCACTTCCCTCGCCACCGTGGCACTGGCTGCCACATCGGTCGTTGCCGCTCCCACTGCCCTCGCCGAGCGCGACAGCTGCACTTTCACCAAGGCCGCCGATGCCATCGAGAACAGGAAGTCTTGCTCCACCATCACCCTCGACAACATCGAGGTCCCGGCCGGCACCACCCTCGACATGAGCAACCTCAAGAAGGGCACCAAGGTCATCTTCAAGGGCACCACCACCTTCGGCTACAAAGAGTGGAAAGGTCCCCTCGTCCGCTTCAGTGGCGATGACATTACCGTCGATGGCACTGGTGCCACTCTCGACGGCGATGGTAGCCGCTGGTGGGACACAAAGGGCACCAACGGTGGCAAGGACAAGCCCAAGTTCTTCTACGCCCATGACATGACCAACTCCGTCATCAAGGGAATCGTACGTCTTGCCCTAAACCTCGGAGGGCCGTCCAAATGCTAACATTCCAATCCCAGACTGTCAAGAACAGCCCCGTCCAGGTCTTCAGCATCAACGAGGCCAAGAATCTCCAGGTCAACGACGTCACCGTGAACAACAAGGACGGCGACTCCAACGGTGGCCACAACACCGACGCTTTCGACGTCGGCGACTCTTCGCAGATCACCATCTCCGGTGCCACCGTGTACAACCAGGACGACTGCCTTGCCGTCAACAGCGGCACTGACATCACCTTCACCGGCGGCTACTGCTCCGGCGGCCACGGTCTGTCCATCGGCTCCGTCGGCGGCCGTGACAACAACGTCGTCGACACCGTCAAGATCCTGGACTCCCAGATCGTCGACTCCGACAACGGTGTCCGCATCAAGACTGTTTCCGGCAAGACTGGCCAGGTCAAGGTAAGCCGTAGTCCCATCCTAGATTCCAGTCCTCGTATGTAGCTAACAACCCGTCCAGAACATCACCTACAAGGGCATCACCCTCAAGAACATCGCCAAGAACGGCATCGTGATCGAGCAGGACTACGAGAACGGCTCACCCACCGGCAAGCCCACCGACGGCATCCCCATCACCGGCCTCACCGTCGAGGACGTCAAGGGCAGCGTCGCTTCCAAGGCTACCCCGATCTACATCCTCTGCGCCAAGGGTGCTTGCTCTGACTGGGAGTGGTCTGGCGTCAGCATCTCCGGCGGCTCCAAGAGCGACAAGTGCTCCAATGTCCCCAGCCCCGCTTCTTGCTAGATGTGCGATCGCGTTCGGTTTGGGTTGTGGAGAGCTCGTGTGAAAGGTGGAATGCAGAGGTTTTCTGTGGTCTGCAGGCTTGGCCCGATCATTCAAAAAGTGGCGGGAGTGTGGTTAGTGCCAGGATTGCTAGGTTGTTGATCGATTTAGTCTTCCTCGTACAATTCACGCATTTCCGAAAGATTTTTCAACCAGTGCAGTTATTAGCTGGATGTGTGCTCGGTAAAAGGATACCGTGGACGCTGCCAGATGCAGTGCTCGGAAGTACGGCGGTGCAAATGGCCTCGTCAACGGACCTGCGGCGTCGTCACCCGAGAAGGGCGCTTGTGGATGTTATCGGCCGCGAGCTCACAAGATGTCGACAACTGCCACGGAGAGCCCACTGGTGCTCGACAGGATAACGTACACCAGACAAGTAACGGTCTTGGTGGTAGCGCCGGAGTGGATGGCATGACAGGTATCGTGAATACGATTAGTGTATCAGTTATTCATCTTGATCGCGAGCACATCCACGGAGAAAATCGCAGCGCTGTTAGTTGTAACCAGAAATTCTCGTTGAACAACGTGTCCCGTCAGTATCAGTGACTTTAGTGTTGGGAATTTTCCGTGTCTAGCGAGTCCCTGTTCTTGTCATCACGCAGATCCAAGTAATTCCAGCATCGTGGAATCTGTACTGCAAGTCGTGTCCACGCGTTTAATGATGCCCGCCTGCTGTGTGTCCTTTGGGTGGAGTGGTAAGACCTGATGAAGATACGTCAAATCGCTGTGAGTCGACTGGAAGGGCTTGCGTAGTGCGAAGTATAGTCTCTTTGAAGTGCTGATGAACTTCCCATGTGAGAATATATGTTTGTTTACGTGATGCTCCTGGCAGGATTCGGCTTCCTTGTTGTTCAAGGTGATGCAATCCTGCCAAGGCTCGTGCAAGTCCGACGTGATCCCCGACCTCAAGTTCGCGGACTTTGCAGCGATGAACCGACCAGTCTTGCCTCGCGACAAAGGATAAAATGGGGCCCGGCGGTGGCCGCTGAACATCGATACCATACGCCAAACAGCAATACACACCATCAACTATCTCACATGACTTCCAACATGGCTCGCGACCCAGACGACCCGAACAGAGCGGCCAAGGCGCATAGCGTCTTCGTCCGTCTCGTCCTACCGCCTTATACCATCCATTTCAAGGCCCCAAAGTATATGAAGGAAAGCACTCTCGACATGCTGGACAAGAAGGTCTGCAAGGAAACTCTTCGGGGAACAGCACAGAGTCCTACAGTACGGGAAGCCATCGGTACGGACCCCAAGTTCTGGTCGGAGCTCGTTGCGCTGTTCAAAGCCGCTATAACCAGCCTGGAAAGGAGGAGCTTCTCGATTTGGGACCCTACCAGTGTCGACTATGAGAGTACAAGCGGAGCACTCATTGCCAGTCATTATCCTGGTCTCTGGAAAGATCTGGAAAGACTGAACGACTTGATCTCCATCAGTCGCAATGTGCTCACGGTGGGCGACCGGGCACAGGATCTTGCAGCCGAGTACAGCGTGGAACAGGAGGTCTTCAAGCTGGTCAATTGCGCAGTAAGGGTCACAGCACGAGGATACGATGGCGACGCGGGAACAGGCGAGGAGGAAAAGTGGCAGTGGATTGTGAACGCTTACAAGAAGCTTCTCATCACCAGCTTGCAATTCCTGAACAACATGGTGGCACAGAACGAGCGCCGGAAGCTCATGCTCTGGGTCAGCTTGTTCGATAGCACGTCCGAGACTGTCCTTGCGCCAGAGGACATCCCAGACACGACTTCCACAGGACTGAAGGACATTCCTTCCAACCCAACTAGAGAGCCGGAACCTCCAGTGACCAAACGTCATATGTTGATGGCGTTCGGTATGAACGGCGAAGAAACACTCAGCCTCGAAGGTGCCGTCCCGCTCATGAAGGATGACTGGAAGCCTATGCCAAAAGAGGTGGAAGAAGGCCGGAACACAATGACTCCCAACGGATACGTACTTTTCGTCAAGAGGAATCTCGACTTTTGCGTGGAGGAGTACCTGGACACATATCAGCGCGATCCAACGTACGCAGAAGTGCACCTCGACATGCCCAGAAGGTGGATGGAGCTGGACGTGCCCGCCAAGGTTCACTACCAAAGGAAATATGAGGATGCGCAGGAGAAGTATCTGGCAGACGTGAAAGTGTTTGAAGCGAAGCTTGCGCTCGCGGCTGAGAAGCAGCGTGCAGCCGCTCGCGCTGCCGACAATGCGCAAAACAGCAGAAGCGCAGAAAGGAGGATTGCACAGCTTGAAGAGGTGCTGTCTGAGCGCTACAAGAGCGAAGCTCCAAGTGTTGCGCCTCTCGAGCCCAGCGTCTACGGTAGCGACGGTTCGTTGAACTGGACCGAACAAGGCGCGCAGCCCCGCCCTGTCAATCACGACGATCTTAAGATGCTCTTCACAGCTGATGCCGGGACTAAGATCCTGGAGTCTGGGAAATCAGAGCTCATGAAACGTCTGGAAGGATACGAGCCTCCGCCACCACCAGACCCAAATCTTCCTGCCAGCAGAAACCCTGACGGAATCTACACGAGACCACAGAGAACTGACATGGTCGGCAACCCGATTGAGAGAACACGCACGATGAGCCGCAGTCCGCCTCGTCTCCATCCTTCAGATCCTCGCCTTCCACCAAGTCAACCCAAACCTCGTTTACGGAGCGCATTACTCGACTCCGAGACTTTCGACGAAGAGAGCTTAACATCCGACAGTGAAGAGGACGAAGAGGAGTCGGAAGAGGAAGCCGACGAAGAAGAAGAGTACCCAGGGTCGACCGAAGATGGACGAGGCCTTCTGACTGACGTTCCTCTCATACTTGGTCCAAGCGAGATCGAGGTCCTGCCTATGATCGTTATGAGCGGCATAGTACCGCCCGTAAATCAACTCGCGAAGTGTAAGACGCAACAAGAGCGGAACGCACTCATCAACATGCACACCGTGAGGTGCCATCTGCTTCTTGCACAGGACAACGGGCGTAATCTGCTTCGTGAGCTCTTGATATTTGTGGCAGCCTGGGATCTTAGGGAGGAAGAGCTGTATTTCAAGTTCATGGTGAAGATCATGGAGGCGATCCTACAGAACGGCTTGATGCCATACGCCTACCACGCTTTCCGCGATCGATCACGCAGCAAGGACATCATATCGCCCGCGCAAGCAGTGATCATGAAGCTTCTGACCAACATTTTCCGCGCCCGGAGCGAAGGCAACAAAGCAGCAGCAGCCGCCGACCTCTCGACGCCTGTGCCTATGGTTGATGTCGACACACTCTTGAGCCTTCGCTCAGACACACCCTTGCCCCCTAACGTGCCCCAAAGGGTTGACTTGCACATCCTCAACTTCATCTTCACCGAGTTTAGACAGCACATCATACCACAAACATGTGCTCTGATCTTCCTGCAAGGCCAGATCCACATGGGACGCGCATCACCCGAAGACTTCCCT
>Ga0265798_10005237_pt1 | contig 17542 bp, 11 predicted proteins | sample P3T30metagenome_FD_192430 | JGI IMG/M metagenome (GOLD analysis project Ga0265798, IMG submission 192430) | Plant litter microbial communities from East Loma Ridge, Irvine, California - P3 T30 | ecosystem: Environmental > Terrestrial > Plant litter > Unclassified | place: USA: California... | reverse complement strand
GCAGGATTGAATGTACGTTTTTCTACGAGTACATGCTGTCCGAAGTCTGCTCTTGAAGCGTTGAAGTTGTTCAGTATGCCATAGGCATTGCCATTCATCACCTGTTCAGCAATCTTCCACCTGCGGATATCGAAGAATCTGGTGTCCTCCAATGGGAACTCCACATGTCTTTCCCTGCGGATGACCTCGCGTAATGCTGCTTGCGATGAGGCATTGCTTGGCGTAATAGCTGGCATGTTCACTCCTGGTCTTGATCTCACCTGATTGATGGCATCATAAACAGATTGGTCGATCTGCCCCGCTTCAACTTTCGCTTCGGCATAGGTTAAGAGTACCTCCGCGTAGCGCAACAGTACAATATCATTGGCAGAATTGGTTTCCCAGTTTCCGCCGATTACCGTAGGTATATATTTTTTGTAGTAGTAACCAGTGAAGGAAGCATTGTTCTGTCCGATGGCATCAATGGAACCCGGTTTGCTCACGTCGATTACTTTTCCGTTTACTTCAACACCCGGAACAACGATCGTTAACTTGAGTCTTGGGTCACGGTTTTCAAATGGTTTAGCAGGATCGTACAGGGGTGAGTTGTCAATGGTTCTGCCGTCAATGGCCTCATAGCTATCCACCAGCGACTGTAATGGTACCACTTGCCCCCAGCCACCCAGTGTTGGTCCGCCAACCCAGGTTGCTGTGGCATTCGCATAGGTATTTTCCAGATAACGGCCAGAAAGGATGATCTCTGCGCTGTTCTTGTTTGTCCCATTGAACAGGCTCAGGTAGTTGTTGTCGATGTTGTAGGTACCAGCATTCATCACCGATTGGGCAGCAGTTGCGGCGTTTGCCCAGTCGCCCTGGTACAGATACACACGTGCTTTTAAAGCATTGGCAGCACCCTGCGTGATTCGGCCATAGTCTGCACTTTCGTAGGTTGTAGGCAGATAGTTAGCAATGGTATCGAGTTCCTTGATGATGAAGGTGGCGACCTCAGTGCTTTTCGTTCTTGGCACATTGAACTCGCTAACCTCCTGCACGTGGGTTACTAGTGGCACATCACCATACATGCCGATCAGCTGCTGGTAAGCATAGGCCCTCAGGAAGCGAGACTCCCCGATCAGGCGATTCCGCATGGTTTCGTTCATACCAGACACCTTGTTGATGTTGTCTAGCACATTATTTGCCGCGCCGATCATGTTATAGAAGTTACTCCAGTAGTGACTGAACACACCGGTACTGGCTGTCGCTGTTCCATTACCAACATACTGCACGTCGGATGGCCAGTTACTCCAGGAGTAGCTGTCGTCTGTTGCACAGGACAGGAAAATACGGTCGGTGAAATCACCCATATAGCGATAAATGTTATTAACGGCTTGTACGGCGTTGGCTTCCGTTTTCCAGTAAGTCGCGCCTGAGGATGCATCCAGCGGTTGTTTATCCAGGACTTCTTTCTTGCATGCGCTAAAAGAGACGATGACTAAAGCTGCCCCTGTTATGAAATATTTAAAGTTCTTCATGTTTGTGTCTTATTAAAAGTTTGCGTTTAAACCAAAAGTGTAGGTCTTAACTTGTGGGTAGTAGCGGTTTTCATTTGGTGATTCCGGATCAATGTCATCCGCCAGTTTACTGAAGGTGAATAGGTTTTGTCCGGAAGCAAAAACCCGAAGCTTAGCAATGCCGAAACGCGCTGCAATATCTGAATTCAGGGTATAACCAAGCTGCATGCTTTTCACCCGCAGGTAGGACCCGCTATTGATCCAGAAAGAGGATGCCTGGTAATTCTGATTGGATGTAACCAGCCTTGGGAATGCTGCATTGGTGTTTTGTGGTGTCCAGCTGTCTTGGTGAATAGGTTTGAAGTTACCATCTGTACTCACTGGTGCTCTTTCCATCACCAGGGTGCTGATGTCAACCTTGGCCACCCCTTGAAGTAAGGTTGAAAAGTCGAAGCCTCTATATTGCAGGTTCAGGTTTAAACCATAGGTGAATCGTGGAATATTACTTCCCAGATACACCCGGTCGGCAGCATTGATCACGCCATCACCGTTCTGGTCACGGTAGATTAAATCTCCTGCAGCAGTATTTGCAGTTTGTGTCGCATGGGCATCTACTTCGGCCTGCGATTGAAATATGCCATCAGCTTGATAGCCGTAGTAGGCACCAAAAGGTATTCCCGTAAAGAATCCAATGGTGTTGTTATTGTTGTCAGTAGACATATAATCTGTACCCTTTAGATCGGTGATCTTGTTTTTCACGTCAGAGAGATTTGCCCCAACATCAAACTTAAAGTCGTCCCCAATCTTACCGCTATAATTTACGCTGAATTCAAATCCTTTATTTTCCATGCTTCCTGCATTTTGGTAAGATGGACTAAAGCCCACTGTATTAGGAATCGGTAGCGCATAAAGGATGTTATCTGTGGTTTTCTTGTAGTAGTCGAAAGTGAATCTAAGCTTATTTTGAAGTACGGCTAAGTCAAAACCGATGTCCGTCATGGTGGTGGTTTCCCATGTTAGTCCGCTGTTGCTGTACATCCCCTGGCTGGCCGCGGTATTGAGGATTCCTCCAAAAGGATAGCTATTGTTGTAGCTAAAGGTGGATTGGTAAGGGTAGTTTAGTACGGAAGAAGAAGCACTTGCCAGTGGGTTGTCATTTCCAAGTTTACCCCATGAACCTCTTAATTTCAACTCCTGAATAACTGAGCTATTTTCCAGAAAAGCTTCTTTTGCGATGTTCCAGCCTGCGGAGAAAGATGGGAACCAGCCATAGTTTGATCCCGCAGGAAAGCGGGAAGAACCATCACGACGGATGTTAGCCTCCAAGAGGTATTTATCAGCATAGGAATAGTTTAATCTTCCGAATACAGAAAGCAAGAGGTATTCGGTTGACGTACCGTTGTTGGTGGCTGTGCTGGCCGAACCTGCATTAAGTTCTGCCAGATCCGGATCTGGGATGCCCCGGCGGAAGCCGTTCAGGTTATCATAGTTTTCACTTAACCTGGAAGCACCAGCCAAAAGGTTCAGGCTGTGTTTACCGAATTCTTTTTTATAGTTAACTAGACCTTGATAGTTCTGCAACCAGTAACCGACATATTGCTTGTTGATATCATTCTGTCCAACTGTAATGACGTTTTTAGTATCATATTGAATGTAGTCGAAAGCCCTGTTATGTGCACTGTTGTAGCTGGCTTGGTAAGTATCAGCAGCTGTTGCGGTCAGTGTAAGTCCTTCCAACACCTGGTAGTTTAACTTGAAGTTTCCGATGAAGAGGTTTCTTTTGTTGTTATATAAACCCCCTTCTTCCTGCAGACGAACAGGATTTTGTCCGCCCCTTAAGGTAGCCCAGGTACCATCAGTATATTTGTCTACCGCAAGTGGGTTTGCAATCGCAGCCTGACTGAATTGGTACCATGCGGAACCGGCAACACCCTGCGGTTCTCTCTGTCCAGAGATGTTGGCAGAAATGTCTGCACTAAAGTCTAAACGCTTGGAGATCTTTGCGTCAGCATTTAAGCGGATAGTTAATCGTTTGTAGTCCATATTCTTCACCAATCCTTTCTGGTCAAAATAGTTGGTTGAAAATCTGTATTGGTTTTTCTCGGTTCCACCAGCTACCGCAATGCTGTGCTGCTGTTGGAAGCCACTCCCAGTTAGGACTTTATCCATCCAGTAATTGTCGGGATATAGGTTAAGATCTCGGTTGTTGTTATTGTACTGGTTGATCTGCTCATTGGAGTACACTGCGCCCGCACCTGAATTGGTGTACATCTGGTTGGAAAGCCGCATGAAATCCTGCGCACCCACATATCTCGAAAGACGTGTTGGGTCTTGCCAACCGAAATAGTTGGAGTAGTTGAAGCTTGTCTGCCCGCTTGCGCCTCTTTTGGTGGTAATTAACACCACCCCATTTGCTGCACGAACACCATAAATAGATGCTGCCGCAGCATCTTTTAATACAGATACAGAAGCGATGTCGTTTGCATCTACGTTGTTCATATCGGTCTGCACCCCATCAACCAGTACAAGCGGATTACTATTGTTTAAGGTACCAATACCACGGATACGAATCGTTCCCTGATCTCGGCCCGGTTGCCCCTGGTTCTGGGTCACTGTAACACCTGAAGCGACGCCCTGCAAGGCCGAAGATACCTGACCTACGGGTTTCCAGTTCAGGTCGTCACCTTTTACGGATGATACTGCACCGGTTAGATTCACTTTTTTCTGGGTGCCGTAACCCACTACCACCACTTCTGAAAGCGCCTGCACGTCAGCCTTAAGTGTTACATTGATCTCGTTGCGGTTGTTGATTGCAATTTCCTGTTTTACGTAGCCGATGTAGCTGAATACCAAGGTACCGCCACTATTCGGCACATTGATGACATAGTTACCATTGCTGTCCGTGGTGGTTCCACCTGTAGCGCCTTTCAGAACGATGCCGACACCCGGAATAGGTGCTGAGTTCTCGTCGAGCACACGCCCTTTGATGGCCGTCTGCTGGATATTGATCACCGGTGCCAGCCCGGAGATCCCAAGGCCAGAGGAGTTTATGATAATGGGAAAATGGCTAGCAGCATATACCTGATGGTATCCAAAGATGGAAGTACAGCAGGTAAAAAGGGCTGCGATAATGGGTAAAGGTTTTTTAGTCATGTCGGTTATAATCTAGGTGATTTTTCAAGCCTGAGAGATCTTTGAGCTATGTAGATCAGTTTATATTTGGTTAACATTAAGTTTTCCTAAATTGGCAATTGGATACGAAGAAATGGTTGTGTATTCCCTTCAAGAATATGTACAAAACAAACATGACACATGGCTAGAAAAATAAGCGAACAGTTAAAGCATGATCCTTCGGATGCGCAGCAACATTTCAAAGACGTGAATATCAAGCTTTTCTGCTGTCGATATTGGATTTTAGACGAGTGGGAATGTAATGATCTAAGTGTACCTTTCTGGCGCATATACCACAATGCTGTGCCCGGTTCTACCATCACCTACTCGGGTCAGCGTTTCACCTTGAACGAGAACGTCATATTGATCATTCCGCCGAATACAGCATTTGCAAGCCGGCTGAAACACAGGCATAACAATGAAGATGAGTCCATTAAAGGCAGGAAGTTCCGTGCCGATGATGATACGGCCAGGCTGCAGTTGCTGCAGCAGGTGGATCACCTGTTCATTCACTTTTCTTTAGGTTATCCGCTGGATCTTGCTAACACCGGAATCATTCAGCTCCAGGTGAATGAAACGACAGCTGCGCTCCTGCAAAGCATTAAGGCAGCATGTGTTGCGGATTTGATTACCAGCTATCAGGAAGGTTTACGGGCGAAGATGCTGATCTCACATTGTTTGATGCAGCTGCCAGATACGGCATGGGCTTCAGGGAACACAGATCACCGGATTTTGAAAGCCATTAAACACATTGAGCAACATTTCAATTCCAGGCTATGTAATGAAGCGCTTGCAGCGCAGGCTAATATGGCGACAAACTCCTTCGCACGTTTGTTTAAGAGCTGCACCGGCATGCCGATGCAGCAGTATATCTTACGACTTAAAGTACAGGCTGCATGTAACCTGCTGCACCATTCGCAGAAATCCTTTGATGAGATCTCTTATGAGTGCGGGTTTTCGGATCGGCATCATTTTTCGAAGATCTTTAAAAAGGTGTTGAAGATGAATCCGTCAAGTTATAAGCGACAGCTGATGTTGAACTAGTGGCTGGCGTGCTTTAAAATAATTGTTAATAGCAATGAATCATTATTGATCGGATTTCATCATGTGACAGCGCAAAAGGGTTGTATTTAGATCAATGGAAATATGCTTATTTTCGGTTAACCGAAATGTTAATCAAAACATGCTCTTAAACGCTCTTTGAACGCAGTCTTATGAAATTCAAAACTCACCTTTTAGCTTGCTTCTCCTTAATATTACTTACTGCATTTCACGCCTGCAGCCAAAATAATGATCCAGAAAGGTATCTCGGTACAGCGTTGGCCCCTAGAGCAAAGGGGGCTCAGATTGACACAACAAAATTCAATTCGGAGTACATCAGTTACAGCACTGTGATGATAAATGGTAAGCTTCCCTTAGATTCCAGGTACGCAGAATTCCTGAAAGTAGTCGGTAAACCAGATAGCCTGGTAGACTCAAACCTAGAGATGGACTGTCCATTTTTTGAAGAAAATCACTATCAGTACGTACATTTTCAAGGAAACTTATTTTACCTGGTTAATGATACTGCCGTATTTCGAGAAATAGATTTCAGAAGGAGACCTGATTTAGCCCTAAAAACACCAGCAATAACATTAAACAATAAAACGACGCTTGAGGAAGTGCAAAAACTTTACCCTAAATCCGTCAGCAAGATTAGAACGATTGAAAGTTCTGCCTACCTGGATTTGCAATTGGTCGACGTCGGTGCGTCAAAGGCCTATGAAGATGCCTGGTGGATCCTTTTCTTTAAAGATAAAAAGCTTGTTATGGTAGAGATGTATATGCCTTGCTAGCCTCAGTGCTTCCTTCTTACCAGCAGTACATTCTCGTGTTCCAAAAGCAGATATCCCATTTCATAGCAGAAATAATAACAGGCGTTTTTCTCCGTCTTATAGATGCCGGTGAAACACTGGAAATCGAAGCCTTGAGCAAGTAGGTCTTTCCTACTTACCTTTGCTTTTCCCTCGGGGTTTAATGCGAGCAGGATCTTACGGTTACGCTTCAGCTGCAAGTTTATCTGTTTGACATAATCTACCTCAGCATTATTGAATTTAGCATGATAGGAACTTCTGCAGGCATCGTCACAAAACTTCTTGTCCGTACGACCAGCCACAGGCAGGCTGCAATTCAAACATAATTTCTTCTCCATGAAGAATAGTATATGCTGATTGTTGCCTGATGTGGTAATTCTTTGATGTTAACGATGATCTTGTTCCAGACGGAACTTTCCTTCTAAGCGGATGTCTCTGGAACTTGCACCAACCATCACTTTAAAGCTGCCTTTTTCCACCACAGGTTTCATCGAAACATCATACAGCATCAGATCTTCCTTTGTAAGCGTAAACTGAACCAGCCTGCTTTCCCCTGCTTTAAGTTTTATTCGCTCGAAAGCTTTCAGCTGTTTTAAGGGCACGACCGTGGAAGCCTTTTCATCGTTCAGGTACACTTGGACAACCTCATCACCAGCTAACGCGCTGGTATTGCTGACTTCAACACTAACCTTTACCAATGGGGTTTTCGCTGAGTTAGCACCTTGTCCTTGCACATTTTGCTCCAGAGACTGAATTTGCAGCTTGTTGTAAGCGAAGCTGCTGTAACTTAAACCATGTCCAAAGCCGTAAAGTGCATCTGCAGGACCTTCTACATAGGCATGTTTCTGTTGATTTCTGTCATTATAATAGACCGGCAGCTGCCCCACATGGCGGGGTATGGAAATCGGCAGTCGCCCGGCAGGGTTGTAGTCGCCAAAAAGAACATCTGCGATGGCGTGTCCGCCTTCCTGCCCAGGGTACCAGGCATACAGAATGGCACTCAGGTTTTCGGCAGCCCAGTTCATGTTCAAAGGACGGCCACCAATGAACACCAATACTACAGGTTTACCTGTTGCTACAACAGCCTTAAGCAGCTCCAACTGTTTGCCCAACAAATCCAGCGATTGACGGTCGAACCCTTCGCCACTTTCCATGTCGCTCAACTGTTCAGATTTGCCTGAACTAACGGTAGCTGCACCAGTGCTGATGTATTCCGTTTTGAAATCACGAGCGCTGGATCCACCCAATACGACCACTGCCACGTCAGATGCCTGCGCAGCCTTAACCGCAGCGGCAATATCCACCTTGCTGGTGTCACGTATGTCACATCCCTTTACGTAGTTAACTTTCACATTTGCAGGCAACTTCGCTTTAATGCCCTCCAGCGGAGTAACAATATTATCTTCTGCTTGTGGTGCGGTATAATCCCCAAGCTGGTTGTAGATGTTATTTGCATTCGGGCCGATAACTGCGATGGATCTGATCTGCTTGCTGAGTGGCAGGGTTTGCTTTTCATTTTTCAACAGGATCATCGACTCCTGTGCAACTTGTCGTGCGACTGCAATAGCAGCCTGGTTGCGCACCTGTTTCTTCGCTTGATCCGGCTTTACATAAGGATTTTCAAACAGCCCCATCTTAAATTTCAGTGTTAGTACACGCATCACAGCTTCGTCAAGCCTGGCCTGCTCTACAGCATTGCTTTTAATGGACTCACCTAGCTTTGCAAATGCGGTGCCCCCTAGGTCGTTATCCACACCTGCATTAAGTGCCAGTTCTGCAGCTTCTGCTAAAGATCCAGCGATGCCCTGGTTACCTGCAAGTCCATTTACACTACCCAAATCGGAAACCACGAAACCTTTGAAACCCCATTGCTCACGCAGGATCTCCTTCAACAGGAATGGGTTTGCGGTGCAGGGTACACCGTCAATGGCATTGTAGGCGGTCATGATCGATAAAGCACCGGCTTCCACTGCAGCCTTAAATGGCGGCAGGTAACTTTGATACAATTCGCGCAGGCCGACACTTACCGGGCCTCCATTATGCCCACCTTCCGGTACGCCATAAGCCGTGAAGTGTTTTAGTGTGGATATGACATTTACCCCGCTGCCAATGTTGCTGCCCTGAAAGCCCTTCACCATAGCAGTACCCATCATGCTGTTCAGGAAAGGATCTTCGCCGTAGGTCTCTTCCACCCTTGACCATCTAGGCTCTCTAGCCAGATCCAGTACTGGCCCGTAGCCGATGTGCCCGCCCTGCAATCTTGCTTCACGGGATATCGTTTCTGCCATTCTGCCAATCAGGGTTGGATTCCATGTGCTACCCTGCCCAATGGCCGTCGGGAATACCGTCGTACCAATGGCCATGTGCCCATGCGGACATTCTTCCGCGATAAAGATCGGAATCCCTAGGCGGGAGTGCTCCAGATTATATTTCTGCAGCATGTTTGTGGCTTGTGCCGCGGTATAAGGGTTCAGTCCTGTGGCCAGCGTTTTCTGCGTCCATGGGTCCGCACGCAGGGTTGCCCAAAGATTACCCACCTGGTGTTCGGCTAAAGCCTTTTTGAACTTCTCCGAAACGCTGATCTTGCCTCCGGAATTATCATACATCTCCCAACCCAGATGCGTTACCAACTGACCTAGTTTTTCCTCCATGGTCATTCGTCCAATCAGGTCTTTTACCCGTGCATCAAGCGGCGCTTTTGCATCTTTATACAAAGGTTTCTGCTGCGCAGTTGACAACCCAGGCATGAGGGTAATTACGGTGAAAAAGATCAGGAAAGAAAAGCGGGTTTGGGTGTTCATAATATAGATTTTACTCGAGGTACTTATTGCTGGTTTTTAGTTTATAATTGATGGAATGGCGGCTGAATTTATTGCTGTACCTGGTAAGAAAATGCAAGGGCTCCAAAAAGATCGGGGTTATCCTTCAATGTAGCGGGTAGTTGCAGCGTTACCACATCATCTTTAAGCGTCCATTTAACTGACTTACCGGTATTCAGCAAAGTAACAACACTGCCTTTCGCGGGCAGGTTGCCTTTCCAGCTAAGCGTTTTTCCAGGCTTGCTGGAAGCATCCAGGCAGTGGATGGCATATTTCGTCCGACCATCTTTGCTCTGGCTAAACCAGGTGTTTCCATCCACATAATCTTTAGTGATGCGAGTACCATAGATGGCCTTGCCGTTAGCCTTTAACCAACGACCAATTTCTTCCAACCTTGACACCGCTGTTGCGGGAAATAACCCATCTGGTTGCGGCCCTATACCCAGTAATAAACTTCCACCCTTCGCCACCACTTCTGCCATTGCTTTGATCACCGCTGATGCAGGTTTGTACTGGTCATTTTTCACAAACCCCCAGGCATTGCCTAAAGTCAGGCAGCTTTCCCAAGGATGGTCTAACTGCTTTTCAGGGATCTTTTGCTCCGGGGTTTGGTAATTCTCGTATGGGCCATGTACAGTGCGGTCTACCATCAGCAGACCTGGCTGTTTAGCTCTGGCCATCTGTGCAATTTTCGGCATGTCGATCTGCTGGTCCCATTCAGGGATGGCAGCACCCCAGCTCCGCACCTCATCATTAACCGTTTCCAGGGGACGCACCCAACCTCCATCTAGCCATAAGATATCAATGGAGCCATAATCGCTCATCAGCTCAGCAAGCTGGTTGTGGGTGAAGCTTTTAAATTGATTCCAGCGCCATGGGTGTTTACGGATGTCATAGTTGGTGTTCCGATCCGGAGTTGCGTATTTTGACCACCAAAAATATTGGGAGTGCCAATCGGGCTTGGAAAAATAAGCGCCAATCATGAAGTCGCGCTTACGGAAGGCATCAAAAACGTATTTGGCAACGTCTTTCCGCGGGTTCGTTGCAAAAGGGCCTTTAGCAATGCTGAAATCAGACTGTTTGGTGTCGAACATGGCAAAGCCATCATGATGTTTGGTCGTAAACACCATGTACTTCATGCCTGCATCTTTACCGGCCTTCGCCCATTGCTCCGGATCAAACTTCAGCGGATTAAACGCTTTACTCAGTCCCCAGTACCATTTCTTGTAATCTTCATAAGCTATGGTGCTGTCGCGCTCGATCCAGGATTCTGAGCAAAGTTCCCAGGACTCGATGATGCCTGGAACAGCGTATAGGCCCCAGTGGATCAGCATGCCGAATTTCTGGTCCTGCCATTGATCCAGCTTCTGCCTGACTTCAGGTTCTTTTGGCCATTCATAACTGCTGCTTTGCTGGTGCACACCATTCTGTGCCTGCGCCTTATTAAATGCTGAGAGTGCTAAGAGTAATATTGCGTAAGTTCTGATCCGCATGGAGATTTTAGGGGTGTTGATGTATATATTTATTTAAACCTGATGAATCTATTTCCGGATGCCAAGCTCGGCGATGGTTATCCCTTTACCATCTAAACTACGTTTTCCAACAAAGCGGATGTAACGCGCTTGTACTTTTTCCTTCAAACTAATCAGCTGCTCAATTGAGTTCGCCCGAATGTTGGAGAACTCTCCCGAAGCAACTTCCCGATAGGTCTTTCCGTCTTCACTTACATAGAAGCTATACTGATCTGCTACGCCATCGGTTTTTTTATCCTGCCTTGGTAAATAACTGAATGCTGAAATATCTGTCGGGAAGCCCAGATCGATATCGATACTTGCAGGCATAAAGACGGCAGTGCTTTCCGCAGTCCAGATGGTAGCAGGATTGCCATCTACAGCGTTTTGAACCTGGTCGCCCGCAGGAGAACCAATGATTTTCCAACCACTTTTACTTACCTCCCCAACCTTTGGAACGCTGGTCGAGGTTGTCTCCATACGCTTCGGTTCCAAATACAACCCGAAGTCGCTCAGCGCAATGCTCACTGGAGATTTGCTAATCGTCAGCCGCAACTGTTTTGCTTGAACTGGCTCGGATAGACGGATCAAACGATTTGCGCCAATGCTTGTTGCTGTGCCGATCTTCTCCCATTTACCATTCAGCAATGCTTGAACCGCTACAGCTTCAATACGCTGTCCAAGTTTAATATTTTCCCTTAAGCGGATCACGTTAAAGGTCTTTTCTTCCGGCAGCACCAATGTTAACGTCGGCGTATGTACCGCGTCATCTGTGCTCCAGTAAGAGTATCGGTCTTCATCTAGCAGGTTTGCTGGACCGAACTTCGCAACACCATTTGCTCTTATGTTGGAGGCTTTAAGTGTTGCACTTTTGGCCAGATTATTTTTAAAAGTTTCCCGTACCAGTTCCCCAAAGCCCTTCAGTGCATTTACATCGGTATCATCCAACAGGCCGTCGCGATTTGGTGATAAACCAAGATCCAGGTTTGCACCACGGCCTACACTTTTGTAGTACAGATCCATTAAGACTGCTGGCGATTTCACCTGATGATTCTGACTCGCATGGTAAAACCATCCCGGGCGAAGGGAAACATCGGCTTCTGCCGGCGTCCAGTATTTACCATTTCTTGTACCTTCTATGCCTCTAAGGTGTTGCACATAGCCATTTGCTGGCGTTTTACCCGCGTCTGGCGCCAGCGGCGTATAAGTTGCCCAGCTGGTTTCCCCGGCATGACCTTCCTCATTGCCAACCCAGCGTACATCCGGACCTACATCCCCAAAGATTACCGCACCAGGCTGCATTTTCCTGGTGATGGCCCAGGTATTTGGCCAGTCGTAATAAGTAGTGCGGTCAATCTTGCGGGCTTCATTTGCCCCACCATAAAAACCGTCGCCACCATTGGCACCATCATGCCAGGAAATAAATAACTTACCGTAGTTGCTGTACACCTCGCGGAGTTGCTCACGGTACAGCTCCAGGTATTTCGGGGTACCGTAATGTGGACTGTTACGGTCCCATGGGGAAACATAAACACCCAACTTCATGCCCAATGCATCACAGGCTTCGCGGTATTCCTGCAGCATATCTCCTTTTCCATCCTTCCAGGGCGTATTGCTAATGTTATGCTCGGTAGTCTTCGTTGGCCAGATGCAAAGACCGTCATGATGTTTCGCAACTACAACCACACCTTTAAAACCAGCAGATTTCGCTGCAGCCACAATCTGTTTTGCATCAAACTTAAGCGGATTTAGAATCTTCGGATCTTCATCCCCGAAACCCCACTCCTTGTCTGTATAGGTATCTACCCCGAAGTGAATGAGTGCATACATTTCCATTTCGTGCCATTCCAACTGTGCAGGTGTTGGTAAAGCACCATAGGGTTTAGGTGCCGACTGGCTAAAGCCGAGCAGGCTGGACATGCATATCAGTGAGGATATGCAAAGGGATTTCGAAAAAGAGGTTCTATTCATGCTTAGGTTTTTAACTGATATCTTCTTCAGCCTGCTCAATCCTGATGGGTTGTATGGCAAGCTGATATTTGTCTTCATCAAATTCTTTTTCGCTTTTGGCAATCACGATCGTGGCGATCCCGTTACCGATCATGTTGGTGATGGCACGTGCCTCAGACATAAAGCGATCGACGCCAAGTAGTATGGCGATATGTTCTACCGGCATGATTTTCAGTGCCGTTAATGTCGAAGCCAGGACAATGAAACCACTGCCTGTTACACCAGCAGCGCCTTTGGAGGTCACCATCAGCACCGCTAGAACCGTTAACTGCTGACCAAGATCCAGAGGTACATGAAAAACCTGCGCCAGAAAGATCACCGCCATAGACAGGTAAATGGCCGTTCCATCCAGGTTAAAAGAATAGCCGGTAGGGATAACCAATCCTACGACAGACTTTTTACAGCCAATGGCTTCCATTTTCTGCATCATGCTTGGCAGCACCGACTCTGAAGATGAGGTTCCCAGTACGATCAGGATTTCCTGACGGATGAATTTCAGGTAGCTCCACAAGGAAAATTTATAGTAACGGCAGATGCCATTCAGGACCACGAAGATGAAGAGGAAACAAGTCAGGTACACGGAGCCCATCAGCTTGGCCATGGGCAAAAGCGTATGCAGACCGTATGTACCCACACTATAGGCCATACCGCCGAAAGCACCAATTGGCGCCAGGCGCATCACGATCTTCATGATGTTAAAAAAGACCTTAGAAACTTTGTCGAGTCCCCGCAACACAGAAGCACCTTCAGCACCCATCTTGTTCAGGCCATAACCGAAAAGAATTGCGAAGAAAAGTATTTGCAGGATATCACCTTTGCTAAAAGATTCAAAGATATTCTTCGGGATGATGTGAAAAAAGAACTCCGTCCAGTTGATGCTTTCACCCTGTTCTGCGTAGGATTTGATCTTGGATACGTCACCACCCGCAGCGGCAACACCCACCCCAGGTTTAAGTACATTGGCCACGACCAGTCCGATTGCGATGGCAAGTGTGGAAACAATCTCAAAGTAAAGCAGCGCCTTGCCGCCTACACGACCCACTTTTTTCATATCGCCCATGTGGGCAATCCCCAAAACAATGGTGAGGAACACAATTGGTGCGATCAGCATGGTGATCAGGTTAATGAAGCCCTGACTGATCAATTTTGCTTGCACGGCGAAGCTGGGCACGAAAGTACCCACCAGAATACCAACTGTAATTGCAAAAAGGACCTGGAAAGTTAGATTCGCAGCAATTTTCTTCATTCGCCGATATTACGAAATTTGGCGCATTTACGGGCAATGCGAAAGTACCTGATTCGTTACGTAAGCGAATGTCTTCTAAGAAATACCGCTTAATGAAGCTAGTGTGAAGATTGAAACAGTAGTCGGCTAGGTTGCGATACCACCCGAATAAAACTGCAAGTCATACAGCCGTTTGTAATAACCATCGAATTTAAGCAGCTCCTGGTGTGTACCCTTCTCCTTAATCTCTCCTTTATCGAGCACAATAATCAGGTCAGCTTTTTGAATGGTAGATAACCTGTGCGCAATGACGATTGCCGTGCGGCCATTCATTAGGTTATCAATAGCTTGCTGGATCAATAACTCAGTCTCGGTATCTACCGAAGAAGTTGCTTCATCAAGCACCAGTATAGATGGATTATAAACCAACGCACGAATGAAAGAGATGAGCTGCGCTTGTCCTGCGGACAATGTTGAACCACGCTCCATCACATTATACTGGTACCCGCCCGGTAGCCGCTGGATAAAGTCGTGCGCACCCACCTTCTTCGCCGCATCTACCACCCCTTCCATGGTGATCTCCGGATTGTTCAGCGTGATGTTATTGAAGATGGTGTCTGAAAACAGGAATACATCCTGCAGTACAGTCGCAATATTGCTTCTAAGGTAATCGAGATCATATTTGTGGATATTCACCCCATCAACCAGCACTTCTCCTTTTTGGATCTCATAAAACCTGTTCAGGATGTTAATGGTGGAAGACTTACCAGCGCCGGTGGCACCCACCAACGCTACGGTCTGCCCGGCCTTTACTTCGAAGCTCAGGTCTTTCAACACATATTGCTCATCATTGTAGGCAAACCACACATTGCGGAAAGCAATTTCACCCTCCATAATCACAGGCTTATACGTACCTGTGTTGCTGGTCAACTCATCTGTATCCAGTACTTTGAACACGCGCTCGGCGCCCACCATGCCCATCTGCAGCGTATTGAATTTATCAGCAAGCTCTCGTATCGGCCTGAATAACATGCTGATGTACAACAAGAACTCGGTGATGGTACCCGGTGTTACATCCATAGGTTTCTCCAGAATACTTTTTGCACCGTACCAAACCAATAAGCCCATAGAAACTGCCGAAATAATCTCCACAACCGGGAAAAAGATGGAATAATACCAGTTGGAACGAATGTTCGCATCGCGATAACGGGAATTGATTTTCTTGAACTTTCTATATTCCTGTTCCTCGCGGGCGAAGTACTGGATGATGGAAATGCCGGTGATGTGCTCCTGCAGATAGGTATTCAGGTTCGAAACTTCCGTACGAATTTCCTGGAAAGCCGATTTGATGGCCTTCTGAAAAATGGATGTAGCTACGATCAGCAAAGGCAATGGCAGTAGCACGATAATGGTTAGCGCTACATCCCTGTATAACATTACGGCAATGATCACAATTACCATCAGCACATCTCCAATGATCACAATCAGTCCTTCAGAAAAAATATCGGCAATGGTCTCTAAATCGGAAACCGTACGAGTGATCAGCTGGCCAATTGGCGTACGATCAAAGAATTTGAGGCGCAGTTTTGAAATGTGGTTGAAAACCGCAATTCGGAGATCTTTAATGGCCGATTGCCCCAAAGTGTTGGTGAGTAAAGTATGACTATATTGGATGACACTTTGCAGCACCAGCAAGATGATCATGATGATGGTCATGTTCAGCAATCCGCTGTAATCCCCTTTTAAGATGTGCTCATCCAAGGTGTATTTAATCAGGAACGGACGAACGGGCGCAATTAGCGCCAAAAGAATCGTCAGGACTACTGAATAGATGAAAATGTTCTTGTAAGGCTTTACATACTGAAAGATCCTTTTCAACAAGTTTATATTGATAACGTCCCCTGAGATCTTCGACATTTTACTTTACAAATGGGTAAGTCACGCGAACAAGGTACAAGCCACAGGCCGGCACCGATTGTCCCGCATTACTCCGGTTTTTACTATTTATAATTTCTTCGATCGCTGCTACTTCAATTTCTTTCTTGCCGATACGGATCAAGGTGCCTACTATTGCCCGCACCATATTCCGCAGGAAACGATCCGCCTCAATGCTAAACACCAGCGCATCTGCTTCCCATTCAAACTTCGCCATCGTAATCTTACAGTTGTTGGTGAAGGTTTGGGTGTTCGACTTACTAAAACACGAGAAGTCGGTATATTGTTGAAGGATTTCCGCAGCGCGATTCATCGCGTCCACATCAAGGCCACCTTTAAACAACCAGGAACGGTTGAGTTTAAATGGGTCCTTATGGAAATGCAGGTAGTATTTATAGGCACGGGATGTGGCATGAAAGCGGGCATGTGCATCAGGCTCCACTAAAAAGATCCGCTTGATGGCAATGTCATATGGTAGCAGGGCATTGATGCTTCCTACAGACAGGTTTACCTTTTGGGTATCTACATCCTGCAGGTCCAGGTGCGCAAAAAACTGCGTAGCATGAACACCGGTGTCGGTGCGCCCACATCCAAGCGAACTCACCGGCTGTCTGAAGAAGGTTGTAAGCGCTGTATCCAGACATTCCTGCACACTCAATGCATTTGGCTGGATCTGCCAGCCATGATACGCTGTACCATTGTAAGCCAGTTCTATGAAAAAACGATTTGAAGTCACTCCTGCAAAAGTAGTTGTTTAAGGTTTATCCGCTACACAAACAAAAGTTCCTTTTATCTGCTTTTCATATAAAAATGTATTTTTGATCAAAAAAACAGATTCTAATGATACAAAGAATACAAACCATATGGTTTTTCCTGGCCGCTTTAAGTATATCCTTACTCCTGATGACCCCTATTGTGAGCAAGGTGGTTAATGATTCGGAATACTGGATCAATGCTATCGGACTTTATCAGCAGACGAATGGTAAAGCGGTGATTGATCTATTCATTCCCCTTGCCATCTTAACCATCCTGAGTGCAGTACTTTTATTGTTTACGATATTCAGCTTCCGAGACCGTAAGAAGCAAAAGAACTTCGCATTAATAAGCTTGGTCTTTATCTTAATTTTGTCAGTTTTAACATATATCTATGTTGCGAAGATGCCAGGCGGACTGGAAGGTGTAAGCTATAAGCTCGGTGCATTCCTTCCTTTAATTTCCATCATATTCATCGGTTTAGGCGTTAGAGGCGTCAATAATGACGAGAAGCTGATCAAATCGGCCGACAGGCTCCGTTAACCAATAAACCTAAACAGCTGATTTTTAATCCAGTATAACGAGACAGCCGATCATTGATTGGCTGTTTTTATTTACTTCGCTATCAATGAAATACGAATTAAAAGGCTTACCTTTGCGGCTTAATTAAAAAAGTTAAAATGAATAACCCATTCAAATTATTGGGGATAAGTGATGACGTTGTTAATGCTGTAACGGATTTAGGTTTCGAAAATCCAACACCTATTCAGGAGCA
>Ga0265798_10005236_pt1 | contig 17543 bp, 12 predicted proteins | sample P3T30metagenome_FD_192430 | JGI IMG/M metagenome (GOLD analysis project Ga0265798, IMG submission 192430) | Plant litter microbial communities from East Loma Ridge, Irvine, California - P3 T30 | ecosystem: Environmental > Terrestrial > Plant litter > Unclassified | place: USA: California... | reverse complement strand
GGGATCGTGCTGGATTCCAGCGGCGCGACCCTGGCCGAGGCCCGGGTCCCGGCCCCGCGCGGCGATTACCGGGGCACCCTCGACGCCCTGGCCGCCCTGGTGGAGCGACTGGAAGCCGAAGCCGGCGCCGCGTCCGGCGCTCCTTGCAGCGTCGGCATCGGCATGCCCGGCAGCCTGTCGCCGGCGACCGGCCTCGTGCGCAACGCCAACTCCCACTGGCTCAACGGTCATCCGTTCGGGATCGACCTCGCGCAGCGGCTCGACCGTCCGGTCCGGATCGAGAACGACGCCAACTGTCTCGCGGTCTCTGAGGCGGTCGACGGCGCCGGGGCCGGCGCCCGGGTGGTCTGGGCGGTAATCCTGGGCACCGGGGTCGGATCGGGCATCGCCATCGACGGCCGCGTGCTCACCGGCCGCAACGGCATCGCGGGCGAGTGGGGCCACGGCCCCCTGCCGGCGCCCACCCCCGACGAGCAGCCAGGACCGGATTGCTATTGCGGTCGCCGGGGCTGCGTCGAGACCTGGCTGTCCGGGCCAGGACTCGCCGCCGACCATGCCCGTCGGCACGGCGGCCATCGCACCGCCGAGGCTGTCGTCTCCGCCGCCCGCGACGGCGACGAGGACGCGCGGAAAACCCTGACGACGCATCTCGACCGGCTCGGGCGCGCCGCGGCCCAGGTGGTCAACCTGCTGGATCCGGACGTGATCGTGATTGGCGGCGGCCTGTCGCGCATCCCCGAGCTGATCGCCGGACTGCCCGGTGCGATCGCCCCGCACGTCTTCTCCGACGCCTTCGACACCCCCGTGCGCGCCAGCCTCCATGGCGACGCCTCCGGGGTGCGCGGGGCGGCCTGGCTCTGGGAAGCCGACCGATAACACCGGCTCAAGAGCTGGCCGCCGCTCCGGGATGCCGATGCGCCGGTGCCGGAGGAGCCTTGGACATCGCGGTCGTCGGGCGAACCTGAAAGTTACCTCCAAGGCCCGGCCGGGCGGCGCAGCCCGGGGCAAGGCGGCGGGAGACCACAGGCGGGAGACCACAGGGACGTGTACGGCGGGCCCCTTGCCCATGCCGGGAGGGCAGGGCAGGAGGGCCGCACCCGCTACCGCGAAGCCCCGATGATCGTCCGCACCCGGCCCAACCTGTTCACCCTGCTGTTCACGATGCAGGGCTCGATCCTGCCGCGGGTGGCCCAGAAACTCGTCGGGATCGTCGCGGTCTCCTGCCTGGTGGTCTGGGCGGAGGCGCGCTGGCCCGCTTTCTTCCCGGTGACCGCCGGGGTCGCGCCGTTCACGCTGGTCGGCCTCGCCCTGTCGATCTTCCTGAGTTTCCGTAACAACGCCTGCTACGAGCGCTGGTGGGAGGCTCGGAAGGCCTGGGGCAGCCTGATCGGCGAGGTGCGCAACCTCGCCCGCCTGATGCCGGCCCTGCTGCCGGCCGCCGAGGCGGCGCCCCAGCTGCGGCGCCTGTCGGCCTTCGCGCACGGCCTGCACGCCCGCCTGCGCGGCCTCGACGAGGCCCGCGCGGTGGACGGGAAGGCGCCGGGCTCGGACCTCTGCGGCCCGAACCCGACCGATTCGGTCCTGGCCGCCATGACCCGCGACGTCGCCGGGCTGATGCGGGCCGGGCGCCTCACCGACATCCAGTTCGGCCTCCTGGAAACCCGGATCGAGGCCCTGTCCGGGGTGCACACCGCCTGCGAGCGGATCGCCAACACGCCGCTGCCCTTCGCCTACACGCTGCTCGTCTACCGCACGGCCTGGCTCTACTGCCTACTGCTGCCGGTGGGCCTCGCGGGCTCGCTCGGCTGGGCGACGCCGGTCGTAGTGGCGCTCGTCGGCTACACGTTCTTCGGCCTCGACGCCCTCGGCGACGAATTGGAGGAGCCGTTCGGCACCGAGCCGAACGACCTGCCCCTCGATGCGATGGTCCGGGCCGTCGACCGCATCGTCCACCACGCCCTGGGCGAACCGATGCCGGCGCCGCTCGCACCGGACGGGTATTGGCTGCGGTAGCGCCGGGATCAGCAGTTCCAGGCACGCAGGACCGGTTCGCTCCGGTCGTGCTCGTAGCCCAGCACGCTGACCCTGGCGGTACCGAGCACCAGCAGCGCGCCGCCCTCCGGCGGCAGGCCGATCCAGCGGGCGGCGAGCACGCGCAGACAATGGGCACTAGAAAAGAGGATCAGGTCCGCATCCAGGGCGCGGATCCGGGCGATGACCCGGTCGGCCCGGGCGCCGACATCGGCGGCCGTTTCGCCGCCGGGGCAGCCGTCGCGAAAAAGCCGCCAGCCCGGGCGCTCGGCCAGGATCTCCTTCGTGGTCCGGCCCTCGTAGGCGCCGTAATCCCACTCGGCGAGGTCCGGATCGATCGTGCGGTCCGCGCCGAACCCCGCAAGCGCGCAGGTGGTCGCCGCGCGGCTCGACGGGCTCGACCAGACGGCCGCATAGGCTCCGGCCGCCAGGCGCGGCGCGAGGGTGCGGGCCGCAGCCTCGCCCGCCGGCGTCAACGGGATGTCGCTGCGCCCGGTATGTTGCCCGGACAAGCTCCAGGCGGTCTCACCGTGGCGGACCAGAGTGATCTGTGGGAGCTTGGTCTGGGACATGCGCGCCTCCGGGTGCCTGCACGCAACGCACCTGCACGCATCCGGCACACAAAAACCAGGCAATACGCTGGCACCGCAACATCACCCTTGCGCCTCTGATGAAACGGACATAAACATATCTTTATGTCTAGCGCTGAGAGTCGAACGGCGGGATCGATCCCTTTTCCAGAAGCCCTGGGCGTCCTGCGCGCGGCGGCCGAGGAGACGCGCCTGCGCATCCTGGCGCTGCTCACCGACGGCGAATTGTCGGTCTCCGACCTCACCGACATCCTGGGCCAGTCGCAGCCGCGCATCTCACGCCACCTCAAGCTCTTGGTGGAAGCCGGTCTCGTCGAGCGGCATCGGGAAGGAGCCTGGGCTTTCTTCCGCCTGTCCGAGGCCCGTGCCGGCCTGGCCGACCCCCTCCTGTCCGGGTTGGACCGGAATACGCCACCGCTCTCGGAGGATCGGGCCCGGCTCGACGCGGTCCGCACCCAGAGGGCCGAGACGGCCCAGACTTTCTTTGCCCGACTGGCGCCCAAATGGGATGAGCTGCGCTCCCTGCACGTTCCCGAGGCGACGGTCGAGGCGGCGGTCCTCGATGCGCTGGGCGAGCGTCCCCTCGGCAGCCTGATCGATCTCGGCACCGGCACCGGCAAGATGCTCGGCCTGCTCGCCCCGCGGGCCGTCCGGGCCACCGGCCTCGATTCGAGCCACGCCATGCTGTCGGTCGCCCGGGCCAACCTGGAGCGGCGGGGTTTGTCGCGCGTGGACTTGCGCCAGGGCGATATCCACGCGCCGCCCTTCGCCCGGGCGAGCTTCGATCTGGTGGTGGTGCATCAGGTGCTCCACTATCTCGACGATCCGGCCCGTGCCCTGCGGGGCGCCGTGCGTCTCGTGGCGCCGGGCGGACGGCTCCTGGTGGTGGATTTCGCGCCGCACGATCTCGAATTCCTGCGGACGAGCCAGGCCCATCGCCGGCTCGGCTTCTCCGCGGACCAAGTCTCCGGCTGGCTGGCCGAGGCTGGGCTCGCCACGGTCGCAACCCGCGATCTGGTGCCCCTGGAGGTCGGCCAGCTGACCGTCACGCTGTGGCTCGCGCAGGAAGCGAGTCACCGGCAGGCCGGCCTCGACCGCGCCGCCGAACCGCTCCAGCGAGCGGTCGCCTGACCCCGAAGTCCTGCGACCCTCACACAACCTGTCACCCTTATCGTCTGAACCGACCGACATAGAGGACGAGATCCGATGCGCCGCCCCACCCACCGCGCCAGCCGAGACGGCTACCACCCGATCCGCGTCTCGATCGAATTCTTCCCGCCCAAGACCGACGAGATGGAGAAGGTCCTGTGGTCGTCGATCGAGCGTCTGGCACCGCTTCAGCCGAAATTCGTCTCCGTGACCTACGGGGCGGGCGGCTCGACCCGGGAGCGCACACACAACACGGTCGCCCGGATGATCCGCGAGACGACCCTCAAGCCGGCTGCGCACCTGACCTGCGTGGATGCCAGCCGCGAGGAGATCGACGCGGTTGTGCAGTCCTATTGGGATGTCGGCGTCCGCCACATCGTGGCCCTGCGCGGCGATCCGGCCGACGGCGTCGGCCACGCCTACCGGCCGCATCCTGAAGGCTACGCCACGACCGCGGAGTTGGTGGCGGGAATCAAGCGCATCGGCGACTTCAAAGTCTCGGTCTCGGCTTATCCCGAGAAGCACCCGGAGGCCGCCACCCTCGATGCCGACATCGACGCCCTGAAGGCCAAGGTCGATGCCGGCGCCGACCAGGCGATCACGCAGTTCTTTTTCGAGAACGAAGTCTATCTGCGCTATCTCGAGAAGGTCCGGGCCGCCGGGATCACGATCCCGATCATCCCGGGCATCCTGACGGTGCAGAACTTCAAGCAGTCGGCGAACTTCGCCCGGCGCACCGGTGCCTCGGTGCCCTACTGGCTGGCAGCCCGGTTCGAGGGGCTGGACAACGACGTGGAGACCCGCCGGCTCGTCGCCGCCGCCGTGGCGGCCGAGCAGGTGCTCGACCTGGTGGACGAGGGCGTCCAGGACTTCCACTTCTACTCGATGAACCGCTCCGACCTCGTCTACGCGATCTGCCACCTGCTCGGCCTGCGCGCGCAGGCGCCGAAGCTGGCGGCGGAGAAGGCGGCGGCTTAAATTCAGCTGCGCCCGGTTCGGGCGGCAGGGGGTTAGGACCATGGCCGAACCGCAGGATAGCGTTCTTCCGATTCGCCGGGGGATACGGACCGATATACGAGACCGCAGGCGGAATGCCGCGCGCGCGTTCACCGTGGTCAACCGTCGACTCGACCAAATCGAGCGTCGGTCCGGCAATCTTCAGGCCGCCGTCGACGGCGAATCGCTCCTCGGGCGCTACGCGGCGGCCGAGGTCGAAGAACGTGTCGACGCGATCGAGACGCGGCCCGCCGCCCTGGGGAAGGCGCACTGATCCGGTCGAACGCCGGACCGGTTCAAGACAAGATCACACCCTCCGCCTCGTCCTGAGGTGCCGCGACGCGGCCTCGCGGGAGGGTTCCAGGGAACGCTAAGACATCTGGAGGCCTCCTTCGAGGCCTCCGTTTCGCTCCGGCACCTCAGGTTGAGGTGATCTGTTGGGACCGATCATGACCGACTTTCCGCCCGTCGACGGCACCGAGATCGCAACCGCGCTGCGCCAGCGCGCGTCGGAGAAGATCCTCGTCCTCGACGGGGCGATGGGCACCGTCATTCAGCGGCTCGGTCTGACCGAGGCGGATTTCCGCGGCGACCGGTTCAAGGATCATCCGAACGACCAGAAGGGCAACAACGACCTCCTGATCCTGACGCAGCCGGACGCGATCCGGCAGATCCATCTGGATTACTTCCTGGCCGGCGCCGACGTCTGTGAGACCAACACGTTCTCCGGCACCACCATCGCGCAAGGCGATTACGGCCTCGAATCGATCATCCACGACCTGAACCGAGAGGGCGCGCGGCTCGCCCGCGAGGCGGCGCAGCTCGCTGAGAAACAGGATGGTCGCCGCCGCTTCGTCGCCGGCGCCATCGGCCCGACGAACCGTACGCTGTCGATCTCGCCGGACGTGAACAATCCCGGCTACCGCGCAGTGACCTTCGATCAGGTCAAGACCGCCTACATGGAGCAGGTCCGCGGCCTGATCGCCGGCGGCGCCGAGCTGATCCTGATCGAGACGATCTTCGACACGCTCAACGCCAAGGCAGCAGTGGCCGCGGCCTGGGCCGTGTTCGAGGAGACCGGGATCCGCCTGCCGATCCAGATCTCCGGCACGATCACCGACCTGTCGGGCCGGACGCTGTCGGGCCAGACTCCGGCGGCATTCTGGAATGCGCTCCGCCACTCCGATCCGCTGACCTTCGGCCTGAACTGCGCGTTGGGCGCCCGCGAAATGCGCGGCCACATCGCCGAGCTGTCGCGGATCTGCGACACCCTGGTCTGCGCCTACCCGAATGCCGGCCTGCCCAACGAGTTCGGTCTCTACGACGAGAGTCCGGAGGCCATGGGGGCGCTGGTCGGAGAGTTCGCGCAAGCCGGCCTGGTCAACATGGTCGGAGGGTGCTGCGGCACCACGCCGGATCATATCCGGGCGATCAGCGAGGCGGTCGCCGGCAAGACGCCCCGGCAGACCCCCGAGATCCCGCGCCTGATGCGGCTCTCGGGCCTGGAGCCCTTCGTGCTCACCAAGGAAATCCCGTTCGTGAACGTCGGTGAGCGCACCAACGTCACCGGGTCGGCCAAGTTCAGGAAGCTCATCACCAACGGCGACTACGCCGCCGCCCTCGATGTCGCCCGCGATCAGGTCGCGGCGGGCGCCCAGGTGATCGACGTCAACATGGACGAAGGCCTGCTCGACTCGCAGAAGGCGATGGTCGAGTTCCTCAACCTCGTCGCTGCCGAGCCCGATATCGCCCGGGTCCCGGTCATGGTCGATTCCTCGAAGTTCGAGGTGATCGAGGCCGGCCTGAAATGCATCCAGGGCAAGGCGATCGTGAACTCGATCTCCATGAAGGAGGGCGAGGAGAAGTTCATCGAGGCCGCCAAGATCTGCCGCTCCTACGGGGCTGCCGTGGTGGTGATGGCCTTCGACGAGCAGGGCCAGGCGGACACCTACGAGCGCAAGGTCGAGATCTGCACCAAGGCCTACCGGATCCTGACCGAGCAGGTCGGCTACCCGCCGGAAGACATCATCTTCGATCCGAACATCTTCGCGGTGGCGACCGGCATCGAGGAGCATAACGGCTACGGGGTCGCCTTCATCGAGGCGACCCGGACGATCCGCGAGACCCTGCCGCACGCCCACATCTCAGGCGGCGTCTCGAACCTGAGCTTCGCGTTCCGCGGCAACGAGCCGGTGCGCGAGGCGATGCACGCAGTGTTCCTGTTCCACTGCATCCAGGTCGGGATGGACATGGGTATCGTCAACGCCGGCCAGCTGGCCGTCTACGACGAGATTCCGGCGGAGCTGCGCGAGCTGTGCGAGGACGTGGTCCTCAACCGCCGGGACGATTCCACCGAGCGCCTGCTGGAATCGGCCGAGCGCTTCAAGACCGGTGCCTCCGCCCAGGCCAAGACGGCCGACCTGACCTGGCGCGAAGCCCCTGTGGCCAAGCGCATCGAGCACGCGCTGGTCAACGGCATCACCGAGTACATCGTCGCCGACACCGAGGAGGCGCGGCAGGGCGTCGAGCGCCCGCTCCACGTCATCGAGGGCCCGCTGATGGCCGGCATGAACGTGGTCGGCGACCTGTTCGGCGCCGGCAAGATGTTCCTGCCCCAGGTGGTGAAGTCCGCCCGGGTGATGAAGCAGGCGGTCGCCTATCTCGAGCCTTACATGGAGGAGGAGAAGCGCGCCAATGGTGGCGACGGCAAGCGCCAGGCCGCCGGCAAGGTGCTGATGGCCACCGTGAAGGGCGACGTCCACGACATCGGCAAAAACATCGTCGGCGTCGTGCTGGCCTGCAACAACTATGAGATCATCGATCTCGGCGTGATGGTCCCGGCCGCCAAGATCCTCGACGTGGCCCGCAAGGAGAACGTCGACATCGTCGGCCTGTCCGGCCTGATCACGCCGTCGCTCGACGAGATGGTCCATGTCGCGGGCGAGATGGAGCGCGAGGGTTTTTCCGTGCCGTTGCTGATCGGCGGCGCCACCACGAGCCGCGTCCACACCGCGGTGAAGATCCACCCGGCCTACGCCAAGGGTCAGGCGGTCTACGTCACCGATGCGAGCCGCGCGGTCGGCGTGGTGTCGAGCCTGCTGTCGAAGGAGACCCGCGACACGACGATCGAGAAGGTGCGTGCCGAGTACGCCAAGGTCTCGGCCGCCCATGCCCGCTCGGAGCTCGACAAGCAGCGCCTGCCCCTGGCCAAGGCCCGGGCCAACGCGTTCAAGGTCGATTGGTCGGGCTACGCGCCGAAGAAGCCGGCCTTCACGGATGCCCGGGTGTTCGGGTCTTACGAGGTCGCCGACCTCGTCCCCTATATCGACTGGACGCCGTTCCTGCAGACCTACGAGTTCAAGGGCCGCTTCCCGGCGATCCTCGACGACCCGGACCAGGGTCCCGCTGCACGCGCCCTCTACGAGGATGCGCAGGAGATGCTCAAGCAGATCGTGGCGGAGCGCTGGTTCAACCCGAAGGGCGTGATCGGCTTCTGGCCGGCCAACAGCGTCGGCGACGACATCGTGCTCTACACCGGCGAGAGCCGCAGCGATCGGCTGGCGACCTTCCACGGTCTGCGCCAGCAGCTCTCGAAGCGTGACGGCCGGCCCAACACCTGCCTGTCGGACTTCGTCGCCCCCGCGGAAACCGGCATCGCCGATTACGTCGGCGGCTTCGTGGTGACGGCCGGCCTGGAGGAGGTGCGGATCGCCGAGCGGTTCGAGCGGGCCAACGACGATTACCGGGCGATCCTGGTGAAGGCGCTGGCCGACCGGATCGCCGAGGCCTTCGCCGAGCGCATGCACGAGCGCGTCCGTCGGGAGTTCTGGGGCTACGCGGCGGACGAGAGCTACACGCCGGCGGAACTGACGAGCGAGCCCTATGCCGGCATCCGCCCGGCCCCGGGCTACCCGTCCCAGCCCGATCACACCGAGAAGACGCAGTTGTTCGATCTCCTGAAGGCCGAGCGACGGATCGGGGTGAAGCTGACCGAGTCCTACGCCATGTGGCCGGGCTCCTCGGTCTCGGGACTCTACCTGGCGCACCCGCAAGCGCATTACTTCGGCGTCGCCAAGGTCGAGCGCGATCAGGTCGAGGACTACGCCCTGCGCAAGGGCATGGACATCCGTGAGGTCGAGCGCTGGCTCGGGCCGATCCTGAACTACGACCCGACGCGGTATCTGGCGGAGGCCGCGGAGTAGGGCGGCAGCCACGCCTCCAGCGGCGGCCCGACTCCGTAAAGCGGGGTCGCCGCCGGATGCGTCGTGCGATCGACCGGGATCAGCAGGTCCCGGCGCCGCGCGTGTTGACGTAGAGCGCGTAGACCGAATGCGAGGCGGACATCAGCAGCAGGTTGCGCTCGAGGCCGCCGAAGCAGAGGTTGGCGCAGCGCTCGGGCAGGCGGATCCGGCCGATCGGCTTGGCTTGCGGCGACAGGACGAGCACGCCGTCCTCGGCCTCGCTCATGCCCCAGCCGCACCACAGGTTGCCATCGACGTCGACCCGGAATCCGTCCGGCGTCCCCGTGCCGGCGTCGAAGAACACCCGTCCGTTGGCGGCCTTGGTGCCGTTATCGACGATGTCGTAGACGCGGATCAGGCGGTTCGGCTTGGCGCGCGCCTCGATGACGTAGAGCTTGGACTCGTCCGGTGAGAAGGCCAGCCCGTTCGGACCCGCGAGCCCCGCCACTGCAAGGCTCGCCTGCCCGCTGGCCGGGTCGATCCGGTAGACGTTGCCCGGAAGCTCCGGAGCCGCCATCGACTCGTGCGGGTTCGGCCCGAAGGCCGGGTCCGTGAACCAGACGGCGCCGTCGGAATGGCAGACCACGTCGTTGGGCGAATTGAGCGGCTTGCCGTCGAACCGATCGAGCAGCGTGGTGATCGAGCCGTCATGCTCGGTCCGGGTGACGCTCCGGGTCTTGTGCTGGCAGGTGACGAGGCGCCCTTGCCGATCCCGGGTGTTGCCGTTGGCATAGGCGGACGGCTTGCGGAACACCGTGAGCGCGCCGGAGGCCTCGTCCCAGCGCATGATCCGGTCGTTGACCACGTCGCTGAACAGCAGCGCCCCCATGTCGCCGAACCAGACCGGCCCCTCGGCCCAGCGCAGGCCGGTGGCGACCCGCTCCACGGTGGCGGAGGCCAGGCGGTACTTGGCAAAAGCCGGATCGAGCACCTCGACGGCCGGATCGGGCACACGCTGCGACGGCTCCCATCCGGCTCCGGCGGCCCGCGCGGCTCCAAGCAGGGCCGCACCCGCGAGCAGGCCCCTGCGTGCGATCGTGGCCATATACCCTCCCTCTCCGTTTCCGCCGCCGGCGCTTGCCGACAGCGTGCAGGCCGCTGTGCCGATGGGCTTCCTTGCGCCGGGCTGGGATCGCGGGCGGCGGGTTGGCGTCAGTGGATCTCGGGTTCGGGAATGCCGCCGGCGCCCTCCAGGAAATCGAAGTCGCAGCCCTCGTGCGCCTGCCGGACGTGCTGGGCGAACAGGCGGTTGTAACCCCGTGGATAGGCCCGGTTCGGCGGTACGAACGCGGCCACGCGCGCGGCGATCTCGGCTTCGTCGATGTGCAGGTGAATGCGCCGCTCGGCTACGTCGACCGTGATGCGGTCGCCGTTGCGCACCGCCGCCAGCGGCCCGCCGACCGCCGATTCCGGGGAGACGTGCAGGATGCAGGCACCGTAGCTGGTGCCGCTCATGCGCGCGTCCGAGATCCGCAGCATGTCGCGCACACCCTGCCGGAGCAGCACTTTTGGGATTGGCAGCATTCCCCATTCCGGCATGCCGGGGCCGCCGACCGGGCCGGCGTTGCGCAGGACCATGATGTGGTCCGGGGTGACGTCGAGGTCGAGGTCGTTCACCGCCGCGCTCATGGCGTCGTAATCGTCGAACACCAGGGCCGGGCCGGTATGCTTGAGGAAGCGCGGGTCCGCGGCCGGCGGCTTGATCACGCAGCCATGCGGCGCAAGGTTGCCGTACAGGATCGCGGTGCCGCCGGTCGTCACGATCGGCTTGTCCAGCGGGCGGATCACGTCGTCGTTGTAGACGCTCATGCCGGCGAGCCCGTCGCCGACCGTACCGCCCGTGACCGAGCGGGCGTCGAGGTGCAAGAGCGGGGACAGCCGCACCATCAGCGCCCGGATGCCGCCGGCGATGTGGAAATCCTCCATCAGCCACTGGCCCGAGGGCCGCAGGTTGGCGATCACCGGCACCTTCTGGGCGAACTCGTCGAACTCCGCGAGCTTGATCGGGATCCCGGCCCGCCCGGCCATCGCCACCAGATGGATCATCGCGTTGGTCGAGCCGGCCAGCGCGTTGTGGACCACCAGGGCGTTGTCGATCGAGCGCCGGTCGAGGATGTCGGACGGCTTCAGGTCCTCCCAGATCATCTCGACGATGCGCCGGCCGCAGGCGCTGGCCATGCGGGGGTGATCGGCGTCGGCCGCCGGGATCGAGGCCGAGCCCGGAAGCGACAGGCCGAGAGCCTCGGTGATCGACGTCATCGTCGAGGCCGTGCCCATGGTCATGCAGGTTCCCGCCGAGCGGGCGATGCCCGCCTCCATGTCGTTCCACTGCTGCGTGGTGATGGCGCCGGCTTCCTTCTCGGCCCAGTACTTCCACACGTCGGAGCCCGAGCCGAGGATCGTGCCGCCGGAATGCCCGCGCATCATCGGCCCGGCCGGCAGGAAGATCATCGGCAGGTTCATGGAGATGCCGCCCATCACCGTGCCGGGCGTGGTCTTGTCGCAACCGCCCATCAGCACCGCCCCGTCGACCGGGTGCTGACGCAGCAGTTCCTCCACCTCCATGGCCAGGAGGTTTCGGTAGAGCATCGTGGTCGGCTTGACGAAATTTTCGGACAAGGAGAGCGCCGGGAGTTCGATCGGGAACCCGCCCGCCTGCCACACGCCGCGCTTCACGTGCTCGACGCGCTCGCGGAAGTGGAGGTGGCAGGGATTGATGTCGCTCCAGGTATTGATGATCCCGACGATCGGCTTGTCGCTGAAATCGGCGCGCTCGTAGCCCATCTGAAGCATGCGCGATCGGTGACCGAAGCTGCGCAGGTCGGTGGCGCCGAACCAGCGCTGGCTGCGCAGATCGCCGAGGTCTTTCTTGCGTGCAGTCATTCAGACGGTCTCCGGTCTCGCGCGTTCGGTTGCGGCAACGACCGGCGGTCCCGCGGCGGTTCCCGGATCCGCCGAGGATACGATGGGCCGAACCGCCAGAAGGGTAATCGTCGCAGAGGCGCACGCACAGGCTGCCAGGAAGTACAGCCCGGCCTCGTAGGTGCCCGTCGCGTCTTTCAGCCAGCCAAGGACATAGGGGCCGACGAAGCCGCCGAGATTGCCGATCGCATTGATCAGCGCGATGCCCCCGGCCGCAGCCGGTCCCGACAGGAACTCCCCCGGCATTGCCCAGAAGGCCGGCTTTGTCCCGTAGAGGCCGATCGCGGCCACCGACATCGCCGTGAGCGCCCAGAGGCTGCCCAGCATCGGCCCCGCCGTGACGAGGCCGAGCACCGCGATCAGGCCGGCAACCACGAAGTGCCAGCGTCGCTCGTCGCGCCGATCCGACGACCAGCTCCAGGCGACCATGCCGACGGTGCCGACGACATAGGGAACCGCCGTGGCGAGGCCGGTTTCCCAGTCGGTGAGCTTCAAGCCCTTGAGGATCGGCGGCAGGAAGAAGGTGATGCCGTAGGTCGCCGTACCGATGAAGAAGTAGATCGACGCGAGCGCCAGAACCCGGCGGTCGGTCAGGGCTTGCCTGAGCGTGAAATGCCCATGCCTCCCGACCGTGCTCCGGCGCTCGGCCTCCAGCGTGTCCTCCAGCCAGATCCGCTCATCGGGTGCGAGCCAGGCGGCCCTGGCGGGCCGATCGGTCATCAGCGCGAGCACGGCGAAGGCCAGACAGATCGACGGCACCGCTTCCAGCACGAACAGCCACTGCCAGCCGTACAGGCCGAGCGCGCCATCGAGCTGGAGGAGCGCCCCGGAGATCACCGCCGTCAGGGCGTTCGAGCCCGGCACCGCCAGGAACAGGGCCGCGACGACCCGGGCCCTGTATCGGCGGGGAAACCAGTAGGTGAAGTACAGGATCATACCGGGGAAGAAGCCGGCCTCCGCGACCCCGAGCAGGAAGCGCATCACCAGAAAGCTCACCGGCCCGGTGATGAACGCCATGCTGCCCGCGACCAGGCCCCAGGTGACCATGATCCGGGCGATCCAGAGCCGCGCTCCGTTGCGTTCCAAGAGGATGTTGCTCGGCACCTCGAAGATGACGTAGCCGAGGAAGAAGATCCCCGCGCCCCATCCGTAGAGGGTCGCGGAGAAGCCGAACTGCCGGTTCAGGCCGAATGAGGCGAAGCCGACATTGGTGCGGTCCATGTAGGCGACGAAATAGATCACCACAATCAGCGGCAGAATTCGCCAAGCGACCTTGCCGACCGTTCGCTTCTCTATCTCCGTCTGCGCCGCGATAGCTGGTATGCCCCCCGACATAGCCGCTCTCCTGACCCCGGGTTTTCGTTTTCGCCGGCGACGCGCCGGTGCGTATCGGGCCCCGTCAGCGCCCGGTCTGCTTCCGCCACGCGGCGAAGTCGGCGAGACTCTGCTCATCGGTGGCTGGGTAGAGGCCGAGGATCGAGCGCCCCTTGCGGACCTCTTCGGTGACGAAATCCTCGTAGGCGGTCATCTCCACCGCCTCGTCGGCGACCTCGTCGGCGAGATGGGCCGGGATCACCGCCACGCCGTCGCCGTCGCCCACGATCACGTCGCCCGGAAAGACCGGGGCGTCGCCACAGCCGATCGGCACGTTGATGTCGATGGCCTGATGATGGGTGAGGTTCGTCGGCGCCGAGGGACGCACGTGGTAGCTCGGCATGTCGAGCTGGGCGATCTCGTCGGCATCGCGGAAGCCGCCGTCTGTGACGAGCCCGGCGCAGCCCCGCACCATCAGCCGGGTCGCCAGGATCGAGCCGGCCGAGGCCGCCCGGGCATCCTTGCGGCTGTCGATCACGAACACGGCGCCGGGCGGGCACTCCTCCACCGCCTTGCGCTGCGGATGCGCGCGGTCGCGGAACACCGTGATCGGGTTCAGGTCCTCACGGGCGGGCATGTAGCGCAGGGTGAACGCCTCGCCGACCATCGTGCCGCCGCCGGCCTTCAGCGGGCGCACGCCCTGGATCATCTGATTGCGCAGGCCGCGCTTGAACAACGCGGTCATCAGCGTCGCCGTGCTGACGGTCTTGAGCTTGTCGCGCGTCGCAGAGGACAGCCCGGCCATCCGCATCCCTCCCCTTGAAGGCGGTCGCCATCGAGCCCGGATCGTCGAGGATCCGGTCGGCGCGGATGCGCCCTGGGCGACTCCTGATATCTCAGTGCTTGAGTAGGGCGCCGACTGGAGCCATTGTCAACAGAAGCAAGCCAAGGCTTCGAGAGGGAATCGGGTTGGGGGATGCGAGGAGCTTGACGGCAAGCCCCGACACGCGCGCGGTCGCGACCGACGCGGGACGGACGCGGTCCCTCGCCGAGACCGCCTACGACGCCATCGAGCAGATGATCATCAGCCGCCGCCTCGCACCGGGCGCGATGGTGTCGGAGGGCGAACTCGGCGCGGAACTGGCGCTCGGGCGCACCCCGGTCCGCGAGGCGCTGGCGAGGCTCAAGACGATCGGCTTCGTCGAGGTCCATCCGCGCCGCGGCGTGCTCGTCACCCCGGTCGACGTCATCCGCCACCTCGAATTGCTGGAGGTCCGGCGCCCGCTGGACGAGACGATGGCCCGCTGCATCATCGTCCGCGCCTCCGACAACGACCTGGACGCCCTGCAGCGTCATACCGAGGGCTTGCTCGTGGCCGCGGGTGCCCGGGATCGCGAGGTCTACTTCCGGCTCAAGCGCACCCTGCACGAGGCGATGGTCGGAGCGGCCTACAACCAGACGCTGACCAGCACGATGGTCCCGCTCCACGCCCAGTCCCGGCGGTTCTGGTACAGCCACGAGCCCACCGCCAGTTTCCAAGACTGCGCCGGAATCCACGCTACGATCGTGGCCGGCATCGCCGCCCGAAACGCCGAGCGGGCCCTTGCCGGAATCGCGACCCTGTTCGATCTCCTCGATCAGATGACGCGACGGGCCCTCGACCGACGGCCTCTGGTCTGACAGGTTGACCGGGCCACCCGCAGCCCTACCCTGAGGCTGACATATCAGTCGCATCCCAGGACACGGCATCGGTAAGGCGCACGGCCGCAACAGGCCGGCCGCCCCTGGAGACCTCCTCCGGGCGGCATCATCGCCAGGGAGAAACGGCTTGAGCGGATTGCCCCCACGCACCGGTGCGCAGGTGCTCGTCGATCAGTTGCTCGTCCAGGGCATCGAGCGGGTGACCTGCGTCCCCGGCGAGAGCTACCTCGTGGTGCTCGACGCCCTGCGCGACAGCGGCATCGACGTGCTCGTGTGCCGGCAGGAGGGCGGCGCCGCGATCATGGCGGAAGCCGCCGGCAAGCTCACCGGCCGTCCGGGCATCTGCTTCGTCACCCGCGGCCCCGGAGCCACCAACGCCTCGGCGGGCGTCCACATCGCGCGCCAGGATTCGACGCCGATGATCCTGTTCGTCGGGCAGATCGGCCGGGCGATGCGGGGCCGGGAGGCGTTCCAGGAAGTCGATTACCGCCAGATGTTCGGTGGGCTGGCCAAGTGGGCGGTGGAGATCGACGACGCAGCCCGCATTCCGGAGATCCTCGCGCGGGCCTTCCGGGTCGCGCTGCAGGGCCGCCCCGGGCCGGTGGTGATCGCCCTCCCGGAGGACATGCTCGACGATGTGGCGGCGGTCGCCGACGCGCCGCGGGTGGTCCCGGCCGAGCCCGCCCCGTCGCCTGAGGATGTCGAGCGACTGCGCACCCTGCTGGCCGCGGCGCGGCGACCGGTCGTGCTGCTCGGCGGCGCACGCTGGACGGAGGCCGCCCGCACCGCCCTGGCCGCCTGGGCCGAGAGCCACGACGTGCCGGTGGCGGTCTCGTTCCGGCGGGCCAACCTGTTCGATGCCGACCACCCGAACTTCGCCGGCGAACTCGGGATCGGACCGAACCCGGACCTCCTGGCCCTCATCCAGGCGTCAGACCTGCTGCTCATGGTCGGCGGGCGTCTCTCCGAGATGCCGGCCCAGTCCTACGGGCTGCTCGGCATCCCCAATCCTGGGCTGCCGCTGGTCCACGTCCATCCCGATCCGGAGGAGCTCGGCCGGGTCTATCAGCCAGCCCTGGCGATCCAGGCGAGCCCGGGGGCGTTCTGCGCCGCCCTGCCGCGCTACGACGCGCCGGGGGCAGGGCGCGCCGCCGAGGCACACGCCTCCTACCGCGCCTGGTCGGAGGCGCCGGAACCCAAGCCCGGGGCGTTCCAGTACGGCCAGGCGATCACCTGGCTGCGGGAGCGGCTGCCGCGCGATGCGGTGATCTGCAACGGCGCCGGCAACTTCGCCACCTGGATCCACCGCTACTACCGGTTCCGCGCGTTCGGCACGCAGCTCGCCCCGACCTCGGGGTCGATGGGCTACGGCCTGCCCGCCGCCGTGATGGCCAAGCGCAGCACGCCTGAGCGGATCGTCGTGACGCTCGCGGGTGACGGCGACGTGATGATGACCGTGCAGGAATTCGCCACCGCCGTGCAGTACGGCATCGCGATCGTTGTCGTGGTCCTGGACAATGGCATGTACGGCACGATCCGGATGCACCAGGAGCGCGAGTATCCCGGGCGGGTCTCCGCGACCGAACTGCGCAATCCGGATTTCGCCGCCCTGGCCCGCTCCTGCGGCGGCCATGGCGAGCGCGTCGAGCGCACCGAAGAGTTCGCCCCCGCCTTCGAGCGCAGCCTCGCCGCCGGCCTGCCGGCGATGATCCACTGCCTCGTCGACCCGGAGGCGCTGACACCGACCATGACCCTAGCAGCGATCCGCGCGAAGGCCCTGGCGGCACGCGAGGGCTGAGAGGCCTCGTCTCACCGACCCGGTGCGGAGCGTCCGCACCCGTTTCGAACAGGAGTCGATTATGACCGTGCGTGGCGAGAACCTGATCGGCGCTCAGGCCCAGCGAGGCACGCAGGCCGCGTTCCAGGCCGTGGAGGCGGCCACCGGCAACACCCTGGAACCCGATTTCCCCGGCGCGAGCCTCGCCGATCTCGACCGGGTCTGCGCCCTGGCGGATTCCGCCTTCGACACCTACCGCGAGACCGCGCCGGAGGCCCGGGCGGCCTTCCTGGAGGCGATCGCCGCCAACATCCTCGACATCGGCGATGATCTCGTCACCCGCTGCATGGCGGAGACCGGGCTGCCCCGGCCCCGGATCGAGGGCGAGCGCGGCCGCACCGTGGGTCAGCTACGCCTGTTTTCCGGAATCCTGCGCGAGGGCAGCGCCTTCCAGATCCGCATCGATCCGGCGCTGCCGGACCGCAAGCCGCTGCCGCGGCCGGACCTACGCCTGCGGATGCTCGCCGTGGGACCGGTGGCGGTGTTCGGCGCCAGCAACTTCCCGCTCGCCTTCTCGGTGGCCGGCGGCGACACCGCCTCGGCGCTGGCGGCCGGCTGCCCGGTGATCGTCAAGGCGCACCCGGCCCATCCTGGCACCTCCGAGCTGGTCGGCCGGGCGATCCAGAAGGCGGTCGTCGCGAGCGGCCTGCCGGAAGGGGTGTTCTCCCTGCTGTTCGATGCGGGCCAGTCGATCGGGCAGGGGCTGGTGGCCGACCACCGGATCGCCGCGGTCGGCTTCACCGGATCGCGCCGGGGCGGCAC
>Ga0265798_10005231_pt1 | contig 17553 bp, 14 predicted proteins | sample P3T30metagenome_FD_192430 | JGI IMG/M metagenome (GOLD analysis project Ga0265798, IMG submission 192430) | Plant litter microbial communities from East Loma Ridge, Irvine, California - P3 T30 | ecosystem: Environmental > Terrestrial > Plant litter > Unclassified | place: USA: California... | reverse complement strand
ATAGGCAGCTCTGCTGGGTCAGAACTCCCTCATACGGTCGATGATTATGTATAATGCCGTGCAACAGGAAGCGTGGCCGAGTGGTTGAAGGCAGCAGTCTTGAAAACTGCCGACGGTGTGAGCCGTTCGTGAGTTCGAATCTCACCGCTTCCGCCAGAATTTAGAAACAAGCCGTTGATTTTCGACGGCTTTTTCGTTTTTGGAGCCTGTGAATTTGCGGCCCGTCTGTGACGCTTGCACTCATCATTCTATAGTCTGCGGAGCGCAGTTCTGCAACCTCCGCTTTATCTAGTTGGTTTGACTGTCTTTCCATTCCTTCATCATGGAAGAAGGCGGGGCTGGAAAACGGACAGGCACAACGACAGCGATCACAACGTGCGACCTTACCGACAAGTCCGTGTCCAATTGTCAGACCTGACCCTGCCTACCCCCTTCGTCGTACTCTACAACTGGATCCCCTTTTCGTAAGAAAAGGGTGCACAGGTGCATACCCTCAAGCGTCAGCAGCCATGCGGGTTTCAAGGGTATGCACTTATCTTCACACGAAGAGTATGCAGTTTTTGTTTGGGTGCATACCCTTCCTCTCAGCAATTTGAACTAGCGTAAGAGGGTGGGCAGTCTTAGAGAAAAAGACATTTGTCTTGATCCGCTTCATTAATCCCCTTGACTATTTGGCAAACCAATCCTTATAGAAAAACTTGAGATCTATAAGAATGAGATGTTCCAACACGTTCATTTCTTCAATTGAGCCTTGCCAAAAAACCATCGATAAAACCGGAAGTTGACTGCTTGTTGTCTACAGGTTACATCACGAACGTTTTGCGCAATAGTTTTCCCACCTATCTACTAAGTCAACGAGTGCCCATAAAGCTCGCCTAAATATGCTGCTATGTGGCTTAGTGTGTGAAGCAGCACTTCCGCTTAAAACCACAGTTAGCGACCGCGCCCATTTATCGAAACTCTCGATTGACGAAATTACGCCGGGAATGGCAAGTTTTGGATCATCAAAAATGAGTCTGTGAACTCGCAGCGCCTCGTCATTCGGATTAAGATTTTTCGGTTCAGCCTCCGGCACAGTCATCGATTTATGAGCAATAGAACCACGTTTGTCGGCAAAGGAATCGATCTGAGCAATCCATATTGGGTCTATTTCCTGCTGGGTTAGCCCGAGAGGTACAAATAGAGGTGCCAGATATTTCTGGCGGATCCCATGGTTTTCGTCTACAAGCTTTTTATGACCGGTCGTGGCATCGTAAAATCTTGTCGAAACTTTTCGAACGTAACTCTTTTTCGTCTCGATTAACTGTTCCCCACCGTTCCTGGCCTCTTGTCCGGAAAATGTAATCAACCCTAGAGCAGTTGATGTCACTCGACCCGCTTTAAACTCAGCTTCAGCCGCCAGCACGACGTCTTTGCAGACTGACTCGAAGTAAAATTCAATCTCTGCATGGGCTAACGCTATAAAAGCTCGCGTTAATTCTCGCACCCGAAGATCAGGAATGCCTGGGGTCGCTAGGTCAGGGAGATAAGTCTCTACCAATAATTGATGGCAGCTAACCAAATTGTTGAAGTGGCTAGATGGGGCGGACATTAAAATCCTCCCGCCATCTCTATTTTTCCAATACGGGCCTCGATGGCGTCTCTCCATAATCTATAACGCGCGCGCACAGCCGGCACCGATTTAGTAGTTCCTGATATGGATTCAACAAACGCAGCGCTGCCCATGCAAAGTTCGTAAGTAACTTCTGCTAGGCTTAGGTCTTTTTCTTCAAAAAGCGTTCTGTTACGTGAAGGGAGCGTTGACCCCAATTGAACATCCAGTAGCGCCCGATTGATGGCTGACTCTTGCTCCCCATTTTTTATGCGTCTCCCAACATGTTCGGCACCGCCAAGGTTGTCCGCCAAGAAGCGCAGCGCAGCCTCAATTTGATCGACAAGGTCCGTAACGGTGGATTTATGAGTTGCCCAATTCGCGTTCAATAAGTCATGCGTCTCATCAAGGAATGCCTTGAGATTTCCTCTATATTCACCTGATCGATAAGAATAAGAAATCATCCTTAAGAGAAGATCGACGTCTCTCATCCTAAAATCTGGTCCATCTATATTAAGAATAGCTTGGAGAATCAGGCTCTGTGAAGACCGGACGCTAAGGAACTCAGTGAATTCTCCTGGCTTCATCGCTTGACGCAGTTCCTGAGGAGACAGCTTTGCACTGCCTGTATTAAGCCTAATAAAGACCTCGTAGAGGTAGTCCTCGTCCGGCCAATTTCTGATAAGCGCACTCCGAATCGTGTGATTATCAAACTGAGTCTTAACCTGTGCATATTCCGGCGCGTTGCCGATATCCGCATAGGACTTATTGTTCAGGTTATCCAATATCTTGAGTCCACTCAATTTAAGTGGAGGTGTCTCCTTAGACATTGCGATGACAGGATGATCTGGTTCTAACTCACCCGCAAACTGAGCTAAAGTAATCAAGCGTTGCTTCCCGTCAAGTACGATGTATGTCCCACGTTGCTCTTTGCGTTCTGCGAGAACGATTTGGGGAATTGGCATCTGTAGCATCACGGACTCAATAAACCTATTCTTATTCTTCGACGACCACGCATCCCGACGCTGAAAGTCCGGCGCAAGATCTATGTTGCCGCTTTCAATCTGCTGAAGAATTGTCTTCACCGTCCAGTCAGTTCCATACAAAACCGCCTGCGCAAAAAAATCAAGGCGCGTACTCTTATCAAGCTCGTCTTCTGCATCATCCGCAAAGTTGAGCAGGTCATTGTGCTGTTCCATTTGTCTTCCAAGCAAAAAAGTTAACGGATTGTAACGCGCCGGCGCAATCGATAGAAATTATTTAGTCGCCGCCGATGCGGTGACCGATTCTCTAGTTCAATATGACTATACCCAAACTAGATCGGTGCAGCGGAATGTGCTCTAGCGTGAGAAATTTAAAATGAACCACTTAAACTAGACCGATCTTATAGACCGCTTATAATAGACTTTTAATGTACTATCCAGGGACAGAAGAATATGTTTGTACATGCCTACCTCCGCGCCTCCACCAAGGAACAAGACGCAACCCGCGCAAAGGCCCAGCTCGAAGCGTTCGCCGCCGAGCGCGGCTTGACGATCACGGCTTTCTACATCGAGAACGAGAGCGGAGCGTCCCTGCAACGGCCCAAGCTGTTTGAACTGATCGCCGACGCCACCGTAGGCGACATCCTCCTGATCGAGCAGGTAGACCGACTCTCACGCTTGAACGAGTCCGATTGGTCGAAGTTGAAGAAGTCCCTCAACGACAAGCACATCAAGGTCGTCGCCCTCAACTTGCCTACTTCGTGGATGATGACGGCGACCGACGAGACGACCGCACGCATGTTCGATGCAATTAACAGCATGATGCTCGATATGCTCGCCGCGATCGCACGCAAGGACTACATGATCCGACGCGAACGTGCGGCCCAGGGCGTGCAGAAGGCCAAGGCCGAAAAGAAGTACCGCGGTCGGGTTGAAGACACTGAACGCAATACCCTGATCCAGAAGCACCTGCGAGCCGGCCTGTCGAGCTGGAATGAAATTATGGCGCTAGTGGGCTGCAGTCGTGGCACCGTCGCTAAACAGGCAGCACTCCTGAAAGCGCTAAATTCGGGCGAGCACTAACTTGGGTATCGACGGCGAAAAGTTGTTCTATGGGGCGCAATTCGCGTCGTCGGCAGTTATAAGGCAGTGCCGACGACGGATCAGCTAGAACTCGTCGTTGTCCGGGGCGACCGGGGGTTTATTAGCTTCGGCAGCCGCTTGGGCCTCATCGGTATTGCGCTGAGTGATAGCCTGCTCAAGCGCATCCGCGAAAGCTCTTACCCGTACCGCCAAGTCCACGATCTCAGCGGAGGTGAGTTCGATCGGCTCACCACTTTTCGTATGGCCGCTGCGGTGAACGATGTCGTGACGTTTAATGACTGGGTCAACAAATGGCTTGAACGAGGGCGGTTTAATCCGAAGCCCGTGGATCATCAGTTGCGCGACGATATCGAATCGGTGCCATACTACGTTTTGAAGATGCCCTTTGACCGCGTCCTTTAGGCCGCCGAGTGTCTTGTAGATGTCACCCAACAGAATCTGCTTGTCACTGAAAGTTTTGTACTTGGTGACAATGCCCTCAAGCGCCTTCGGATCATGCTCCACGGCATAGCTCATTGTCTCCCAAAGGTAGGACTCTAAGGCGGTGATAACGTTGCTGAACGCGAGTTTTTCAAGGAGTGCTACAGCGGAAGGGGCACCTTCAACGGTGAGCAACTCGCTTACCTGATTCAGTCGCTTTTCCAAGAAATCTCGCGGCTGTTTGGCGTCCTCCACGTCCACGCCGAACACGTCGTAATAATCGTCGTCCCAGTGGATTGGCGCCCAGTCGTCACCCATATTCACTTGCAGTTCGTCGACGACCTCATCAATCAACGAGTCGGCTACTTGCCCACTGAAGCGTTCCTGAAGCTCATCATTTGGGTGGTATGGGCCGCCATGAACCCAAATATAACCGCCCTCCGAAGACATATAAGGAGTTTCTTCAGCCGGATCGCAGTAGCGAGCCAGGAACCACGCTTTCATTGCCTCTTTTTTGAGGGCAAGATCAGCCTTTTCTAGCCAGTCGTCGTCAATCTCAAGAATACCTCGACCTTTGACGACTGCCTCATCTGGCAGGTGCGTCTCATGCCATTCTTCTTGCCAGTCGTTCCAGCCCATACGCTCTCCATTTTCAAAATTACAAGAATACACGAAGGAAACGACATTTGGTTGTACGGCCTTCACGTTGACAGGTAGGTGCTGGGTAGACGTGTGTAATGGGGGTTGGGGTGTGGGTAGGAAGTTCATTGCTGCAATAAAACGCTTTAAAATCAACTGGTTATATTGTGGAATGGCGGACACCGCTTCCGCCAGAATTTAGAAACAAGCCGTCGATTTTCGACGGCTTTTTCGTTTTTTGGAGCCTGCGAATGTGCGGCCCGTCTGTAACGCTTGCACTCATCATTCCATAGCCTGCGGAACGCAGTTCTGCAACCTCCGCTTTATCTAGTTGGTTTGACTGTCTTTCCATTCCTTCATCATGGAAGAGGGCAAGTCTGGTAAGCCGGCAGGCACAACGACAGCAATCACAATGTGCGAGGTTCATGACGAGTCAGTGTCCAATTATCAGACCTTACCCCTGCCTGTGGTTTGAAACGTTAATTTTTTGTTCCGCAGTTGGCTTCATAGCCTATACAGGGATGCGCATTCAGATCAGATCCTGGAACGGATCCAGTTGATGAAAGAGTCAAGGAGCATGAGCGCTTTTGTCGCCAGCTTGTGTCATGTCCCAGTAAAGACCAGATAGTTCCTCACCGGGGAGGTATTGTTCCCTACGTCCACAAACGATGCAATAGCGGCGCTCTAGGTCATCGGACAAGATCCACTCATGTCTAGGCGGGTTCAACCACCTTTGCAGCGTTCGCAACATTAGTTCGTTCGTAAATTCTATGACGCGTGAGCATAATTTCGTCGCTCCCCGTTGACAATACATAGTTACGAAGACAGCAATTTAGGCAGTGCAAAGGCTTCAATTGTTGCTAAAACGTCGCATGCACACCGGATGGATGAGGACTCTCGTCATGTGGCTCAAGGCCATGTTAGCCAATAACCCGTGCAATCCCACACCTGGGTGAGCTCGTTGCATGTCTGATACTGGCCGCGCGCGCAACCCTCGACGCTGTAATCGAAGCCGCCAACAAAGCATCCCCCGATAGTGCGCTGGCTGCGCTGTGCCCGGCTCGGCCGCCCGGGCGCCAACAACGACAACCCATGGCAGCTCCGGGCAATTGAACTGCTGCGCCAGTACGCTACATGCGCGGTTCGCCGTGCAAAAGCGATTCAGGCGTGGCCGACGTAGCGGCGCGTCACGGTGCGCCTTCGATCACGATGTGCTGCACAACTCCAGAGACCGCTTCCAACTGGAGTGCAGCTTCCACGTCTGCAGCTAAGGCGGTTGCAATCGAAGCTTTAATGGACAGGCTTATGTGAGCTGCAGCGAATGTATCGATTCGATTTTCCATCCGTTAATCTTAACGTGTATGTACGGTACATGCGTGCCATGCGAAGACGGTGCTGGCTTGGCCGAGGCAGGCCACTCAGTTGATCTCTGTTCGCATGAAAATTGTGCAAGCATTGCGTTTGAGGTATCTACCTGCGCTCCTTGCGAGAGCGGTTTATTCGCACAGGAACGGCGTCGGCAGTCCAAGTACCGGCGGTGTAGCGGCAGTGATTGCTTCAGTAAACATAACCTTGCAGGTATCGTTGAGATTGGTCGGCAAGTTCTTGGGACGGACGGTAGTGGTCCGGCCATTCACTGTCACCGAATAGTCGTCGGTAAGACCAGCGGCTGCGCCGATGGAGCCAGCGTTCGGATAGCCGTACACCATATTAATCGTAGCGCCCTCAACCGCAATCGGGTTTTCATTCTTGATCAGCCATTTCCCGTGCAGCATCGCCGATGCTGTAGTCATCGAACCTTTTGCAGCATTCAATGAGGCCACGCGCGCGTCTCCACTCAAGCTGGTGAATTTTGGCAGTGCAACGGCGGCCAGGACTCCCAAGATGACGATGACAGCGATCAGTTCGACCAGCGTGAAGCCCGACTGCATCTTCGATTTGAGGGCATTACTCATTAAAATCTCCAATAAACAGCGTAATGCTGAATTTTAATATCCCTGCAGCAAATATTGCTACACTAAAGGAAATTCCGCCCAATAGGGTCGCCGCGCCGGTATGCGCCCTCGACCTTACCAGTCGCAAAAAGTTGACCGGAAGCCGTGCTCGGTGATATGGCCCCGATCCATTCAGCGCAGCACTGCCGTCAGACTCATGTCTGACAGCAGTGGTCCGGCGCGGCGGCCTGGGAAGATCGCATCCCCGAGCCTTGGCACCTTGTGCAGGAGCAGCTGATTTGGACAGATACACTGTGAGCTCATCGATCGCCTGCTACTGCGAGCCTTACAAGGCCGACCAGGCTGCTGTTCGATGATTTGGCCGCGCCAGTGCCAAGCGCCTCACACTGATGGTATGACAAGCGTAGAGCCGCCAGTGCCAACTACAAGCCGCTCCCTGCCTGCCACCGGTTCCCATGGACGTAAGCCCTGATCTTTGGCTAGCCGAATGCGCTGCAATTTCATGGCATCGATCAGGTCTGTGGAACAAGTGGTCGCATCCAGCATCGGGAGCGTTTGTTCGGCTTCCAGAAAGAAGCGGAGCCGCGCATCAGTCCCCATCGAAAGAAACGCTTCTTCCCACCAGTCGGTGATCCGCTCGCTAGCGCGTTCCAGGGCGCCTTGTGTAATCAGCCGGTTCGACTTTTCATTGTTGATTCGCTTCGATGCAGGCATCAGGTTCCACGCGTCCCCACAGGGCCAGGCGGCGAAGGGAAAACAATGGTCGATGTCGTAGTCATCTTTCAGATGCTGGCCCGACCAGACGCAATAAATGGATGTTCCTTGAGTACGAAGCCGTTCGACCGCAGCACGTGCGAACTTGGTGTCGCGCTCTGGATCTGCCCATGCAAGGAGCGCATGTGCGGTCTGGCCAATTACAGGGCCGAGTTGTCCCGCGTAGGATTCCATCAGGCGCACCCATTCCGCAACAAGGACTGGTTCGACCCAAACATTGTAGTGGCGGAGCGCATCCCAGATAGGAGGGGGAACGTGGAATTCGCCAAAGCTCCATAGAAATGGATCATCGATCCTCACACATGACGGTGTTGATGTGCGGCGCTGGTGCTTGATGTGAAAGATGTTCTCATCGCTCGCAGGCCAGCGCAGGTACTTGACCGGCATCTCGCGGATCAGTCGCGAGATCTCCCAAAGGCTGCCGTGAAGGTGCCGCGCCGTATCGTCATGAAACACCATCCCTGCACGAAGGTCGACCGGCCGAACAAGATGCAGTGCCGTGAAGTTGTTCGTCACGAAACCAGGCCCGTTTCCGGCCCGGTTGGGCGGCATCTGGGGAAGCCCACCCTCGATAAGCGGTTTGTACATGCGTAGCCAGAACAGTGCCACCAAACCCATTGGCAGCACGACTGATTCGGACTCGTGGCGGGCAGCTCCGGCCGCAGAATCGGCGATTCTTGCAAGAATGCGCAGCAGCGCGATCTTGTAGGTCGATGCTTTATTGTCGGTGAGGATCAGGTGGCGTAGCAGCGGAAGCACGCTCAGGCCATCGTCCGGTAGCCCAAGCACCGCAGTTGTCCACAAAATGCCGGGGCGGCCCAACCTGTCGGGACTATCGTCGGTGCGTACCAACCGGAGTCCAAACTGTTGGGCCATCGCCATCAACTCCGACAGCGTGACCTCATGCATTGCGCGGCCGTCATCGGGCGGACCGATGCGCAGGCTGATGGCGATGCGACCATTCGGCGCCAGCAGCGTCGCCAGTTTTCTCAATGCACGCTGGCGTGCAGCTGGCGGGACGTGCATCCACACTGCCGAGAGAAGGATGAGGTCGAAAGATAGTCCCAGCCGACGTACATGGGTCAGGTCCGGCAGGCTGTCGGCCACCCAGTGAATGCGCGGCGAGGGATGGTGTTGGCGCGCCAGCGTTCGCATCGCTGCCGATGGCTCGGCAGCAACTACATCATAGCCTTTGGCCGCGAACCATGCGGCGTCTCTTCCCGAACCGGCGCCAACGTCCAGGATGGTTGCACCGGGCGGCGGCAAAAGATCCAGCAAGGCAGGGTGAACATGTTCGAAGGTCAGCGATTCGTACTGAGAGACAAATTGTTCGGCGTTCTGATCGTACTGAGAAATGGTCTGCATGACCTTCAACGTGTTTTATTGACCCACGAATTGTATGCCGAAGCATACTGCCGTATGGAAATCAAACTATTTCGAAGAGTTCGAAGGCCTTAAGTTGTTAGCAGTATCATTATCCAAACAACAACTGTGAATATTGTTAGACGGAAAGTCATGTTTCTTGTTCGGAATCTAGAGAAAGTACGTGGATAATCGACCCCCTCAGCGACATCGCTCGCGCCCCACTTCCCATCCGACATGAAAAACTTCAGCATCAAGTACGTGATTGCCGCCGTCATCGGCTTGCTCATCGTTGCCGTCATCACCGTCGGCGCCCTTGGCTACCACGCCACGCAGCGCGCCGTTGACCTCCTCGAAAACCTCGCGCTCACCACGGCCAACCAGCAGATCGGCATGTCCGACCTGAAAATGCGCATGGAAACCAACCGCAGCCACATCCTGCAGGCGCTGCAGCACAATCCTGAGAACAAGCATGCGGCGCTGCATAACCATCCGCTGACGTTCCACAGCGACTTCATCGCCAAGAACAGTGAAGAAATCCGCAAGGAGCAGCAGGAGCTGCAGGCGAGCCTGCGCTTTCCTGAAACGCGCGAGCGTTTTGCTGCGTGGATGACGGCCAGTGACAACCTGGGCATCGACCTGATCGGCAATGCCATGCGCGCCATTGATGCGGGTCAGTGGGACGAGGCCAATCTGATGCTGGGCAAGCAGATCAACCCGACCTACAACAAGTCGACCGAGGCGTTCGCTGCATTGCAGAAGCTGATGGGTGAGCGCAACATCCGCCAGGGCAAGGAGCTGCACCAGGAGCTCGCCGTGCTCAACACAGTCGTGATCGCCGCCATCGTCGTGGCCATCCTGCTGAGCATCGGTGCTGCGTTCTATCTGGTCCGCGCGATCAACACGCCGCTGATGCAGGCCGTCGCCGTTGCACGCCGTGTCGCCGATGGCGACCTGAGCGTCCAGGCACCAGTCAATTCGACCAATGAATTCGGCCAACTACTGGTTGCCCTGCGTGACATGACCGCATCGCTGGCCGGTATCGTCAAAGATGTGCGCAGCGAAAGTGAAGTGATCGCCACGGCGTCGACGCAGATCGCCGCCGGTAATATGGACCTGTCGTCGCGTACCGAACAGCAGGCCAGCGCGATCGAAGAGACGGCCGCGTCCGTCGAAGAGCTGACCAGCACGGTGCGCCAGAACGCGGAAAATGCGCGCCAGGCCAATGAGCTGGCGGCGTCGGCCACGCAGATCGCGACCCGTGGTGGTTCGGTCGTGACCGAAGTCGTGGGTACCATGGGCGAGATCAATGCGTCGGCCCGCAAGATCGTCGACATCATCGGTGTCATCGATGGCATCGCGTTCCAGACCAATATCCTGGCACTCAATGCCGCAGTGGAAGCGGCGCGTGCCGGTGAGCAGGGCCGCGGCTTTGCCGTCGTTGCGAGCGAAGTGCGCAATCTGGCGCAGCGCTCGGCCAGTGCCGCCAAGGAAATCAAGGAACTGATCGGCGATTCGGTCAGCAAGGTGGATGCGGGCACGCGCCTGGTCGACCAGGCGGGTGCAACGATGGAAGAAATCCTGCAGAGCGTGCGCCGGGTGGCGGGCATCATGGGTGAGATCAGCGTAGCCAGCGCCGAGCAGAGCTCGGGCATCGAGCAGATTCACCAGGCGATCAGCCAGATGGACCAGGTCACGCAGCAGAACGCCGCGCTGGTCGAGGAAGCGGCCAGCGCTGCCACGTCGTTGCAGGAAAGCGCTGCCGGGCTGGCCGATCGTGTCAGCGTGTTCAAGGTCGCGCCGGCCGCCGTGTCAGCCCCGGTCCAGGCCGTCACGACACGCCGCCCGAACGCGATTACGTTCCAGCCGCAACTGGCCTGATCTAAACCCGGGCGTCGTGGACTGACCCTTCAGCGACGCTCGCCAGCCTTGGCGGGCGTCATTTGCGCCGCATCGATGTCGGCGCCCCAGGCATCCTTGCCCATCACCGCAGTGCCGTTGGCGGTGAAGTCCATGATCGTGTCGGCCGCACGCGCATAGCGTTCCCACGCCGGCAGTCCGGGCCCGTTCGGATCCCCGCGCTTCGCAAAATTCACCATATACGTACTCATCGTCTTGCCCACGCCAAGATCGCGGGCAGTCGCCTGCGCGCCGTACTTGATGGCCACCGTGTCGAAGAAGAACGGGATATCCGTTGCATGCCCGGCCCCTGCGTCGGGCTTGTCGCTCGCCTGATGCACATAGGAAAAGCGGTACGCATACACGGGCACGCCGTGCCCGGCCAACGTGCCGCCCAGGCTACGCGCACCGGCCACCATATACCCGGTCTTGCCGCCGATATCGGCGCTGGTCGCACCGATCATCACCGGCACCTTGTGCATGCGGCCTTCAGCAAATGCGGCGCGTGAATCGATGGCCAGCTTGCCGTCGACATACGGCCCGTGATACGTCGGCTTGTCGCGCTGCATGAAATTCGCCAGGTTCAAGCCATCGGCGATCGTGTCCGCCGGCAGCGCCCGCAGTTTCTCAAGGGCTTTTGGATCGTCCGCCGCGATGCCCTTGCCGGTCGCGAAATTCACGCCGATCCGTTCGATATCGGCCAGGGGCGTGGGCGCCGTCCCGCCATCGCCGCCCGACATGACCACTGCCTTGGCAAACAAGCCCTTGCTCATTGGCGAGGTCAGCAGCGTATTGACCGACATGCCGCCCGCTGATTCACCCGCGATCGTGACATTCGCCGGATCGCCGCCGAACGCCTTCACATTGCGCCTGACCCATTCCAGCGCTGCGAGTTGGTCCATGAAGCCGTAGTTGCCAACCACGCCTTTCGCGCCGCTGGCGCCGATTTCGCGCGTCAGCTGTGGATGGGCGAAGAAGCCGAAGCGTCCGATGCGGTAATTGAAGCTGACGACAAGCGCGCCCTGTTTTGCCAGTTCGGCGCCGGAATAGGTCGGCGGCGAAGCGCCGCCGTTGACGAAGCCGCCGCCATAGATCCAGACGATCACGGGAAGTAGGCCCTTGGCATCGGCCGGCTTCCAGACGTTCAGGTACAGGCAGTCTTCGCTCGGCGTCGTGCCCAGTGGGGCGGCGTCGCTGGGGAAGGGCACTTGCATGCAATCGGCTGCGTAGGCGGTGGCCTGACGCACGCCCGGCCACGGCTTGGCAGGTGCGGGTGGGCGCCAGCGCAGTGTGCCCACCGGCGGCGCGGCGAACGGGATGCCTTTCCAGCTGGTGACGCCGGCATCGGTTGCCCCCGCTACTTTGCCAGTGTTGATGGCGATCACCGGCCCGCCTGGCGAAGCGGTCGCGCCTGGCGCAGCCGCGACGAGGGACAGGGCAAGCAGGGGAAGCAGGGAACGATGCGACATGGATAGGGCCTCTTGTTCTGGTGATTGACAGGTTGTTACCAGATAGTAATCGACCCGCGGCAGGGGAGGCGGTACGGGTGACCATTGCAGCTGGGCGTCACCCGGGCCGGTTAGATTCCCGGGACAATCCTGCCCTGGAGGTGGTCAGGGCTGCCAATCTCCGTTACAGTGTTGCAATTCGTCCAAAATGGCAGACCGTAAATTGTATTTCCATGGCGCATCTTCAGTATTCCGAATTCACTCCTGGTTTCGGCGCTATGATGATGAGCTATTACCCGTTTGCTAATACCGCACATGCCAGGTTTGCTCTGTAGATTTCGACTGTCCACCTTGATGACCCTGGCCGTGTGCGCCACGGTTGCACTCACGGTCGCTCTGCTGCTGGCGGTGGTCAACCATTTTGCGGTGCGTCAGGCCAATGCTGAAGCGCAGTTACGGCTGCAACAGTTGTCGTGGCAAATGCGCGATTCGCTCAACCGCGTGGTCGAACAGGCCACGGGCGATGCCCGTCTGCTGGCCGCCTTGCCGCAAGTGCGCAACGCGCGCAGCCCGGCGTCCGCGCGCATTGCGCTGGAAAGCCTGCAGCAAACCTTCCCCGATTACGCCTGGATCGGCCTGGCCGACATCGATGGCAAGGTGACGGCATCCACCAAGGGTCTGCTCGAAGGCGCGGACGTCAGCGCCCGGCCATGGTTCAAGTCTGGCCAGGAAGGCGTGCGCGCCACCGATTACCATCCTGCCGTGTTGCTCGAAAAGCTCATGCCCCATGGTACTGATCCGTGGCGCTTCGTCGATGTCTCCACACCTGTCTTCAACCAGGAGGGGGAGATATTTGGCGTGCTCGGTATGCACCTGAGCTGGGACTGGGCACGGCGCCAGGCGCGCAAGCTCCTGACCCCGGCGCTACGTGAATACGGCGCCGAGATCCTGGTCGTGCGCAATGATGGAACGGTCATGCTTGGCCCGCAAGAACTGGTGGAAAAAAAGATTTCAACAGAAAGCCTGCGCCGCTCCAAGCTGGGCGATACGGGCGCGCTGCGTGAGGCATGGCCGGATGGGCGTACCTATCTGACAGGCTATAGCCAGACCGGCCAAATCGGCAACCAGGCCTCGCTGAACTGGGCGGTGCTGGTGCGCCAGGACGAAGACAAGGCCTTGCAGAGCGCCAAGCTGCTGCAGCACCGGATGCTGATGTGGAGCGCCTTGCTGGGTGTGGTGCTGGCTGTGGTCGCCGCCCTGCTGGCGCAGCGCCTGGCGCGCCCGATGACGCAACTGGGCGAGGCGATCGAGCGCGTGACAGAAGCGACCGCCGGCGGCCATGAATTGCCGACGATTCCCCATATTCAGGGCTTCTACGAGGCCAATATGCTGTCGCGCACGATGGGCAATCTGGTCGAGAGTGAAGCCGCATACCGGCGCGCTTCGCAGCAGATGAATGAACACCTGGAATTGAAGGTCGCGCAGCGCACCGCGGAACTGCAGGCGCTGCTGCTGCGCGACGTGCTCACGGGCTTGCCAAACCGGCGGGCGCTGCTCGAGACGCTGCCCGAGGCGATGGGCCGCGCGAGCCGGGGCGGGCGGGCGGCGGCGCTGCTGTTCATCGACATGGATGGTTTCAAGGCAGTCAACGACAACCATGGCCACGAAGAAGGCGACGAGCTGCTGCGCCAGTTCGGCGCGCGCCTTGCCGGGGCGATCCGCATCACCGACATGGTCGCGCGTCTCGCGGGTGACGAATTCGTCGTCGTGCTGGAAATGCTGACGTCGGGGTCCGATGCCGAGGAAACCGCCTGGAAGCTCCTCGACCGCGTGCGCGAGCCGTATCTGCTCAGCACCACCGAAGTGACCGTGGGCGCCAGCATTGGCGTTGCGGTCTTTGCGCCGGGCGACAAGCCCGATCTCGACGCCTGGCTGGCGCGCGCCGACCATGCCATGTACGCCGCCAAGCGCGGCGGCAAGAATGCGGTGGCGCTGGCTGCCGTACCAGTGTGAGGTGCGTACTGGCCTTCACGCCCCAAGTTGTGTTTTGCGATTGCCAGTAGCCCCCATGAATCAGATCAGCCAGATCATCGCCACCATCAAGCGTCAACTGAAACTGCAGGGGCTGACCTACCGTGACGTTGCCGTCGCGCTTGACTTGTCGGAGCCAAGCGTCAAGCGCCTGTTCGCCAGCGAGCAATTTACCCTGGACCGGATTGTCGAAATCTGTAGCCTGCTCGGCTTCACGCTGGCCGAGATCACGCAAGAAGCACAGAATGGCCAACGGCGCTTGCGCACGCTCAGTACCGAGCAAGAAGCCGGGCTGGTATCCGACCCGAAGCTGTTGCTCGTTGCCGTCTGCGCGCTGAACCACTGGCGCATGCTCGACATTCTCGGCGCCTATGCCCTCACCGAAGCGCAGTGCGTCCAGCACCTGTTGCATCTCGATCGCCTGCAACTGATCTCGCTATTGCCCGGCAACCGCATCCGCGTGAACGTGGCTCGCGATTTTGACTGGCTGACTGACGGCCCGATCCGCGCATACTTTCGCGAGCAGGGCTTGCCGGAATTCGTGGCCGGCGCGTTTGGCGGGGTGGGCGAGTCGCTCGACTTTGCGCATGGGATGCTGACCGAGAGCGCGCGCGCCAAGCTGCAACACGAATTGCGCCAGTTGCGTGGCCGGTTTGCGCAACTGCACGATGAAAGCCTGGCCGCACCGCTGGCGCAGCGGCGTGGCACCGGCCTGCTGCTCGCATTGCGCGAATGGGAGCCAGCAGGGTTTGCAGCTCTGCGCCGGTAGCGTATGATCGGTTGCACATGCTGTGCCGTGACGGCACAAAAGATTGCGCTTGTGTAAAGTAATGTGAAGTAATAGACAGATGGGTTCGCCACATTTGGCGGATAGTAGGTGTCAGGGAGAGTGTGACGCCATGAAAATGTCTTTCATCGTGATGGCCGTGCTGGGATCAAGTGCGGTATATGCTTCGGCACAGGAATCGGCAGCCACCGCAAGGGGCGCCGGCGGCGTTGCCATCCCCGAATCTGTCTGTGCGCAAGAGTGCCTGGCCCAGCTCCAGCTGATCGCGCGGGCCGATGGCCTGAACCCGCCGGCAGGCAATGTGGTCTTCACCCATGAAATAGTCGCCGCGCCCGAACAGGCCGCCGCGCACAGCGGCGCGGGCACACTCACCGTCGGCCGGCAATTCAATATCGACTACACGACGCTCAACGATGTGGGCGACCCGTTTCATGGCGGTCTTGCCGCCCAGGCCGCGCCGCGCGGCGCACGCGCCGACGACAGCGTCGCTTATGAAGGCAAGCTTGCCGGCGTGTCCACCGGCGCCAAGTGGGGCAAGGGCGATGTCGACGGTTCGCCGTCGGGCCGCGCCTGGGGCATGTCGGTCGGCGTCAATCTCGGGCCGCTGACGATTCGCGCCGCGCACCAGAACCGTAACGTGGCTAAGGTCACGCGCTACGATCAGGTCGATATCACGATGGCCGCCAAAAATTCCATCGTCGCGGCCAATATGCGCTTCGACTGGGGCACGGCCTACGCCGCCTACAGTGCCAGCCGCGGCTGGGGCAGCTCGCCGCTGTTCAATCCCGATAATCCGTACAGCGCAGGCGTGGCCGCCACGCGCTCCACCAACAGCCGTGACGTGCTCGCTGGCGTGGCCGTGCCCATGAGCCACTCGACCACGCTGCTGGCGTCCTACATCCGTCGCAACGACCGCGACCTGTCCAACCGCGATGCGCGTCAGGTCGCCGTCGGCGCCAGCTACGCCGTCTCGCGCCGCATGGATTTCTACGCGGCGTATTCGCGCATCCAGCATCTGGCCAGTGTGCATCTGGGCGTCCAGCCGGGCAATGGCTCGTCGCTTAACGTCGGGATGCGGCGCGCGTTCTGACGGCAGGGCGCGCCGTCCCTGCGTTGCGACAGGAATCGGCGAAATTCAGTAATGTGTCTCCATGGTTCATTAACTATTGAGGAGACCTTATGACTGGTACCAGCACACTTGATCCGGATAACTTCCCTGAAGCACCAGACCGCAGCCTGGGCAAGGGCCATGGCGTCGATGCACTCGGCCCGAGCGACTTGTCGGACACCGGCAGCGATGTCGTGGGCGGTCCTGGCTTTGCCAGCAATATCGATCCCGAGCAGACGCTCGACTTTGACGGCGGCACCACGTCCGACCTCGAAGCGGGTCACGCGGGTGAAACGGCCGGGCCTGATGTGGGCGACGCCGATTTTTCGGGCGACAGCGACCGCAGCGGTACGGGCGAACGCGCCGCAGCCGGGCGCGACGCAGTGGTCAGGGACGGCGCGGACATCGACACCGACCGCATCGAGTCCATCCCCGATCTGCCACTGACCGAGGATGACACCGACTTCTTAACGAGTCTTCCGCCGGGTCAGGACGTAAGCCGCTAACAAGGCGCCGCTGCCCAACAGGGCGGCGTTGATGTACTTCGAGCGCAGCGCTGCCGCCGTGTATTCGCTGTGCTCGATGACGTGGTGTGGCGAGCCCTGGCGCTCGCGCAGTTCGCGCGTGTAGTCGGGCTTGTGGAGGGCGTCGCGTCGGCTTGGATCGGTGTCGACGTCCAGCTTCTGGTTCACGAACATCGTCGCTTGCAGGAATTTATCGAACACACGCGGCAGCAGGCGTGCTCCCGTCGAATTCATCTTGGCCGCACCGCCGACAAACACGTCGCGCTTCGGGTGCTGGGCCGCATACAAGATCGCATCAGCAACGATTTCCGGCGCATAAACCGGCGCTGGCAGCTTGGGTTCCTTGTCCATGTAGTTTTTCGCATGCACGGCAAACATCGTGTCGATCCCGGTCGGCTTGATCAGCGTGACCGACATCGGTGCGCCTTCCTTGTCCAGTTCGATGCGCAGCGCATCCGTGAAGCCCTTCACGGCATGCTTGGACGCCGCATACATCCCTTGCAGCGGGATGGCATGGTCCGACAGCTCGCTGCCCAGATTGATCAGCGCGCCGCCGCCGCGCAGCTTCATGCGCTTGACCGCTTCCATTGAGCCATTGACCACACCCCAGAAATTGGTCTGGAACAGGCGGTGGTGGTCTTCCGGCGCCACATCTTCCATGCGGCCGAAGATCGAGATGCCCGCATTGTTGATCCAGGTGTCGATGCGGCCGAAACGCTCGATGGCGGCGTCGCCAATACGCGTCACGTCGTCGATATTGCCCACGTCGGCCGTGACGGTAGCGACCTCGGCGCCGATCGCGGTCAGTTCTTCAGCCAGGTGGGCGAGGGCGTCGTCGGCGCGTGCCGCCAGCACCAGCTTGGCGCCGCGTTCGGCGGCCATGCGCGCCGTGGTCAGGCCGATGCCGCTGGTGGCGCCCGTGATGACG
>Ga0265798_10005230_pt1 | contig 17553 bp, 19 predicted proteins | sample P3T30metagenome_FD_192430 | JGI IMG/M metagenome (GOLD analysis project Ga0265798, IMG submission 192430) | Plant litter microbial communities from East Loma Ridge, Irvine, California - P3 T30 | ecosystem: Environmental > Terrestrial > Plant litter > Unclassified | place: USA: California... | reverse complement strand
GGCTTCAACTTCTCCAACGCCGACGACATCTTTGGCGAGTTCATGCGCAACAGCGGCGCCGGCGGTGATGACTTTGACTTTGGCGGCTTTGGCATGGGCGGTATGCCTGGCGGAATGGGTGGTGGTATGGGCGGTGGCGGAGGTGGAGGTGGAAAAGGCGGTCGATTCCGCGGCGGCCGACGAGCACCAGAGCCTGAAGTCACAGTCGTGGAGAAGCCGCTTGCAGTGAGCTTGGAGGAGCTGTACAACGGCACCACAAAGAAGCTCAAGATCAAGCGCAAGACATACGACCAGAGTACTGGCAAGCAAAGCACGCAAGACCGGATTCTGGAGGTACCCATCAAGAAGGGGTTGAAGGCCGGCAGCAAGATCAAGTTCTCAGACGTCGGCGACCAGGTGGAGGGTGGAACACAAGATCTGCACTTCATCGTTTCTGAGGTAAGTGTTTCCATTCCCAATTTACGCAAAAAAGGATACTAACGACACCACAGAAACCCCACGCAATGTTCACCCGCGAAGGCGACGACGTCAAGCACACGATCGAAATCGACCTCAAAGAAGCCCTCACCGGCTGGCGCCGAACCGTCCAAACCATCGACGGCAAACAACTCAGCGTCGGCAGCGGCGGTCCCACAGGTCCCACCTGGACAGAACGATACCCCAACCTCGGCATGCCCAAGTCTAAGAAACCCTCAGATCGCGGCGACTTCATCGTCGGCGTAAAGATCAAGTTCCCCGCTAGCTTGACAAGCGCACAAAAGGAGAAGCTGAAGGAGATACTATAGTTGGACTGAGGGAGGGAAGGAACGCCTGCTCCTGCACATGCAAAAATATGTGGTAGGGTAGGGGTGTCGGACGGATCTTTGATTCTCGTATATCATTTGCATTTCTTTATCTTATTTTACGCCTATATATGCTCGACATGAGCCACACGAAGGCGTCGGTGGAGTTCTGATATGTTTATTGTTCGTTTGGAAGAGGCAAGGCCAGCGCGGTGGAATGCTGGTAAGGATGATTGGGGATGACATATATGAAGTAACGCGTCTATGATAGACGAATCAATGAATTAGTATACTGTGCGCCTTGACCTTATCTCTGTGCTGCTAATGTTGCAGAATATTGAACAATCTAGTCATTGAAGAAGTGTACTAGAATGCTGGTCAAATGGTTATAAGCCCACCAAACATCCGATTTGAGATTGTTCCAGCTAGATCAGACACGGATGGATTCATTGAGCTCGAGTAACAGCACTAAAACCAGAAGAATCGGTCTTTGAGGGCGCAGATCCTACGTGCGCGACTGCAACTTCCTCCTTTGCGACAAGAATGGAACGATGACTAGTGCCTTCTGGCCCGCACGGCTCCAGCTCCGACATCCGTTCTCTCCCTCCTGCCATTCATCTCTTCACCCATCAACCACTTAGTCTCGATCCTAAAACGGTCGCCGGTATTGGAACTTCCAATCAGCATGTGCCCAAGGAATGCGCCACCTATACTGCGGCGGGCATGCATGCTGCCCCGCCTCTTGGCAGCCTTTCACTTGCTGCCTTGCTGAGCGCAACAAGATGAGCCTCACAGCTTTGTTTATTGTCGTTTGCATTTGAGAATGGACATTTTTTTCGGAATGGATACCGGATGCGCGGACCGGTCCGCGGAGAGTGCGGCTGGCGGAATTGATGAAGAACCCCACAAGCTTTGTGGTACGGGAAACTTATTTACACCGTGGTTTATACTGATTCGAAGGATGCGTGGCCCGGAACCCACGAGAGTGAGTACTATTGCGGAACTTCGACTTGGAGCTGCTGCTGCTTGCCATAGTTGTACAATGGTACTCGACGCTATCATTACGTACTGTGGTGGAAGATTGCCAATTGATAGCATTGTGGACATCAATGTGGCGTCTGCAGACCACCCGATACTTATCAATTTCCGGCCTTATACAGATGCGATTGAGTCAAGGGTTTACACTGTAGAACTTGAGCTGTTCCAATTAGAAGGTAAGTCTTGCATGCCTCTGAACATCTATTTCTGATGGGCAGGGCCTTCGAGGAATCTGGCTCGAGCTTTCATCGAAGGAAAGGCCCTTGGCAAGCCTGCATATCGAAAGGGCCAAGTACACGGATTGAGTTCCCAGAATCTGACTGTCATGCAGACCAGGAACGGTATATCGCGCACAAAGTCACGCGCAGATTCTTACCTGTTCTTGCGACAAGGCTTCCATCGGAAGACACGTCTTCTGACCGAGCTCTGCGAACACTGCACGACTGGATCGAAACCTGTGTTAACCATCATGGGTCTTGTGCTAGACGCAAATTCACCCAGCTCCCGAAACGAATTCTCGAGATAGATGGCAGGTATGTTTATCTTCGCGAAGGTTTGACAACACCAGCCATCTATGCCTGTCTGAGCCATTGCTGGGGTCCAATAGGTCCTACGCTCAGGCTAGACAATACTTCTTCCGATCGCCTAATCGAGGGCATAAACATCGATCAGCTACCGAAGACCTTTGCAGACTCTGTCCACGTATGCCAAAGGCTTGGTATTCGATTTCTTTGGATTGATGCATGCTGTAAGCCACACTTTTCCGTAATCGTGGTGTATCGTGTAAGTAATTGAAGCTTGTATATCTAGGCATTAAGCAGGATGACGAGAAAGATTGGAAGGAAGCAGCAGCAACGATGGCAAACATCTATGAACAGGCCCATCTTACCATCGCAGCTACTTGGGCTGCCAACAGCGACTTTGGTCTGTTCGCGTCGGATCGAGAACGATACAAGTCCCGCAAATTGAGAGACTGCGAGCTCTACGTACGCGAGAAACACGACAGCGACCCTCGATATGCTACCTATTCACTAGATTTGCCGCTTATGACTAGGGCTTGGGTGTACCAAGAACGACGCTTGTCGCCACGAATGGTGTATTTCTGCAAAGACCAGGTAAGCCATCTGTAGTCGCTTCCTGTCAACGTCCATAATCTTTGATTGGCGAGATAACATGAGGATCTGTTGGGGGCGAACTGGTACTCGAAGGCGGTTACTTCGTTGGGAATCTAGTACCGAACGCCTAACTCACCGTCCAGATATACTGGCAATGCCCCAAACTGTTCGTGTCAGAAAGTGGATTGATTCACGACGACCTCGAAAACGGGCCCATCTTTGGAACTGACGAAGACCCAGTCCGCCGCTGGCGTGAGATTGTAACTGCATATTCCGGATTGGAATTAACTTATTCAAAAGACCGGTTACCAGCTATCGCCGCTATAGTCAGACGAGAAATGCGACTGCGAAAAGCCGATACATACATTGCTGGTACATGGGAAAGCAGTCTGCTCATTGATCTACTGTGGTACACCAATGATACCACAGTAAAGCGGCTGCCACGTCTCTCAAATTCCGTTCCAACGTGGTCGTGGCCATCTTTACAAGCCATAATTTACTGGCATAGCGGAAAGATGGTGCCATCTCTCACCCTAGTCGACATATCCTTTACCCGCCTTGGGCCAGCTCACGTTGGCGAAGTTATCGATGCTAGTATCACTTTGGAGGGCCCAACGTGTATGACTCGGCTAACGCGTGTTGGCGAAGCAGAAAACGAACTCCCCGGCTTCTGTATGGAGATCGTCTCTCCTCCGTGTGAGGGCGCTGGAGTATTTATCCTGGACGGTATACCGATGGACTTTGATTGGACTACTGGTGACCGGCCTGTCTCGGCTGGAGATACGTTCCTCGTCATTCTGATCCATGTTTACTCTGATGACATGGCGCCTTGTTCGAGGGGACTCACGCTACGGCAGGTCTCCGATGACGCCTTCGAAAGAATGGGATTCATTAAGATTCATCCAGTACGTGAAGGTCGAGGTTCTAGGCAGGACCACCGTGAGATACTTAGCGATTTTGTCGACGCGCTACCCATTCGGCAGGTCAAAATTATTTGAAGAGCAGGTAACGGGTTGCGTATCTGTTTGGGCAAGCCAGATATCTAAGCTTCTCGAACTTCAACAATAGCATCTCACCTGGACGAAGGGTATGCGAAGCCCCTCTGTAATCACCACGAACAGGCCTTGTCTGGTCATTGCGCACATCTGGAAGCCTACAGTCGGCCTGACCTATGGCCAATAGAGGATATGGGTTTCGATCGCTACGGACGGACCGAGCTTCTTCGTGAAAAGCCCGCGTCTGAAACTCGTATAAGCTTTTGCAGTTTGCACATCACTTCAGACGTCCTGAGAACTTTCACTGTTTTACCACCCAGCTGTTGTTCCAAGATCATCATAACCAGAAATGAGCAAGTTGGCCCTAGGGCTAGAATCATGCACTCAGTCTACAAGTTTGCTCTCACCTGCAGGTAGCGCTTGCGACCATGTTTGCGACGATGTTGCAACTAAGCCACCTTCACTCGTATTTGTCAGATCCTGCAAATCCTCGCTCACCTCGACTATCGCTCTTAGCGCCCGTTATTCCTTCAGTCCAATTGTCGCGTTCCAGAACTTCTACTAGAACTTTTGCGACCCATCAAAAGCGATCGTAAAGATGGTGGAGCCAGCAGTCTTGCTGCGCGGTTCAGCGTAGTAAGTGCATCGACGGATTTTATTGACCTGACTAACCAGTTTTGACAGTGCCGACACCGCAAAGTTGAACATGCTTCTGGAGAAACTGCATTCCGCGGACACCTTTACGCCGACCATGATCGCAATCACACGCCTCCGCTCTAGCCGAGAACATCTGCTCTGACTACAAGATCCTCAAAAATTGTATAATTCGACACGAAGCTTTGATAAGGAAGAGATGGATCAAGAAATCAGTCGCTCAGAGGAGTGAAATACTGCGTGCTACGTGGCCAACAATCGCTATCGAGCACCAACCCGACTTCGCTCGGCGACATCAAAACAAGCTATTCGAAAAAGGCGCTGGTCCAAAACCCAAAGAGCACTTTGACGTAATGCTTTGGCTGTTCATCAACCTGGAAGATCTTACCAAGCCGAAGTCTTTGCTCATCTATCTGAACTCGAGGGCCCGCAACCTACCCTGGACCTTTGTGACAGGCGAGGTTGATTTCTCTCAGTATGGCGTTCTGTGCTCCGACTGCAAGCCACGCGAGATGTTCGCGACTGTGCGTTTCCTGCCCAACACCGACCCTACAGTGTATGGCCAAGTTCGGACAGTGCATAGTTGCTGTGGCCAAGTCGGCGGGGATATGATTCATTGCGATCTTATCCAAGGCCTTCAGATGTTGAAGATTCAGCAGCGCATCATGAGCTTTCTCGTGTCGTGTTGCCGATGCATCTTGCACGACATGACAGAGAATGAGATGCTGTCTGGGCCAGTCTTGGAAGAGCCGCCAGTCTCGGAAATCTTTTTGCAGGTGGATGGCAGCCATGCTAATCTCTCCGAAACCATCGCCATCGCGCCCTACATCAAGCGAGGCAACCTTGGACTTGCCAGACTCCGAGGCTACGTCAGTGCGATCTACAGTGAAGCTAAGGATCACGTACTATCTCTGAGAGAAGACCCCTCTTATCTTGCAGACACGATCATCGACGTCTCGGAACATGCCTGCGAGCTTATTACGGATGCGCGCGATCGGATCGATCCATGTGTTGATGCCCCAGAGTTTGTGGGGAGGGTCGCAAGGCACATCATCTCACAGTCATACCAGAGGTTGATAATGTGGTTTGAGGTCTCGTCAAGATTAGATCAGCTTTGTTTGCACGCGCAGAATGGTACCGCTACCAATGATCAGCTACATAATGTTCTTAATTTTGAGGCATTACTTGAACGCGCTCGAAGCTGCCTACTACGAGAGGTTACTGGCACCAGTACGGCGTCACCCACGATGCGGACTTACTACAAACGCATAGTGTCTAGGTCAGAAGACGGTCTATATACATATATCGCCGCAAGCGAGAAATCTTCTACCCCAACCGAGGCCGAAGATTGGATGCTGAGTGTGTTTCATCGTCTGCTGAATTTCAGTCAAAACGACTCTCGAAAGAACATCACCGGCTTTGCGGAGATGCACGGAGATGAAGAAAGGAGCATTGACATCGATCTTCACGCCACAATGGACCGCCTAGATACTTTGTCACGTAAACACCGGAGCGCGCGCGCTATGCTTACAGCCCCGTTGTCGTCCCTCATCAGCCAGCTCTCTATCGTTGAAGAGTGTCTTCATCAGATTCAGCTATGGAAAAGGTCGTCAGAAATTTGGCTACTTCTTTGCACATCCGATCTGAAAGCCACAGAGTCGCACAAGGGAAGCTTCTCAACAGACTGGGCTCATTACATCAATGCCTACAACGTACCATTCTATTTGGTTAACCCGGCGCGAGGTAAGCTACGCTATCCCATCGATAAGCCGCGAACCGCTCATAACGTGAAGATGATGCAAGAGTCGGAGTCAAACCTTGACAAGTTTTGGAATTGTATCGACTCCTTCTACGAACGCAAGACAGGCGTTGCGCAAGACGATGTGGTTCGCCAATGTCTCCTGGAAGGTGGTGAGCTGCGTCGCACTGTCCCATGGGATGGCCCAAGCGTCCCCAAAGAGTGCGCCAAAAGCATCGAGTACAATGTCATCAGCAACTACGACCACGATATTGCACTACAAATTACTGAAACCTTCGATAAGCCGGTCACACGGGGGTGTGCTAAACAGAAGACACGCTGCCAGACTCCTCTAGACATCGAGCCAGCGACTCAAGCTCACGACATCGGCCATCCAAGCCCAGAGAAGAAGCCCGAGAGAATCTACTGCGTAGACAAACGTGCCCACAAAGTCTTTAAGACTCTCTTCCATGTCCCTCTTTCAGATCTTGGAGAGACACCGAAAGCGATCAAGTGGGACGACTCCAAGCGCGCTATGATTCGAGCCGGCTTCTCTGCGGAAAAGCTCCAAGGCTCAGCCTGGCAGTTTACTCCTAGTGTTTTTACGGATGTCGCTCGTGGCATCCAGTTTCACGAGCCACATCCCGATAGCAGCATCCCCTACATCATGGCTCGGCGTTTTGGCAGGAGGCTTCAGAGGGTATATGGCTGGCATGGCGGTGTGTTCAAGTTGGCTTGAGCGGGAAAAGAAGCGATGAACGGAAAAGTTGGTCGACGGAGGGATGCAGCTCGTGCGACACATCTACACACATGTGCAGGGGTACCCTGCTTCTCGTTGCGATGGTTTTCTTTTCTTCCTATTTGGTTCGTTCGTTCCAGAGAAGTTTTGGCTCTACATGCATGGCTACGTTTCTCAACGTTCGAGTCTGAGACTCACACGCCGCAAAGGATGCGCACAGGCTATCCAAAGTTCATCATATTTGCGTCGAGGTTCAGCATTGGACCGCCAAAACGCAGCAAATCCAAAGTTTCATTATAGCTTCATCTTGTGTGAAGAGCCTTAGCATCAGTCTACTGGAGCATTTCTCCTTCAAAATGTGTCCGACCTTTTCATAATCACATGCCCGTCGTACCTCCTTTCATAGTACAACCAGCTCTCTCGATATATTGCGATCTCACGCGCGCCAATCGCCATATTCTCTAGACAAAGCTCTTCGATATCCTAATTCAGCTATGCGTCACTCGTGTTCTCACCGAGCAGCCGCGAACTACGGACATGTCCGATTGGAGCTTCATCAATTTTGCTCAGAACGAGGAAGTGACTCGCCGCCCAGAGAAAGAGCCTGGTCGCGGTATGCTGACCTGACAACGCCGAAGGGGAGCATTGCTAAGGTTGAAGGTGTGAAGCACACTGCGGACTGCCTTAATCGCTCATGGAAGTAGGCGATATCCTTGCTGAGAGCAACTGCAGCGCGCCAAAGCTCACCAGTCCAGGAGTCCTCTATACGTAACTGCCGCGAGTTCCACGCCGTATCCCTCACGTCGCTCAACCTCTATCGTCCACTCGACCAAAAGATGCCTATCGCACGATCATCCTAATCTCCCAGGATACATCGCGTCTATAGACACGACGCTGCACCTAGGGCTTTTGATGTCTTGTCTCTTCGCCAAAGTGAGAGCGACTGGCGAGACAAAAGATGTAGCCTCTGTTGACAAACGCCATTCAAGTGGCACATTGTGTTGCAAGCTCTCTACATCTGACACCTGACTCGACGTTGGCTTTCGGGGACTGGTTTGACGCTCCAAAGCCGACGGAGGCGTTCCGACCGAGCGGCTAGAATGCGCACGATCTTGGATTACGCGAACAATTTGACTGAGTACTGCGAATTCGATCTTTGGCTTGAAGCTGTAAACAAGTGATTTGAAGGTCGTTTGTATCATGTAGAGATTCAAGAACTCCGTCGTAAGCAACGCGATATCCAGTATCAGCAGGAGTACGCTCATTGCGACGAGCTGCCACATCCACTTCCTGGCCTTTCCGTTGAGGATGACGCGCATTAGCTTGCGGGTTTCCCATAAGTAGATGCAGGATATCGAGATCTCCTGGATGGTGAACAGAGTCATTTGTATTTTCTCCATGACCATGTAGCCGCGGAGGTATCGCTCGGGGTGGTTGGTGAATAACCGTAGATTCAGGACTACGGTTGGCACGCAAAGACATGCTGCCGAAACAACGATTGCCCAAAAGATGAACCGCAGAAGCCTGAGGTTCGGCGATATCAGGTGTAGGCGCGAGTACAGAACCATGGATTGTCCGGGTACCATCAATATCCATCCGAGCGTAAGGAGCGTATTGTAAATGCGAGGGTCATGCGCAACGCTGTTCTGCTTCATCCATGCCCCTGGAGACTAAGTTAGCCATCACCATTGCAACTCTAGAAGCTTATGCCTACCTGTCGCATACGGCACAATGCTGAGCGTGTTAACCATCAAACTCCAGAAGTATAAACCAGTGTACCGTCTGAATACGACGAAGATGAGGATGATGAGCTCAATCGAGTTGTACCACGCGATGGCTGTAAATGCTGTCATTGCCCGAGGAAGAACGCGATTGGTGCCGAACACGTCGAAGTTGGCGCCGGTGATGCCATTGGCATTGGTGACGCTCACCATCTTGTCGAGATTGCTATGTAACTGGACTTGAAGCTTTGATTGAGTGTTCCACACACCACATTATACGTCGTAGATGATAAGCCCCGAAATCTCCATCGACCGCATGGAGTGTGTGATATTGAAGCCACCGGCGCAATGTAAGCATGTGTAAGCATCGTTGGATCTGGTCTAGCGTCACCGCATACCGCTATTTTTGTGTTACGTGTTGGCCATGTATGGCTGCCAAAACCAGATAGATCAGATAACGCGCGCAAATCGGTATTGTGTACCGGAGTACTAGATCGTGAAGATACCGTGCGGTGCTGGCTGACACATCGACGTGGCTGCTGCGTGGAGATGGAACGAGCACCTGCCAGCCTATGCGGCAGCCCGAAACGCTATGTTTAGCCTCTCAACACCGTTCTACACAGCGAGTCCGATTCCAAAGCTAGAGGTTGGACAAATCGTTTGAATACTATACTTCAAAGGTTGTAGGCTTTACGAAGCTGTAATGATAATCAACGTGGGGTGGGGCAAAGGATGCTGCAGTGAAGCAGGCAAGACGCGATGGCCAAAGAGTCTGCGAATTTCGCGAACAGTATGATTGTCTTCACACGGAAGCGCGTTTGGTCGTTCATTTGCGTCGTAGGTCGATGTGCATCGCGATGGACGGTGGGGTGAGGATCGCGTCGCGTCGCACGTCAGGAGCGGGCACATCCATGGATGATTACTCAGATATGACGTAATGCTCGATCCACAACGAAACTCCAACGCGTCTCTCCAGCCACCCCATCTCAATCATCTTTCATGCGACGACGCCATCTCCAGGTCCTACAATTCATTGCCGCTGTTTCTATCCTAAGTACATCCGACTAACCAAGTTGACGTAAGCGAAGTGACAATGGGCCGCACGCGTCGCCTCATAGCACGCTTTGTCAGACAGCGGGAGAGGAAGGGCATGATGCCGATGGATCACTGTTGAGAGTTTGAGCCCAGATATCTGGCTGGGAGTGCTCGAAATCCTAGCTGCCTGGCCACAATCATCCCTAGGCCACCCATACGCAGGTGTGTGAGCGGAGAAGTTTCTAACTGTCCTGTTCATCTTTACATATCATCAGTCTCATTCCATGTCATCTACGGATCGTGTCTTCAAAGTATACCGCACCTTCTTTTATCTTCCTCATTGTCGGTATATCAGATCAAGAATAGTAGCATGGTATCTACCATCCTATAAGCTACAACCCGTCTTCATTATCTCTACTACAATGTTCCCCTTCGGCCATCTCAGGGCTGCCTGGAAAGGGCAAAGACGTGATCCTCGAGCGCTGTTTCGCCTGTGAGGTGCGCGATGTACTCCAGGCCTTGACGTCAGAGAGATGTGTCTGTATCTTTCCCTTCCTCTTTCACTTTCTTGAAGCTACCGCTTTTATGGCCGCTCGTGTATGGTGACTTGCCATTGTCGATGACAAGTCATAGCTTCGTGTCTCGCACTTCTTGGATTTTTACGAGCGCTATCTCTGATTGGACGTTGCTTGATCTTTATGCCTGGAATATCCTATTTGGGTAGATCACGTTCGCACGTTTTGCTATTATGACGCATTCACCTGGACCCAGTCACGCATGGATATTACTGGCTCAATGAAAGTCGGTATTCAGTCGCTGCAGTCCTACAGATCCCTGTCGCACGCGATATCTTGGCGAAAGCGTCGCTCTCACGACCTTCCTATTTACAATACCCCTCTCAGTCACATCACACCGCGAGTCTGACCTACTTTCTTGCAATACTACTCTCAATTCCTCTGCCAGATACCTCTTTTCCTTCGACCTGTATCTTCCCGCAATGACTACCACAAGCTCCGCCCCCGTCTTCACCCCTGACGGCTCCTTGTCCCCTCATTTGGTTGAGTATCTGGAGGCTATGGAGGAACGCATTATTTCCCGTCTACTCGCCGCGCTCCGCCCGATGTACGAGGCTGGCGCGCTGCAACAGATGCTCGCTAAGATGATACCGGTCGTCGTTGCTTCAGTCCAGGAAGCGATGCGCACCGAGATATCACCGGCGGACAACAACACCGTAAGTCTTGCGCCGCGTGATGAGCATTCACCAGACTGACGGAAAACAGACCCCCAGGTCGAGACCTCGTAAGGCTTCTCGCAACCAGAGATCACGCCGCTCTGCTATCGTCGCACGGTCACACCTCCAGCAGTACGAGAACGTTACCGGGCAACATAAAGACGTGTTCGAGGACCTTTGTACCGCCTTCAGAGTTCTGAAGCCTCACCAAACCTTTGACGAGTACTATCTGGATGTCGCGAGCAAGAAGCCACTACCGTCACTTTCGAAAGCTGAAGAGCGCACCCTTCTCCATGAACCCCGCGTGGTATCCATTCTTGAGTACGCCAGTAGTACTCCTTTACCAGACATCTCCAGTGACGAGGAATCCTCCGACGATTCATCCGACGACTCGTCGCTATTCTCGTCGGTCAGCAGCTACAGCACCTTCACTACGGTGGCGTCACCATCTCCTGAGCTTGACCAAGTCATTGACAGAGTTGAAGACTCCGCCTACTTACAAGCTGATGTCGAGGACGACACGAGCGCTCTTGCCGAAGTCAAAGCCTGTCATGGTGCAGTCTCGGCAGAGCAACCATCCTCCATTGAGCCTACAAGGGCCCCCCAGAATGACGACGGTGCAACTGATCTGCCCGTTACCGAATACACCAACGAGGATGACAACGACAACAACGGCGTCGTCCACGTTGCCGCCTCCAGTGTACATGAGAACCAGCCCAACACTCATGAACAGACACACTCGACAGATTCCACAGACTGCGATGTCAGTACTAGTGGGCAGTTGATCGTCCTTGGAGCAGCATCGCAAACCGAAGCGATGGAAGTCTGCATCCCAGAACCTACTCATTCTCGTCCAGTCGACTCTCAAAACATGCGGCCAGAGTTCAGCCAGATCATGGACGGGATAGAGTCACCGCCAGCTTCTCGCGATATCTCCAGCGTGGTACAAGACGATATGGACGATGTCCAAGTCACTAGCCGCGTGGATACCGAGGAGCAGAACATGGTTGACGCGCCCCCGCCTGAGAGCACTACTGAATCACGAGCGAGATCCAGGGTCCAGGCAAATACAAACAATCATTGGTGGAACGGCAAGGTCGATTATCTGCTGGAGTTGATTCCTGATCTTCACCTCGCTCTGCAAAAAGCTCTTCCAATGATGGTCCAAGAGAGGCAGGCGAACCGGATTCCGGTCGAGATCCTTGACTATGTCAACAACGCAACATCTGCGAGAGGGCTTGGCAAGGCTCTCGAATCCGCCATGAAGAATAAGCTGTTGCATAACGCAGAGTTCAACAAGCTGGAGAAATACGCAAAAGGAGAGCGTGTTGTCATCCCAAAAGTCAGCATTTATCCTACGAAGGAGACTGGCTCCTCCCCGACTGCTGTCAATGCTACTGGGCAGTCAGCTAGTCCTCCCGCTGCACCTCAGACGTCGAACATCGGCGCCTCTGTGACGGGTCCGAAGGCTCTCATACATGAAGAGCCGACAACATCAGAGCCGGAGTCGATCAAAGAGCGATTCTCCAGACTCTTGTGTAACGCACGGACAGAAATGCTTAAAAACCCCAAATCTGCCTTGAAGAAATTTCAAGACCAATTCGATATCTCGTTCCAGAACCGATCGGACATAGATGTCATGATAGCTTATCTCATCAAGCATCCCCGATTCAAAGGACGCGATAGCAGTGGGCTACCCAAAATCGACATGGAAAAGACCATCGACATCATACAAGCTCTATACGACGACTTAAATCCTCACGGTAAGGAACAGATCGTCTGGAGGTGCATGGAAGCTCTGGCCGCACAAGACGTGAAGGCGGAGAACGAGGAACTCTCTAGGTATATAAGCTGCGCCCGTCGTCAGAAACCTCTCGAGATACTCTATCGAAGCATCTCAACGTCCAACTTTGCGCTGAAGGAGGCGGTGAATGGGGATGGCGCCCTCAGCTGGGATGACATGAAGGATCTCGCAAAGAAGGAAGAGCGCCATTACTTCGAGGATAGGTCGAGAGAGAGCAAACTACCTGAGTATCTGGCATATATGAAAGAGAAGGGGATGTATTGGAGCGACATGGCCAACATGAAGAATCTGGTCGCTCAACAGGTGGCTGATCGGGATTCGGCTACGGGCCAAGTCCCCGCCACAGATTTTGTTGATGGGTCAGAAGCGGCAGTTCCCTCCAAGGGCAAGCGCAGCCTCGCTGAAATTCCGCACGATGACGATGAGCAAGATTTGAAGCGGTTGCGAGAAGAGCCCGCTGAGCTCACTGAAGAGGAAGAGCGTGCTGCGAGGAAGAGGGGTGCACGAGGGCCTGCTGAGTCTGAGAGCAGTGAGCGCATAAAACGGAGTCGTGGTTGAATTCTTGGGATCAAGATCGTGTCTTTGGATGAGAGTGTTTTTTTTTTGGCTTATCTACTGTTCTTGTGTCTGGTTCCCGTCTTCCGGCGAGAAGCTCTTTTCTCAGTTAGCTCTGTTTACTTGTTTTTTGCTACATGAGCGTTTGGTTAGAGATATCCCAGCGAATGAAATAGTGTGAATAGTCACAACGATAATGTACTGTGATGTATTACGAAAGTTATCTTGTCTTCCACCTCTTCCGATAAGGTCAAATATCCAACTCCCATTCTTCATATTCTATCAGAACACACCCGACGCTCTATTGAACTCCACACCTCCTATCGGATGTTGGCGACAATTATGACAAATAGCAAATTATGATTCGTCTTTGACTACTTTTACGCCTAATTATCGCCTGCCTCAGAGCCATCGTCATGGCCATATGCCCCAGCAAAGCTTCGGTCAATCCCAAACCGCATATGATCATCCGTCGCGTCGTAAGCAGTAGTGTCGGGTGCATGAGCACTTAGCCAGAAGCCTCTAATGTGGCAGAAGATAAGTCCCCTTCTTGTACGCGGATCAGCTAGCTCTCTGCTAGGCACGGTTTGTGGGTTGCCGATCTGCGCTCCGTGATGGAATCGAGCTGCATGCTCGCAGAAGTCCGTCGAGATGTCAATTCTGGTGCGTATCTGTGGTGCTGCGTCCGGCATATCCATCCACGATCCTGCGGACATAATGGGCGTGTTGAGTGACTGTAATAACCTCGCCACATCTTTGGCATCATAGACGTCGTCTGGTTCGAGATTGTACTTGCAGTCTTGCGCCATCAGGACCAGAAGGAAATATAGGCGAGCTGCTGTACGAGGCCAAACGTACTTATGGTATGACCTTCTCTCGCCCGGATTTGGATCAGTGCTTCGAGTCAGCATAAGCTCGTCGCATTGTTGAAGATCGCAGAATGCAACGTTCGCATCCGATCTCCCTAGGCTCTCGAAGCAGATTAAGGCGCGCCAAAGGATCGGATCGGGGATGACACCGCGAGGGAATAAGCGTGCAATTTGTACCATGTTTCGTGAGAGTAGCACAAATGGGTAGTAGGTAAACCTTGGGCGAGTGTAACCCAAGAAGGTAAGACATTGTGCCTTGTAGGCGAGTAGTTCCAAAGCCATGGTCGTGCGATCACGGTTGTCGTCCGGCAAGCCGAGCCCTTCGAGCAGATATCGGATGAGGCCAGTGATACGGGGAAGCCATGCGTCCACATACATCTCTCGTCCATCCGGCTCGAAAGCGTTTGCCATCTCTTTCCACAGCTTGACCAGAAATCCAGTGGAATCGCATATGTTGAGCAAACGCAGTAGGCAACCTCGCAAGTGGCGGTCCTGCAAGGCTTCAAACTGATGGCGTGGATCAGCCATAGTTGGCGGGTCGGGTTCGTAATCAGAGTAATCGTTAACAACGGACTCGTAATAAGATTCATTCTCCCAGTCCCGGTCAGAATAACCATCTTCGGAATTCGAAACAGGAAAGACCTCGTCATCTTCAGAATCAGAAACAGGAAAGACCTCGTCAGAATCAGAGTCAGACTCCGCCCCAAAGAGAATGCTTCTGCACTGTGGACACGTGCCCTTGCTGTCCGACCATTGCAGCCACGTCTCGAGGCAAACCCTTCCGAACACATGTCCGCATGCGCGAATTTGATGCGGCCAATGAGCGTTGTCGAATGGTTCTCTACAGATGTTGCATTCGGCGCGCTCGAGCCCGTGGGCAAGGAAATCGTCGCGATCGCTGAACGTGAGCGGGTTCATTTCGGGGAACTCCAGCGTCGGTGAGGGACTGTGGCTGAGTCGAGTGTGGGTGCGCTCGCGCTTGTGTCTTCAGGGACAGATAGGTATTGTGGAAGGGTGGCAAGCGTTGCGAGTCTCGCCTCTTTGTCAACAAGCACAATGTTTTTCCTTTGACTGGGTCATCAGCTTCGTGTGTTGAACGTCACGCGTCTCTCGCGAACTACAAAAGGTCATAGCGTGGATTAGCAAACGCTGCGATGACGTAGAGGGATACTGGTGGTTTTCGTAAAGTTGTACTGATTGTAATGTTGGAAAATCGAATGCTAGTACGCTGGAAATGACGAGAAAAACACAGGTATGTATGATACTGACTGAACGCCATGTATGCTACGCGACCAGCCATTAACGGCGCCGAATGCATATATCTAGCTGCCAGCGTGGCCTGTAGGACCTTGGGAAGTGTCTGCAAGATGTTAGCATTATGTCCACAACCACTCTTCTCTCGATCAGAATACTCACAATCCATAGTAACAAAAGCGCGGTCGACCTCGTTCAGGCCCTCTAGACAGTACTGCAGGGTCTCTGCAATGTCATGGCACTTCCTCAGCGGCGTCTCCTCTTTCATGAGCACATCGATCTCCACACAGACACCATCACCCGCATGGTAGCACTTGAGACTCTTGAAACCCTCGACGAGGGGCGAGAAGCGGTATGCCATATACATCATCTTGCGTTCCACACGGTCACTGGCCTGCTCACCGGTCAAACGGGTGACGTTCTCAAAGCAAGTGCAAGCCCAGTCGTAGATGATGAAAAGCGAAAGGCAAGCTGCGCCGAGGGGATCGAGCCACCAGACACCGACGTGGCCTCCAATGAGCGGGAACAAGAGGGAGAGCGTGTTGAAGATGACGTCTAGTTCTGTTAGTCATTGCATTCGAACAGGCGAAGGAAATGAGCCTACCAGTCTTGCAGTCCTGTGCCAAGGCCTGCACCTGTGTTGTCTTGACCCTTGCGCATCCTACCCAAATGGTACCCTTGACGACGATTGTAGCGACCATGGCGAAAATGGCAGCTGGTGGCAATTGAGACACACTGTGGTCACCACTTGGCAAGAGCTTCTTGACCGATTCTTGCAGAATCTGGAGGAACGATATGACCATGAGGATGGAAAAGACCAGGATGCCGATTGGTTCGAGGCGTCGGCGGCCGATTGGGAACTTCTTTCGCAAACCCTCCACACGCCAGCTTACAAGCTTGTTGGTAGTCCAGATGATGACTGTGCAGAGCAAGTCAAGGGCGGAATCGACGAGGGATGCAATCAAGGAGAGGGAGCTGGACCAAATGGCTGCTACACCTTTGGCTGCGAGGAGAAGGATGTTTACGATTACGTTGATCTGTACTGTCAGTTTGCGAAGGCACGCTTGGGATCCGTACTTACATTAATCGCCCATCTCGCGTGCTTAGCGGACTTTGCTCGCTTGTTGCGCTCCTCCTCGGGTAGAAAAGGTTCCAAGTCCTCACCGCTGTTACCCAATGGTCCCCGGTCTTCTGCCACGCCATCGCCATCGACGTCTCGCGGGTTCATACTATCGACGATGTCGTCGGCGAGTGAGGAAACAACCATGTCGACTTCGGCCCAGTCGTCTAGGCGCTCGTTCTGCTCCTCGTAGAAACCGCGTACCTTTTTGTTCTTTATAGATTTCAGCTAAAAGTGGATGTTAGCATTTGAATGAGCGATTCGACCGTTTGCAACATACGCTCTCGTCACTCTTCCTATATATTTCGAGCGCTTCATGGTCGATGTTGTCGATCAACTTCTGTTTCATTTCATTGGCGCGGTTGTCTTTGACGGTTTGTTCAATTGCATCGCGAAATCTACGCTTCGGCTTGACGGGTGTAATCGCTCCATATCCGCTTTCCAGGTCGACGCGCTGGTACTTGCTGAACTGTTCGACGTTGTGGCGACGGTTGACATTGCCGTTGCTGTTGTCGTGGCTGTTGAGAACGTTGCGTCTGCCTCCAACCATTTTGTATGACTTTCGGGCCTTTTAGGGGCTCTGGGGTATCGTTGTGAATGGGAGTAAGGAAGAGGATGCAGGCAAGGTTTGACAAGAGAGACAAGCATACAAGAGGGAAGACGCGACGCGCTGTCAAACCCTGGCAGCCAAGGTTCCGAGACTTGGAGGGCGCCAATGCGTAATAGCGCTGGAGAGCGCATCATAAATTGGAGGCGCCATACTCGATCTGGTGGCGTCCATGCATAAGACGGAGATTCTTGGTGGTGCTTGCTCCAGCTTGCGTCGAAAGGCGATGAAAGGATGCTATGACATCACTCCCCTAGCGTCGCGTGGAGGACGCGATCTCGGCACCTCCGCGTCCA
>Ga0265798_10005229_pt1 | contig 17555 bp, 20 predicted proteins | sample P3T30metagenome_FD_192430 | JGI IMG/M metagenome (GOLD analysis project Ga0265798, IMG submission 192430) | Plant litter microbial communities from East Loma Ridge, Irvine, California - P3 T30 | ecosystem: Environmental > Terrestrial > Plant litter > Unclassified | place: USA: California... | reverse complement strand
CGAATGAAGACTGAAAAACGACTCAAAAAGATTGCAGAAGAACGAAATCAATTAAAGATGAATTCTGGCGATACACCTACTGGAATGACGAGTGCGTTTGCTCGTCGACAAGAAAAGACTGGAGAGGCACATATGGTCTTGTCGGTTGGTAATAAGGGTAGTGTCCAGCCGGGGCAAAGTAAGCCCAGGATCAGAAGGTAAGTAGTCTAGGAGATTCCTGTTGTATTGGTAAAGATGTCCGTCAAAACCTCATGTATTTCACTCGCATTGTGCCAAAGGGTGCAGCCATACCAAGATATCGTCAAATGCATCAATTAATCTAGAAAACGTAGCAAATCATAAACAACTATAATACAAGTAACCTCGCCATGGCTAACAGAGTGTCACCAAGCTTGACCTTTGAACTAACCACCCATACTGAAGATATTCCTCGATACATTGTTCTCAGTCCCGATAGTGCGCTTAGGCGTAAACGACCGTCGATGTGAATGAGGGGATTTGCTCGAGATCGAAGAGGGGGCAGAAGGAGGCAACATGATAGCCTCGGCAGGCAATGGCTTTTCACTCTCATCACCTTCTCGGTGCCTCTTCAGTGTACCGGGTGTGGAAAGAATATGAGCAGCAGACTCGAGATTGCCAACGGGACGTAGTGGCGTACGTTGAATAGTCGGGATAGTCGAGGTGGGAGGGGGCATTTGTACTGATGAGACTCGAGTCGGGGCTGGGTTGGAGATAGGATCAGGGATAGTAATGACTTTATTGCGTTTTGTGTTTGCCTCCAATTCCTTGTCGCCGAGTTGACGAGTGAGTTTGGCAATCTTCTTGTCAAGTTTCGCTTTCGCCTTGAAGGCTTCTCGAGTTCGATCGTCTGCTTCGTCCACTTCTTGGGTCTTGATAGTGAGGGAAGCTTCAAGTTCTACTCGTCAGCATTGAATTGAGCTGCTGCGGAAGGTACTCACCTGCGATACGATATTTCAGATCCTCGTCGGCCTGAGATCCAGCTTTTGCCTGGGCTTCCGCTAATGCAGATCTCAATCGAGCGCATTCCGCTTCCAGCTCGCTAGATTCGGTTGTTCGCTGCGCCAGTGATCCCCTCAATTCCACAATCTCGGCCTTGTAGCTTTGCAGCTCCCGCTCGAGTGACTGGACCTTGTTGGTGCTACTGGATCAGCCATAACATCGAAATCATCAAGGAGGACGTACCGGCTCATAGTCTCTGTCTCTTGGTACTTCAACAGACCCACAGTCTTCTCCTTCTCCACCTCGAGCTTCTCCATGTCGGTCCTCAAATTCTCCATAGTGCCCTGCGTCTCGACCAGAGAGGTTTTCGTACCCTCCAGCTCGGTCGTCAGGGTCGTGACTTGCAGGTTGAGCCGCTGGTTCTTGGACATGGTCTTGCTGACTTCCATCCGAAGGGCTTCTGCTTTCTCGGAGGTCGTTGCGAGTTTCTCCTGTAAAGCCGCCTTTTCAGTCTGTAGTGCCAGAGTATGTTCGGTAGCAGACTCAGTAGCTTGATCAAGCTTGCCCTCCAACTCGCTGACCTGTACTCGGAGATGATCGCATTCCTTCTGTAGTTCGTCCACTCGCTCAGTCTTGATCCTGACTTCTTGCCGCTTGGCGCCCAGAGATGACTGCATAGTCTGAAGATCCGCAGTCTTCAACTCAGCATCTCGAGCAGCAGCAGCTTCAACATCGGCAAGTCGTGAGGCAAGCTCTTGAGACTGGGTAGAAAGCTTCTCCGATTGCGCCCTCTCGTCATGTAATGTCCTTTCGATAGAAGCGATGTGCTGTCGTAGCGATTCGACCGTATTGACAGTATGGGTGATATTGAAGTCAGCCCATTCGATCAGGCTCATGCCTTGACCGCCTTCGAAAGAGTTGTCGACATCCGCCGGGCTCTCCAGCCTCTCAATCTGGCTACCGAGGTCCGTCAGCGCTGCGGCCGATTCGGAAGCTCGGGCCTCGGAAGCTACAAGCGCAGTCTTGACCTGGTCGAGCTCTTGTCGTAATCTGCTCTCGACTTCGTTCATGGTGGAGTCGGTTGCAGACTTCGTAGCGGCGATCTCGGATTCGAGTCGAGTGATCTGTCCTCGTGCTTCCGACAACTCCTTGCCGACTTCTTCGGCTCTACGAGTGGCTTGATCCAGTAAGTCCTGAGTAGCCGAACCGTCCTCAAGCTGCTTCTTGAGGGTCGCTTCTGAAGTCGAGACAATATCCAGCTGCTCGGCTATACTGGCGCATTCGGCAGCAAGGGTCTCAACCTGGCTCTCTAGGTCGTGGACCATTTCATTGGCTGTGTCAAGCGCTTTGCCGCGCTGAGTATGCGATTGTAGCTGTTGAGACATTGCCGATCGTTCAGCTTCGAAGGCGTCGACCTGTTCGGTGAGAGTCTTGATTTGGGTGTTGGAGGAGGCGAGAGCGGTAGCGACGTGTCGAGCTTGACTGCTAGCTTTTCGCCATGCAGCAGCAGCTTGCGAGAGTCGTTGACGCTGTGCCAGGATCCCGACGATCAAAGACCGAGATTGGTCAGAGGATTCGGTGGTCGATACGTTCAGATCCTGCTCGAGAGTGGAGATAGTCGTTGCATGAGCATCGACGAGGGACTTGGCAACAGCGACATCGGCCAAGATGGAATCGACGGTTTGCTCCAATTCTGCGATTCGGACACCTCTCTCGTCAGCGGTGGACTGGGCGGTGCTGTAGTCTGATCGAAGCCCTGTCATGGCAACCTCGAGCTCGTTGATCTTTGCGATATGAGCTTCGGTCTGACCAGTTGTCGTGCCAAGTTCAGCTCGTACACCGTCAAGCTCTGCTTGGAGAGCATCACGCTCTGCAACGAGATCATCGAATTCTTCTGCCGATTCTCGACTGAGCTCCTGCGCCATACCGAGCTTCTCATTATCGAGTTGTAAAGTAGCGATTGTAGCTGAGGTCAGCTCGACTCAGTACCCAGGATAGGGACTCACCATTCCTCCTCTCTAGCTTTCCAGCGAGGGTCCTGACCTCCATCTCCAGCTCCGCGACTCTAGCAGTCAATCCAGTGATCTGAGCCTGATCGGGTAGAACCAAAGTAGCAATCTCCGATTTGGTCCTGGTGTGGCCAGGTCGTCGACCAAACTCGACAGGTCCCCTGTCAAGGGCAACCCCAGTCGAAGTCTCGGTGATCTTGGGCATCTCGAGTACCTTTCGCTCCATCGAGATTTTACGTAGTCGTTTATCGGAATCGGTGTTGGTTCTCATCATTGCCATGGCGTGATTGAGCTCCATGATTTGCCTATGACTCTCGCTGAGCTCTTGGACGAGGTGATCGCGCTCATTTTTGGCAGAAGCGACTTCTGTCTCGAATTCAGCGATTTTGTTGGCGGAGACCTTGTCGTCGGTGCCGGCCATTTCATTCTTGATCTCCTCAAGTTTGACCTCCTTTTCACCGAGCTGTGCACGGATGGACGAGACTTCGTGCTCCAAGGTCTCGTGGGTCGCCAACTGCTTGTTGAGATCGGATTTAACAGCTTCAAGCTCTTCAACGGCAGCTTGTTTGTCGGCCTCGGCACCTCGAATTGTAAAGCGAGATTCGTTCTGGGCAAAGGAAAGGGCAAGTCGGAGCTCGTCGCGTTCGGCTCGGAGACTTTGGATCTTGGAGTAGAGAAGACCTAGGCGATCGGGATTAGGCCTGGGGCGTGAATCGCCTCTAGCAGCCTCGGTAGAGGTGTTGATCTCGGTTTCAAGAGCTTGAACCCGAGTCTGCGAGAGTTGTAGATCGGCTTCGAGCTCCGAGATCCTGCCTTGCAGTTTCGACTCGACATCCTGAACAGACCCCCGCACCCTGGCCAACTGCCCTTGAAGATCACTAATTCTCCTTTGGGCCGTCTCGGCGTCCTTCTCCTTGACGAACTTAAAGCCATCAATCTCTTGCTCTAATGCCCGCTCCCTATCTTCTGCGCTTCGACGAGCTGAATCAAGTTCCGACTGAAGGCACAAGAGCTCGCCGTTTCGTGTCTCGGCTTCAGACTCGGTCGACCTGTCGGCTAAAGACGACCTTAGTTCTGCGAGCTCGTTCTCGATGTTCGTCTTCTCGTGGACTGCGGTATGTAGTTGATCCTGGACTGCTTCCATCTCGGCTCGAGCTGCCACTTCCTTGGAGGTGATATCTGCAAGCTTAATACGCAAGACGTCTAATTCCGCTCGATCCACCTTCAAGTCTTCTTGGCTTGTTGATAGATCTCGGGTGATTTGGTCGACTTGAGTCTGTAACGTGCTTGAAAGATTGGTCGCGTCCTCCTTCTCCTTGGTGACCGTCTCGACGCTGAGTTTCAGGGATGCCATTTCGGTCTCGAGTGATTGAGACGCGAGATCTTCAAGCTGTCGACTGAGTTGTTGAATTTGCGATTCGGACGAGGCCAGTGTCCCCGAAAGAGCCGATAAATGAGCTTCCTTCTCTTCGAGATCCCCGGTCTTGCTGGCGATAGTCTTCTCCGCTTTTATAACACTCTCGCGCAGCTCGGTGACTCGTTTATCAAGCGCCTATTCACGTCAGTTAACGATTCGGACAAGGTAGTAGCGACTCACCTGAGCTTCGGCAAGGGACGCCTGCAATGTCGCCAAATCACCCCGCAGACTCTTGACCTGTTCCTGAAGCTGGGATACCTCGCCCTGCAATCGTTCATTGTCGAGCTCCAGTTCCGCAACTTTTTCGTTGTCTACACTCAAGCCAGGCGAGTCGGGTAATGGAATTCTAGTCCTGAGGGCTTGATTCTCCTCTTCTGCTTGATTCAGAGACTCCTCTAGCGCTTCGGCATCTCGTCTAGCTTTGTCGAGGTTGCGTTCGAGTCGGCGGATCGTAAGTTCAGATGATGAAGAGGTAGGTGCGGACGATGATGGTGGGCTTTGAGCGCGGGCTCGGACCAGTTCTGCTTGTAGTGACCGGACCTCCTCCGTGAGTCGAGATAGCTCTTGAGAGTGATCTGGCGTAGTTGACGTAGGAGTAGGCCTTGCTTGTTCCTCACCTCGCATACGTTCAGCGTCGCTGGCGGTAGCTTGCAATTCGCCCAACTTCGTCCTCCCGTCCGCAACAAAGCCTTCAAGGTCCTGGACCCTACGTTCAAGCTCGGTCTTTTCGCCCGCCCAGACCTTTTGCCTCTTCTCCATCTCTTTCTTACTGATATTACCTCCATCCTCCAGATCTCGCCGCATCCCATCAAGCTCATAATTGGCGTTTTCCAACAAATCCTTGACCGCATCAATCTCTTTCTTTGCTTTCGATTCAACCCAGATCTTCTCATTGATAGCCTTGTTTAGTTCTCGTCTAGCGGTCGCGAGTTGTGTTTTCATGGCGTCGAGTTCGAGGGATGAACCGCCGTTTTGGCGGAGTGATGCCAATTCAGCTTCGAGGTCGTGGACTCTGCTGTCGGATGCGAGCGAATTTGAGCGACGACGCGAGGTACGTGATCCGGATGGAGAAGCATTGTAGGCTGATGATGAAGCCATTGAAGAGCCTGAAACTTTGCGTAATCGAACATCGTTTAGCTGGATTGATGTCTGATGTTTAGCTGATGGTCCCTTCAAGTGGAAATCTTACCTGTCTAGCCTCCTCTATCAGCCTCTTCTTATCCATCTCAGCCTTGGTTAGCTTTTCCTGTGCGTCCTTGTTCTCTGCCTTGAGTCGAGCTATGGTCTCTGATTCGTTGGATTGATTATTTGAACTCTGTTGATTCAGCTCATTTTCGACGATTATACGAGTGACGCACAGACCCAGCACCATTCACTAGATCTTCCTTTTCCTCTTGTAATCTCTCAATCTCTAGACGAAGCTTCTTGAGTGCATCATCCTTCGCTTTTGCCGATAGATGCATAGTCCCAATCTCGCGATCTAAGTTCGCGTCAGTAAATACACAAACAAACTTGATCATCATCACTTACCCTTGGCCGACAAGTCTCTTTGGGCTTGTTTGAGCTGCCTCTGTAGCCCATCCTCTCCAAAGAATGCCATCTTGTAGAGGCTACTGCGTTGATGTATGCCCGTTCTTGTTGATGTCGACTTGTATCTCGTAGAAATCAGTCGCGCCTGCTCTCTGGTTGTTGACTTTTCGGATATTTCCGACCATAGGGTTGTAATTAGGCGCCTGTATGTGTATAGGAAATTGATCCCGTTGTTTCCCCTTTCTCCGGTGTCATTCTCCGGTTCCCTTGTTCCTTGTCGAAGTGTACTCAGTGTATGTGTGGTGGCTTGAAACAACATTACTTACACTTGGACACGCATGCTGACTTGGCTTACCATCTACTTTACCCTGGTGAACCACCCTAAGCCCGGGCCTTCTAATTGAAGAAGCACTGACATACTAAGAGTTTAAAGGGCCACCTCTTTCCGATTACCGGCGAAACCGCACCGCAAAGCAGACAACGCGTCGTTCAGGTGCACACTTTCAATATGTCTAGATGACCGAAGGGGAAGGTTCTCTTTTCGCTTGCCTGAAATTGATATAATGCCCTTGCTGATTCTCAACTCACCCTACTCCTCTCTCAACAATTTCACAAAACTACCAAACTTTCGCTTCAACAGCATTATGTCAGTTTACGAAAATTTCAAAGAACTCGCCTCGCTTGTCCACATCTATACCCCATCCGAAACAGTCCCCGCCGATGCCCCTATTGTTATCCTCTGTACCTGGATTGGCGCCTCTCCTCAAATGATCGGAGCATATACCGAAGCGTACATCAAAATAATCCCCACTGCAACCATCATCCTCATTACTAGCTCTATCAATTCCGTCATGAACCTTCCCGTTGCCAGATGGGTCAGAGAAGTCGACCCAGTCATCGATACTATTATCGCTCATCGAAGTAAACCAATTTATGCTTGTGTATACTCGAATGGTGGTCTACAATCCCTCGTCCAACTCGCTCAAGCTTACAAAGCCCGAACTAGATCTCCCATCGACTTGAAAGCTACCGTACTCGACTCGGCACCTGGATCGCCCGAGATCACAGTCACCCATCGAGCAAGTTTACTTTCGGCAAACCTCCCCACTATCGCCTACTATCCCGTTTCCGTCCTTATTTGGCTCTACCTCGGCGGGTATTGGACCGTCATGACACTCCGAGGAATCGATAATCCAATGGCCGATGCAAGGAACAAAATAAACGATACCGAGCTCTTCCGACCTGGTCAGCGAGTCTACATTTATTGCAAGGAGGATCAATTGGTACCGTGGGAATGGGTAGAGATGAATGCGGAATCAGCGGAGAAGAATGGATGGGAGGTCAAGAAGGAGCTGTTCGCTGGAAGTAATCACGTCGCACACGCATTGACGGATACGGAGAGGTATTGGCAGATTGTCAAGGGTGCCGTGACCGCGCGACTCTAGGGTATCGTAAATAGGGGATTTGTGGTAGAGTTTGAGGCGTACTGTCAATATTGTTCGTCCCCCTGGATCTTCCTCGTGTGCTGTACTCCGTGTTGGTCCTTTGTCTAGGTCTCAATCAGATGCAACATCTCGAAAGTTACATCTTCTGCATTCTTTTCCTGTATTCACAATACTTCGACTATTACAGATATGTACGAAATCAAGAAACCATCTATAGCTAAAATTACAGAGTTTGGAAGGCATCAAGACATTTCGTTTGAGCAATAAATACGGGAGAATCCAAAGAAGCGAAAGGAGAGAACGACATTATACACAATCCAATCTTATTTCGCAATGATATTCACATGCCCCATTCCGCTATCCTTTGCTTCTCCAAACATGGCTTCGATATCGGCGTCGCAGCGGAGTGAAACTTCATCGTCGTCCGAGTCAATCCATTTAAGTTGGATAATTTCCCCGGAACTGACGGGTCGACCTAATCGGATCTTTTTCAGCACCTTTTGATATAGTGTGGCGTAATTGACATCCGGTGCGACCGACACGATGAATGCGTTCTGCATGTTAGCATTCAATCAAGCTGCAGAAGCGAAGCTTACCTCGCCGGCTCTAACACGTAGCAAAACGGTACCATCACCGCTATTCTGCCTAGAGACAGGTGTAGGACCACGTAATTCTCCATTCATCATGCCGTATGGCGTAGCAGGCGACGACGAGGTCGTCTCCGAAGTCTCTGTCGATCCACCAGAAGACCGGTTGCCGGCACTCATTCGCTTGGCGAAATAAGCAGTACCGCCTACTAATGTCGTCGAAGATCCAGAACCGTGATTGTTAGGGTATGACGGCTGTTCAGGTGCCCATGAGTTCGACATTGACGGTATGGTTGGGACCTGGGCCACGCCCTTGGGGATATTAGGATGAACGTTTGGTGACGATGCGGATCGATTTCGCAGTGCTGGAGCGGGATATGGTACGGTCGAAGGAACGGCATGTGATGGCGCTCGCGTCATTCCCCTCGAAGAGCCGAAGCGTTGAGGAGCGACAGATCCTTCATCTTCCTCATCCATCTCTTCTGCCATACACAGGCGGGAAGTATTCATCCTCAGTCCACCACGAGAGACACCGGGTCCGAATGACACTTCAGAGCTGGCTGACGCGTTGGAAGCTAGTCGAGGCATAGGAGGGGGTTGCTGAGATCGCCATTGAGACATGCTTGGTCCAAATTGGTCTTCGGTCATTGCACGAGCACGTAGCTCGGCTCGATCGGCAGGCGATGGAGCAGATTGTTGACTTTGTACGCGCCGGCCGGTGTTGGGGTTGGCAGCCATATAAGGAGCGGCCATACCGATACTGGGTGTTGTTCGGCCGCTTCTAAGTCCATCGTCATCGTCGTCCCCGCCTCCCATCATGTAAGCGTAAGGCTGACCATTTGGTAATGGTGGAGGGAAGGAGAATGGTGGTGCTTCGGTAGCGGGAGTGAGCGGGGCGAATGACGATTGTTGTAGATTGTAGTGACCTTGCGAAGACGAGTTTGCTGAGTGACGACCTGATCGAGCTGCTCGAGCTTCCTCTTGTCGACGCCTTTCCACCGTTGCCAGCTGCATGACTTTGTCTGCCCATTTCTTCATAGTGTCCTCTGTACGGCCAATCATGACGAACGAGTCGGCTAGTTCCTCGACGAGTCCATTGGGATGCTTGTGTGGGACAGTCCATGATATGGTCAAGCGGGATGCTCCATACGGGTCTACCTTTAGCACACGATTAATGCAGAATCAAATATAGCTTACCTGACGGGTCCGCAGAGCTAAGAGTTGCTCGATTGATATTCGAAACGAATATACGACCTTTCAAAGCCAACTTCCTCTTTTCAGGCATACTCCCTTTACTCATTCCCTTGTCTTTACGCAAAATAGCCGAATTCTTGGATTTCTTGTCCTTGCGATCTGGTCCGACCTCTTTGCAGCAGAGCATCATTTTCTCGAATAAAAACACATGATAGTCTCGTGGCTGTTCGGCTTTTGTTACTGTGAAATGATCGTCTAACCATAGATCACCAAATTTGGCTATTTCGTGTCCCTTCCAATCTTCGACTCGATCCGACAGTTCTCGTACGGTCGCTTGTTTGGCTTTGAAATCGGTGATTTCATTGATGGAAGCTGCTATACGTCGAACAGCTGCTGCGCCTTCTTCAAGCTCGGGTCGGAATGGGTACTCGTGCTTCGCTGTAGTATGCAAGATTGCCTAATCATTAGTGCCGTCCAAAAACCAAGACCTACGTCTAGCAGGAGACCGTATTTAGTGATACGTTGGATTGGTTTAATCATGAAAGCCTGGAGTTCACGCTCAGGATGGAGACAGGGCTGCTCGTCGGGAGGTAGTTCTTGTCCGCGCTATCGTCAGCGCTAGAACTCGACGGGAGAACTCACAAGTAGATTAGGCATCTGCTCATTGACAATGGTAATGGCGTCGAGGTAGTTGGCACAATATGGACCATAGCAAGCGAACTCAGGCTCGCTCATGATGAACGGACGTCCCCAGCTTCCTTCTGCCCATGCCTTGGCCCCATTGCCTTCTTGTATAGGTTCATATTCCGTCTCCAATTTGATCAAGAATTTACGCTATCATCAGCACTGATACCAAGGCGCCGGAAGAATGACGTACGTGGAACTCGAGGATCTTGCTGAGATTGGCAAACATCTTGTGACATGTCTCTGCCGAGATGAGCTGCTTTTGCAGCATCTCTGTCGAACACCTGACCAGAATCTCCAATTCCTGGACATAGGACTTTTCACTCCCCACCAACTCTTCCACGGATTTATACGCATTGATATCGGCCGATGCTCCTTCCGGTATGACTGTAGGCTGATCCGATATTCTAACACCTCCATTCATGGCAGCTGCCAAATTTGTCACTGCCGATGCGCCTGAACCCATTCCTCCCATTGAAAATGGTATATCGTAACTTTCGCGACCACCATGACCATTACTTGATGCCGACATGGACCCGAGATGACGATGCGCCGTATATGGTGTCGGTGGAGAGACCGGACTCATGGCCGATTCAGGTAGATGATCCAGCATGGTTTCGATCGTCTGCAACACCTTCATTAATCCCGTAGAATCATACCCCTCAGCTTCATCTCCTGTAGATTTCCCCCATAGCTCGTGTATAGCCCATATTTCACCATGCCAGCGCCCTTCTTGTGTCCTTTGCTTCATTGCCATACAAAACATGGCGATATACTTCTGGCACATCTTGGCGTTCTCCGGACGTTTGGCCCAGTTCTTGACACCGTCTGGTGACGCGATGAATTGAGGGAAATCGTATTCGATCTGTTTAGGGGCGGGCACATTGGCAAAAAGTGGCGAAGAAGGGTCGGTGAAAGTAGGTATGAGCAGATTGTATAGATGGCATAGCGGGGATCCGAGTCGAAATGTATGACACATGTGGGATACCACGTCGAGAGGTTCCGCTCCAGGTGGTTGATCTGTGGTCAGCTGCGAACAGAGTCATATGCTTACCAAGGAATGGCTGGAAATCCTCGACACATCTAAGCCTTTTCCGCAATGTCGAGCATGTCTGAAATAATGATTTTGTTGTAGCAAGCGCGGCCGTCTTGAGAGCTAGGGCGTTTTGTCTATCATCAGTCATATCACACACGGTATGGTGTTTGTCCACTCACGGATTAGAAGGCATCTGAATAGACTGTATGTCCAAAGGGGCTAGGTTGTTATCATTCTTCTGACTCAGTGAGCCGACCCGCTTCCTGGATATCGAGCCAGTCATGGATACTGTCGGATACGTCGATGTCATGCTAGAGATTGAGGTAGAATAGGTGTATGACTAGCGGGATAGCTGATCCATGGGTCCAGGACCGAAGCGGAAGGAATACGTAGAGGAAATGACAACAAAGATTGGATCGACAAAGGAGGGTTTCTCCAATCGTTCCAAGCCTAAGAGAGCGAGTCGGAAAGTTAATGCCGGGAATGGTATGCCTGTATGTAGGTGTAAAGGCAGGTTTTGAATATGATTGAATATGATGTGATGGTTCTTGATCGCCGGTCGAAGGAGTACAAGGATGTAACAAGGTAAAGTTCAGCCCTAAATACGACGAGGGTTGAGCGATAGTCGATGCGCTTTGACTTTTGATTGAGATAGATAATCCAACTAGTTGAAAGTGGTAGTCAAGGAGCGGGGGCGTAATGGATCCAAGGGATTGAAATCACAGAGGACAGTGTGTGTGTTTCCTCACAAGAACGTAATTGAGGCCAAAGCGTCACACAGTGACGATCTTGGGGCAAGGGCAAAGGATACGATGAAACACGGCGGACTATGTGATCAGTTGACGCTCTGGGACCGAAGCGTGAATGTGGGGAACAGTGTATGTGCAGGGGAGGAGTTGCTCACATTGATGTCGTTGATCCGCAGTCCTCCTTCTGACTGATCCAAAGTATTTCCGGCGCCGAACAATGAAACACAGGCACAATGAGATGGTTTGTTTCGGACGCGCTGATTCCTGCGTACGACCCTCCTAGAGATAGATATAGGCAGATGCTTGGCGATATGCTGCTTTTGGGAACGGTCCAAATAGATGGTAATGTTGATGATTATCCGAGATCGCTCAATTCACAGCGTGTATACGAGACAATCGATTTGTCAGATCTAATGTGGATTACCAAGACACAAAACGGAGCAGATGTCGCAGATTGTTTTCGTCGAAGTGTCTCTGACACCACGCGGTTTCCGAGATTAGCGAGTATTGGGGAATGTACAATGTCGGTGCAATAGTCGATGTCGTTGCCAGATGCCGTTCTACGCGTGGTCCAGCCTTGCGTGTTGTTGAGGAATAGCGAGAGAGTGGTGTATGGATATGATCTCTGCCTTCTGTAGATATTCGGACGCGGTGAACAAAAGGTTGAATTCGATCGTGAACCCTGAACGGGGATTCGGGGTAGATCAAGAGAAGTGATGTAACGTTACTCTGACACTTGTATTTCGCTTCCAGCTCCAAAAACTGACAGGAAAGTAGACTAGCGTTGAATGAGTACGTGTTCAAGCAGAGATGATCAGAAGAATCTTCCTATGCGCCATTCTCTTGATTTCCATCAACAAGCCGCCCGTGATATGCGGCGGTACATACACTTTAGACCCACGAACGGGTTACCAGATGTGGTAAGGAGGCTAAAAAATAAACTACGCTAGCATTGTTGTTGTGCCTGAGCACCTTTGCGCAACTCCCGTTTTCAAGTTTACAGCATGTTTATGTCGTTACCATAATAACTGTAGCGAGAGCGATCTGAACTCGATCGTAATCATCCTGCTGTGCTGCCGTCACCGCTGAACCTGCATCTCTTTTCCTGGCAGAAGACTTGCGTATCTGTGGTGAGTGTGTGAATCGTGGACTTGGGATTCTGGAATCCAGGGATCGACAAGGTTCAAGCCATGAACCATGAGCTCGAGGGTATATTCGTCACGCTCCGGCGATCTCGTGGCATGGCCGTGCCACAAGCTTGTAGCTCAGCAATAGCATCATACTTTCTTGTATTGATACGCGTGTGAATGCGTCAGTTCCACTGATTCCAGTGAAAGCAGAAGCCGCAACTCTGTGAATAAAGTCCGATTATAGATACGCTAGCATGTGCCTGAACTCCCGTACTGAGATTACAGCATTGATGTCGTTAGAGTGACCGGTACAAGTCGTCGTCACTGGGTGTTCAGAATTTGTCGAGAGTCGTTGAGCTCACGTGAGAATGGGTACAGAGACACCGAGCGACAGTGCCAGTGAGAGTCACTCAGCGTGGAAGGAATGCGCTTTTCACTCTCCGCAATTGAGGGCACTCCACTTGTTCGCAGCAAATCTCGTTACTTCACTTGCAAAGCTCCTCAACCTTGTCGTCCGTACATCATGCTCCGTGTTTCGGCCACACCGGGGCTATCATACACGAGAAAGTCCTCTCTGGACGCGACAAGCCTACCACTACTAATGTCATCGGATGGTACGTCAGTGAGACACATTGTCTTATCGCTGGTCTACTGCCACAACATGAAGCCATCGACCAAACAACCTGATAATCTTGAATGGCCCTTTTCCTGCTACTTCTATACATCTTTCTCCCCTTGGTCTAGACCAGCTCGTTCATCGCGACCCGTATCGCCAAGTATCGTGATACTCAGTCTCATTTGAGCTTGTCATCCCGGAATCGGCGACCATGAAAAGGGCCATGAACAAAATCGCGAGTCGGATGCGTGGTTCATGCACTAAGAAAGACAGTGGAGAGAGTCAGAGCAATGTCACTCCGCCCAGGTAAGCCAATCACGCGTCTGCAGCTTCCCTAGCTGATCTATAGGCCAACAGACACGGATGAAGGCTTCATAAGGCTACCCCATATCGACTCCCATAGTAGATCAGACCCTACTCCAGATGACTCAGCAATCGTGAGCCTTGGGACACGACAAGTCGACGAATCAACCATCGAATCAGAGTTGGAATCTCAACGGCTCAGGTCGACGCAGAGGCCTAAGCAATCGGAGAACAGTCAGGACCCCGTGAAGGTCAACGTGCGACCCGATGATCTGGAAGAAGGGATCACCGGTGCCGACCTCGACCTTCCACTCTTCGATGGAACATCTTCAAATCCAAAAGACTACTTGATCGACCTTGAAAGCGATTCGATGGAAAAATATCCCGACGTCCGAATCTACTTTTGGATGGTTGGTCAAATCCTCGATGGGGACTGTGTCGTACAGCCCAATGACCACCAAGAACGATTTGCAAGGGACGATGCACGGGTCAAGGCAGGAAGGGAACACTTGCGGCAGTCGAGGATCAACAGGGAGGGGCGAGTTTTTTTGGCTTCTGTGGTGATCTAACTAGACTGATTATCCAGATTTTACCTCTCTTCGGATCGGGTTTCGGACCGCGTTCTCCTTGCCGACAATCAACCAGGCCAGCCGTGGTATAGGCTTCCAACAATGAAAATCGTTGGTCAGTTCGCAATGGGGGAGTTAGAGGCACAGGAGGACGAAGGCGGCTATATGGATGTTGAGGGCTATAAATGGTGCATAGGCAGGATGCTCAAAGTAAGCAGTATTGACTACATCTGGTTGGATCCCCTGCTGACTTCATGTAGACCAATATCCGAATACCCGTCTTCTGGGATACGATGTTCAAGAAGGGTATCGAACGCGGTACCGAAGGATGGTTCGGTTCTATGGGCGCGCAGTACGTTCACTACTATCACCCAGCCCAGCAGTCGGCCGGCGCCACCAGGCGGGAGGTTATCATGGGCATGTTGCATCCTATAGCGGGTCCTCGTGATAATCAACCATGCGACGGTACTCGCGTGCGCCAGGTTCTCACATCGATTTGGCCTGACTTGTTTGACGAAGCGAAGGAGAAAGAAGAGGAGGAGGAAGAGCTTACGCCGGCAGAGCTCGAGAGGCTGCAGAAGCACTTGGGGAACGTCGAGGATTTCTTGTACGGGAAAAAGGAGTATCGCAAGAAGAAGAAATTTTTGGGTATCCCCATTGGATGACGATACTGTATATAGTGTGATGTAAATTTGAATCTGTCTCAGTTCAATTGCTGTCGTGGAACAGATAAGACCCGCTCCGTTTGCTTCGCGACGCCGTCCTCAATACTGACGCAGGATCCCGTGGTCCATGACAGTTTTCTAGCTCCGAGAAAAGCTTCACTGGCTGTGGGTCGTGTAGATCGTGGAGGAGACTATTCGCCGAATCGAAGCAACAGAGCCGCTACGTGGGATGCATGTCCTGTGCGGATGAAGGGTCTGGGAAGGTCTCAGATAGATATGTACGGGAAACGGGGGATCAATGGGCAGACTACATCTCCTCCCATCGAGTCAAGTCCATATCCTTGGCGAGGAGCGGCAGGACATATGGGTCGAAGGTCTGTTCATTAGTTCCTCTCCTCTTGATAAATAGATGTTAGCCTACCTTCCAGTACTGCAAGTCAGCTCCGCATAAGTTACACGAACGAAGGCGAAAGACGTACAGGGTTGTTTAGGTGGTACTGCTGCGAAGACTCCTGCTCGTATCTCTCGACAATGCAGAACTTGGTCTCATCTTTGGGGTCCTGCATCACATGCCAGTCGAGTGTCTGTTATCAGTCGCGCCTTGAGTACTGAACAGAGCGACTTACCTCCTTGTCTTTTCGGTAGACACCAGCAGCTTCGATTAACTTCGCCTTGAGCTTCTCGACAGTGTCCTATATCTCAGTTCCTGTCCCAGAGAGAAGAATAGAGAGAGGAGACGAACGGGCTTGGACTGTAGGTGTACGACGATAGTGTAGACCATTTTGTTAATAGATAGTAAGTAAAGTCAGATCCCTTGTTCACACCAACGAAATGGGACCAGCACAAGCGAGGTCCGGTGGAGGCGGAACAAGTTGATAGATCCGGTACATTCACAACCGGTAGACCCACTTCCAGCTCTTCCTCTCTACTACCACCACCACTCATCTATACCAACAATGAGCAAGCAGGATACGAAACCTTCTCCAGTCCCTAAGAGCCATGTCCTCGATACTTTTAAACCCGAGTTGTTCAAGGGGAAAGTGATATTCACTACTGGAGGTCAGTGCGCACCCCACCCGCCCTGATTATTCTGACGCCAGGCCGAAGTGGAATATGTTACACCATCACCGAGACTCTCATGCGTCTAGGAGCAGATGCAGTGATTGTTGGAAGAGAGTAAGTCCTCCTTCGAGATGATGTGCTGATGGGCAGTGCCAAAGGGCTTGAACAATCCGCTGCCGCCCTTTCCAAGACTACTGGTCGGAAATGTATCTCTGCCTCAGCAGATGTCAGAAATCCCGAGCAGCTAGCTGGAGCAGTCCAAAAAGCTATCTCGGAGTTTGGACATATCGATCATGTAATCTGCGGAGCAGCTGGCAACTTGTACGCACCTCCGCCCTTCAACACTGACAAAACAGCTTGTCGCCAATTGACGGCCTATCTTCAAATGGTTTCAAGACCGTTATTGATATTGATCTATTAGGAACTTACAACACCATCAAAGCTACCCTCTCGTCGATTCGAGAATCGAAAGGTAGTTACCTCCATATTTCCGCTACATTACATTACAGGGGTACACCTTGGCAGGCACATGTGAGTGCAGCCAAAGCGGGAGTGGATGCCTTGAATCAGGCATTGGCGGTCGAGGAGGGGCCAAGGGGCGTGAGGAGCAACGTTATCGCACCTGGGTAGGTCGAAATGTTTGCTCATAAGCTGAAGGTAGACCTATATCCGGAACAGAAGGGATGGACAGGTTGCAGACTGCTTCCTTGATATCGCAGATCCCACTTTCGAGAATGGGCGATAAAAGTGAGTCCCGCGACCATCATTATGCTGACTAGGTAGCCGATATCGGGCACGCTGCCGCATTCCTCTTCTCTCCTGCAGCTTACTGGATCACTGGGCAGGTCTTGGTAAGTCACACCGCCGAAGTCATGTATGGTGCTGACGGTCAGGCGGTAGACGGTGGTGAACATCACATGCGAACATCTTCACTTCCGTACCCCGAGTCTGTCCTGGACCCGCAATCAATCATGGAAGCGACCAAATCGAAGCCCAAACCCAAGCCCAAAGCAAAATTGTAACCAGGAAAGAGTATCGAATGCATGAACATGTCCTACTCCTCTTTGCCTTCTGCGTCTCCTGATCGTCGTACCTCCACTGGCACATACGCACTTAAATGAGGTTACCCTGTTCGTCCCTTCGGCCGTAAGCGGCAGGTGGAGTGGGCTTGTTACCCAAGATTTTCTCAACCCTTTCGTGGAGCTTGGCGTCGAATTTAGGCAAAATCTCGAGAGCCTTGACATTCTCGTGGATCTGCTCAGGCTTGGTAGCTCCGAGCTATCCATCAGCTCTCTTCTAGTATTCTAGTATTCAAGGTAGAGGACGTACAATACAGGTAGAGACGTTCTTGTTAGAGATAGCCCAAGCAAGAGCCAAGTTGCTCATGTTTGTACCCAACTCTTCGGCGATCTTGGTCAAATCCCTGACCTTCTGGAGCTGAGCTTTACCCTCGTCACTCTGCAAGAACTTGGCCTTGTCAGAAGAAGCGCCTTGGACATTGACAGCGAATCGAGATCCTTCGGGTAGACCATCGTTGTACTTGCCGGTAAGGATACCCTGCTCGAGGGGGGACCAGATGGTACTGCCTGTCAGTATGTG
>Ga0265798_10005228_pt1 | contig 17558 bp, 14 predicted proteins | sample P3T30metagenome_FD_192430 | JGI IMG/M metagenome (GOLD analysis project Ga0265798, IMG submission 192430) | Plant litter microbial communities from East Loma Ridge, Irvine, California - P3 T30 | ecosystem: Environmental > Terrestrial > Plant litter > Unclassified | place: USA: California... | reverse complement strand
AGCGGTATTCGCTGCCCCAGCGACGGCAGAAGTCGTCGAGGTTGCCGCTCTTGCGTTTGACCCGACGGCGACGACGACGGTAGAAGATGTGCCCGAAACCACCGGCTTCGCGGCACACTTCCAACCACGCCTGTTGCTCGGCAACCGCGATATCGGGGTCGTTGGTGTCGCTGAGCACGAAGAAGTCGAAGCGATCCAGATCACCGGTCGCCTTGACCGACTCGAACGTGGCGCGCAAACCGGCGAAGACGCGTGTCACGTCTTCGTTGCAGATCGGCATGACCAGCGCGGTACGCGCGCCTGCCTCGATCGGCTCGTTGCCCGCGCTGGCGCCGGAGATGCGGTACTTGTCGCGACCGGTAAGCAGTTCGAGGAAGCCCATCAACGCCGTCCAGAAACCCGCCGATACCCAGCAGAACAAGATACCGAAAAGGATCAGGATGCTGGTCTGCAGGAAGTACGGCAGAACCTGCGTAGCGGTCTGCATGATCGGCTGACGAACCACTTCGTCGAGGTCGACCATGCCCCAGCCCTGGTACGGCATGATGCCTTTCATGTACCAGCCGGCGACGATGGTCTGGCCCAGCATCAGCACCAGTAGAATGTAGCGACGCATCGAACCGACCCAGCGCCAGCGTGCCTTCGGCAGCACCCGCTTGTCGCTGGTGGGCTCGGGCTTGCTGGCCTTGCCGGTCAGCTTGCGCCATACCCGAACCAGCACGTTGGTGCGCCACGGCTCGGGAATCACCAGCGTGCGGTTGATCGGTGGCGTGGCCTTGAGCTGCAGGCGACCGCTGGCGTCGACGCCGAGCATCTCGGCCTCTTCCAGCTCGGCAGCCGAGTCCAGCCGCAGGCGCTGCTCGACCGAGTTCTGTGCGCCAAGCACGGCATCGTGCGATGGGCGCCCGGACAGGCGCTCGTGCAGTTCGGTGAAGGACGTGCAGTCGGCAAGTTCTGCGCGCTGTGCGTCCCCCAGGGGCAAATGAGCCAGATATTCGCCAAGCGATTCTGGCCGAGCTGGAGAATTAGTCATCGGCGGGCAACTGGTAGCTCCAGGTTTCAGTCAGGACCTGCTCGGTCTTGACCGGTTCGGTCGGTGTGACAGGAGCGGTTTCAGGCGCGGCGGGTGCCGGAGCCTGTGCAACCTCGGCAGCCTTGTCGGCCTTGCCGTGTGCCTTGTCATGCTTGGGCGCAGCCTTGTCTTCGACCGGCTCGGCTGCCTTGACAGGCTCCACCGGCAGATCCTTGACCAGCGCTGCACGCATTTCCACGGCCTTGTTCGGATCCTTCACCTTGACCCGCAGGGTCAGGCGCCAGCCTTTGGTCAGCGGGTTGTAGCGGACGTTGTTCTCGACCAGCTCGGCGTTGTCATCGACGCTGACCTGACTGCGAACGGCGGTGTCTTCAGCCAAAGCGGCCAGCACCGGACCTTCGTAGTCGATCAGGAAGGCAATGCTGCCATCGGCCTGACGGATCAGGTTGGACTGCTTCACGTCGCCGGTCGAACGCAGGGTCTGATTGACCCAGGCAACGTCGGGCGAGTGAAACTCGTCTTCGTCCGTGGTCCAGTGCAGGCGGTAGTTGTGCTCCAGCGCCTGACCGGGCTCCGGGATCTTTTCCGGGTTCCAGAAAGCCACGATGTTGTCGTTGGTTTCGTCGGCGGTCGGAATTTCGACCAGGTCGACGGTACCCTTGCCCCAATCGCCCTTGGGCTCGATCCAGGCGCTCGGACGCTTGTCATAGCGGTCATCGAGGTCTTCGTAACGGGAGAACTCGCGGCCACGCTGCAGCAGACCGAAACCACGCGGGTTCTCCACGGTGAAGCTGCTCACGGCCAGGTGCTTGGGATTGTTCAGCGGGCGCCACAGCCACTCGCCGTTGCCGGCATGGATGGACAGGCCGGTGGAGTCGTGCAACTCGTGACGGTAGTTCTGCACACGGGACGGCTGGTTCGAGCCAAACAGGAACATGCTGGTCAGCGGCGCAATGCCCAGGCGGCTGACACGGTCACGCAGGAACACCCGCGACTCGACGTCGACGGTCGTGTCCTTGCCCGGACGCAAGGTCAATTTGTAGGCACCAGTTGAACGTGGCGAATCGAGCAGAGCGAAGATCACCAGCTGCTTGTCGCCTTCGTTCGGCCGTTCGACCCAGAACTCGCGAAACCGCGGGAACTCTTCGCCCGACGGCAATGCCGTATCCAGGGCCAGGCCGCGGGCCGACAGACCGTAGACCTGGTTTTTGCCGATGACGCGGAAGTAGCTCGCGCCCAGCATGGTCATGATTTCGTCCTGCTTGTCCGCCTTGTTGATCGGGAACAAGACGCGGAAACCGGCGTAGCCCAACTGATCGGTGGATTTGGGATCGAACTGCAGGTCACCGAAATCGAAACGCGCTGGGTCGTACTTGATTTCGTTGACGGTGGTAGCGGTGACTTCGTTGATCTTCACCGGGGTGTCGAAGTGCATGCCCTGATGATAGAAGGACAGCTTGAACGGGGTCTTGGCGTCGGCCCATTCGGCGTTTTCGTTGCGGAAACGGATCTTCTGGTAGTCCGCAAACTTCATGTCGCGAAACTCTTTGGGCAGATTGCTGCGCGGAGTTTCGAATTTCTGACCGGCGAGCTCCTTGGCGCGTCCGGCAACATCATCCAGGCTGAAGGCCCAGAGTTGGCTGGCGCTGAACAGGCAGAACAGTGCAGACCCGGCCAGCATCGCATTGCGCAACCGAGTGCGGGGTGTTCTTGAAGCATTTAAAGGACTAACAATCACGAGCAACCCTCGCCGAAAACATATCGAAAAACCAACGGCCAGCAGTCTTGCGCCGGGTTGGCGAGCACTGTTCCGACTCCAAAAGGGCACAATGATTCCCCAAGCGGAGCCGGACACGCTTCAAACTGGACATACCGGGTAGCGAAATGTGGCCCCCTGGCGCGCGATTATCTAGTACGTCGCGTCACAACGCATCAGGGTAGCTCAAGTATTTATGCTGTGAGAAACGGACGACGACTGCAAACTCGCCAGCAATAGGCCATTAAATTTGTAACAAAAAGGTTACGGGGCCATCGTTGGTCAGGCTTACCTGCATATCGGCACCGAACTGCCCGACCTGAACCTGTGGATGCGCTTTTTTTGCAGCGTCCACGAGGTGCTCGAAAAGCGCCTGCGCCAGGGCCGGCACAGCCGCAGTGGAGAAGCCTGCGCGCAGGCCGCTGCGGGTGTCCGCCGCCAAGGTGAATTGCGACACCAGCAACAGGCCGCCGCCAACATCCTTCAGCGACAGGTTCATCTTGCCTTGCTCGTCGCTGAACACTCGATAGTTGAGCAGCTTGTGCAGGAGCTTGTCGGCGCTGGCGGCGGTGTCGTCCGGCTCGACCGCTACCAGCACCAACAGCCCCTGGTCGATGGCCCCGATGGTTTGCCCGGCCACCTCGACGCGGGCCTGGCTGACCCGCTGCAGCAGCCCCTTCACGCTTCTTCCAGGGGCAGGTCCAGCAAACGCCGCGCCATCTGCTCGGCAGCGCGCACCAAAGCGTCGGTAATGCCCGGCTCCGAGGCGGCATGACCCGCGTCGCGAATGACCTGCAGCTCGCTGTTTGGCCAGGCCTGATGCAGCGCCCAGGCGTTGTCCAGCGGGCAGATCACGTCGTAGCGGCCGTGCACGATGACTGCCGGCAGGTGGGCGATGCGCGGCATGTCGCGGATCAGCTGGTCGGGCTCGAGGAAGGCATTGTTGACGAAGTAATGGGTTTCGATGCGCGCGATCGACAGCGCACGCTGCGGCTCGGAGAAACGATCGACCACCAGCGGGTTGGGCCGCAGGGTCGCGGTACGCCCTTCCCAGGTGGACCAGGCCTTGGCCGCATGCATCTGGGCAATCTGGTCGTTGCCGGTAAGACGCTTGTGGAAAGCCTGCAACAGGTTGCCGCGCTCATCCAGCGGTATCGGCGCGATGTAGTCCTGCCAATAGTCGGGGAACAGGCGACTGGCGCCGGCCTGGTAGAACCATTCTATTTCCTGCGGGCGGCAGAGGAAAATGCCGCGCAGGATCAGGCCGTGGACCCGCTCGGGATGGGTCTGGGCATAGGCCAGGGCCAGCGTGGAGCCCCAGGAACCGCCGAACAGCACCCACTTGTCGATGCCCAGGTGTTCGCGAATGCGCTCCATGTCTGCCACCAACCGCCAGGTGGTGTTGTTCTCGATGCTGGCATGGGGCGTGGAGCGGCCGCAGCCGCGCTGGTCGAAGGTCACGATGCGATAGACGTTGGGATCGAAGTAGCAACGGCTCTGCGCGTCGCACCCGGAACCCGGGCCGCCGTGGATGAACAGCACCGGCAAGCCCTTGGGCGAGCCGCTTTCGTCGACATACAGCACGTGCGGCTCTTCCACGGCCAGATCATGCCTGGCGTAGGGTTTGATCTGCGGGTACAAGGTTTGCATCGTGCGCTCCGTTGGATGTTGGGTCTCTGCCGTTGGCCATCATAAACCCGAATGACCGCCCGGCGCATTCTCCCTATTCATTGCAGGGTTTCCACTGAAGGGTTTCACAAGCGCTCCCCTACCAGATAGGCGCCGCCCGGCACGCCCTGGTGCAGAGCCGTGCGGATATCGCGATACAAGCCGTCGGCCTGCTGCGCAGTCAGGGACTGGGCGTGGTCGCGCAGCACCACCTGCAGCACCAGGTTGTGCTGGCCGCGAACGATGCCCAGGCGCTTGATGGTCAGCGCGGGCAATTCCTCGAACGGCCAGCAGCCGCGTATGTGCAGTTCCTCGATCCAGCTGGCGCGGTAGCCGGCCACCTGCAGGACCTGCTCGGTGATGTCCTCGATGCCCAACCCCGGTGCCACCGCCAGCGACAGGTCACGGCTGATCGCCGGCTGGCGGTACAGGGGCTGCCAGGCCTTGAGGTCGCCCATCTGCGCCTGCACCTGGGGATGGCCGTCGCGCAGCAGGCGGATGTCCGGAACGCCCTTGCGCAGCATGGCCAGGCGGTCCAGCCCCAGGCGCAGAACCAGACCACCATGGGCCTGGGGATCGACCTCCAGACGCTGCAGGAACGCCGGGCAGATGCAGCCGCAGGCGAGGATGTCCACCGGTGCCTGGCGGGTCACCAAACTGACGTTGAGGCCATCGCGGGTAAAACCGCAGGCTCCGCAGCTGTGCCCCCACATTCGCCCCGGCACGGCGATGTCCAGCACATCACCGACCAGACGCAGAAGATCCTGACGATTGCCCAGTTCGGCGTCGCCCAGTACCCAGATGTCCATCTGGTGCGGCTCGGCGCAATGCCAGCGATCACGGATATCGCGACGGAAAGTGATGCCCGGTGCGGCGAGCATGATGGTTTCGCCCGGTGCCCGACGCGCCGCCGCCGCTTGCAGGCCGGTGATGATCGCGCTGCTGGTCTGGGTGCGCAGCAGCAGTTCGTCATCCACCCAGCAGCTGTGGTTGCCTACCTCGTCCATGACCTGGGGATCGTCGCCGCACAGCTGGAAGTTTTCCACGGCAGAGATGATCCGCGGTCCCTTGTGCACCTCGGCCAAGGGCCAGCCTTGTCGCACCAGGCCGGCAAGCAGATCCTTGACCAGCAGGCGCACGGCATGGGGCGGCTCGCAGGCGTCGGTCAGGTCGGCAATGCGCAGCGCTTTGTGTATCGCTTCATGGCTGAGATAGTGCTTGGTGACGGGCATGCAGGCATTCCTTGTTCGAGGCGAATGCCTGCACGCTAGGCAGGGTATTGGGGGACCACAATCAGAAAAGTCTGAAAGGCCTGTTATTCAGAAACGTCTGTCGGACGTTTCTGAATAACAGGCCGTTTGGGGCTTCAGATCGCGACGCTGCGCCGCTGGACGAACCGGTCCACATAGTCGTCGGCCGGGTTGTGCAGGATTTCCCTGGCGGTGCCGGCCTGGATCAGGCGTCCGTCCTTGAGAATGGCGATCCGGTTGCCCAGGCGAAGCGCTTCGTCCAGATCGTGGGTGATGAACACGATGGTCTTGTGCAGGCGGGTCTGCAATTCCAGCAGCTGGTCCTGCATTTCGGCGCGGATCAAGGGGTCCAGGGCACTGAATGCTTCGTCCATGAGAATGATGTCGGTGTCGGCGGCCAGTGCCCGCGCCAGGCCCACACGCTGGCGCATGCCGCCGGAAAGCTGCTGTGGGTAGGCGTGTTCGTAGCCATTGAGGCCCACCGCTTCGACCCAGTGCTGCGCGCGCTCCTCGCACAGCGCCTTGCTCTCGCCCCGCACCTTGAGGCCATAGGCGACGTTGTCCAGCACGCTTCTGTGCGGCAACAGGCCGAAGCTCTGGAACACCATGCTGATCTTGCGACGGCGAAATTCGCGCAGCGACGGCATGCCGTAACGCAGGATATCCTCGCCATCCACCAGTATCTGGCCACTGGAAGGATCTACCAGTCGGTTGAAATGCCGCACCAGGGTGGACTTGCCCGAACCGGACAACCCCATGATGACGAACACCTCGCCTGCGGCGATCGACAACGACAGGTCGTCGACCCCGACCACGCAACCGGTGGCGGCCAGCACCTGCTCCTTGCTCTGCCCTTGCTGGCTCAGCGCCAGTGCCTCTTTCTCGCGCTTGCCGAACACCTTGTAGACATTGCGCACTTCGATCTTCGGCGCGTTCATCGGCCTGCCTCGTGACGGGGACGACCATAGGCCTGGGTGATGCGGTCGATCACGACCGCCAGAATGACGATTGCCAGCCCGGCCTCGAGCCCCTTGCCCACGTTCAAGGTCTGGATACCCACCAGCACGTCTTCGCCCAGGCCACGGGCACCGATCATCGAGGCAATCACCACCATCGACAGCGCCATCATGGTGGTCTGGTTGATGCCGGCCATGATGCTTGGCAGGGCCAATGGCAATTGCACACCGAACAGCTGCTGCCAGCGATTGGCACCGAAGGCATTGATCGCTTCCATGACCTCGCGATCGACCTGGCGAATGCCCAGGTCGGTCAGGCGTATCAGCGGCGGCGCCGCGTAGATCACGGTGGCGAAGATGGCCGGTACCTTGCCTAGGCCAAACAGCATCAGTACCGGGATCAGGTACACGAAGCTGGGCATGGTCTGCATGATGTCGAGCAGCGGCATCAGCACCGCGCGCAGACGGTCGCTGCGTGCGGCAAGGATGCCCAGGGGAATGGCGATCACGACGGAAATCAGCGTGGCAACCAGCATCAATGCCAGGGTCTGCATGAGCTTGTCCCACAGCCCCACCGCGCCGACCAGAAACAACAGGCCGACGATGACCGCGGTGGTCAGCCACTTGCGCGATGCATGCCAGGCGATGCCGCCGACAATTGCCAGCATCAGCCACCAGGGCGTCATGCGCAGCAGGCTTTCCAGGTTGACGATGGCCCACAGCAGGGTGTCGGATATCTGCCGGAAGACATCGCCATAGCGGGTCACCAGCGCATCGACGCCGTCATTGACCCAATTGGCGATGGAAAAAGTGAAGCTTTCAGGAAACATGGGGCGCTCTCGATGCTGGGGGCTTTGTCGATACCAAAGACCAGGTCAAAGCGCTGCTTCGATCTTGGTGGCGGCCGCTTCGCTGACCCATGGTTTCCAGACGTCCGGGTGCTCCTTGAGGAACAGGCGCGCCAGCTTGGGCGACTCGATACGCTCGCGACTCATACGCGCCAGATTCTGGTTGAGCAGGTCGATGGGCAGGTTGACCTTCTCGAACACGCCGAGCAATTCCGGCGCACCGTCGTGAAAGGCCTTGGACAGGCCGACCTTGATGCTGATGGTCTTGTCCACACCGGGTTTTTCCGCCAGCTTGACGACGTCGACCTGGCCCAGCAGAGGGGTCGGTGACCAGTAATAGAACAGGATCGGTTCGCCACGCTTGTAGCTCGACAGTACCGCCGCATCGAGGGCGGGCCCTGTGCCTGGGCGGAAATTGGTGTAGCTGTCCAGCAGGCCGTAGCTTTTGAGCATTTCGCTGTTTTCCAGCTCGCAGGTCCAGCCGGCCGGGCAATTGTAGAAACGACCCTTGTTCGGTTCTTCCTGATCCTTGAACACCTGGGCGTATTTGCCCAGGTCGGCGATGGCTTTGAGGTCGGGCGCTTTGGCGTCGAGGCCGCGCTTGGCGTCGCCTTCGACCACATAGCGCGGCACGTACCAACCTTCCACGGCGCCGGTGATCGGCGCGCCTACACCCACCACCTTGCCCGCCTGCTCGGCCTTGTTCCAGACCTCGCTGCGACCGACCCATTCCTCGGCGAATACCTGGATGTCGTTGCTGCCCAAGGCACTTTCCATGGTGATGGAGTTGCCCGGCAGGCTGTCGGTCTTGCAGTCGTAGCCGTGTTCCAGCACGAACTGCAGCAGGTCGGTGAGCAGCATGCCGCTCTCCCAGTTCAGGCCGGCGAATTTCACCGGCTTGCCCGATTCGCACCACCCGGCGGCTTGGCTGTTACCGGCAGCGGCCAGCAAGCCCAGGGAAAGGGTCGTTGCCAGGAGGGTCTTGTTCAGTTTCATCGGGTCCTGCTCCACATTGGCCATGGGTCACGGCGGTCTATGGCTGTGACCGCGCGATGAGCCATTGTTCTGCGCGACCTGTGGCAGATTGGCGTATTTGTGTCGCCAGCAGGCCTATTTGGTGAAGCGTCCTTCCAGCCGATGGCGCGAACCTGGGTGGATCAAGCGCGCCGCCGTGACCGGCGTCTTGCCCGACCAGGTGCGCCGCAGGATCAGCAGGCAGGGCTCGCCGCGCTCGATCTGCAGCAGTTCGCACTCGCTGGGGTTGGCGAGCATGGCTTCCACCAGGTGCTCGCCGGCGGTCAGCGGTGCCACACGGGTCAGGTAGGCATACGGCGTCTCTTCGACGAAGTCCTGCTGCAGGTATTGCGGGGCGATCTGGGCGTTGACGTAGCGATCCTCGATCTGCACCGGGATGTCGTTTTCGTAGTGGACGATGATCGAATGAAACACGCGTTGGCCTTCGCGCATGCTCAGGATCAGCGCACGTTCCGCGCCGGCCGCCTCTTCTTCCAGCAGTACCAGGCGGCTGCTGTGACGATGGCCGCGGGCGGCAATCTCGTCGGCGACGTTGTGCACTTCGAACAGCGCCGACTGGCTTTTCGGCTCGGCCACGAACGTCCCTACGCCCTGCATGCGCACCAACAGGCCTTCGGCCGTCAACTCGCGCAAGGCGCGGTTGATGGTCATGCGGCTGAAGCCCAACTGGTTGACCAGCTCGCTTTCCGAGGGCACCCGGTAGTGCGGTGGCCAGGTACCGTTGAGGATCTGCACCGCGATCATCTGTTTGACGCGGGCATACAAGGGCGCCGGACTTTCGCCCATCTGGGCAGCCAGCGCAGGGACAACGGGCGGAGTCGGCACAAGAATTCCTTGGATTGATTCGTGGGGCACAGCGAGTGACATTGTAACGCGACTCGCGCCTGGGCAGGACAACTCTGCACGGGCCGGGCGCGAGCAGGGTTACGCCATCACTTGCCGATATCGGCATCCGCCGCGCGCCAGATCAGGCGCGTGGTGTCATAGCCCTGCTGGCGTGCTTTCGCCAGCATGCGCTCGCGCACGGCCGTGGAGACCTGCGGCGTGCGCGACAGCAGCCACAGGTACTTGCGGTTCGGGCTGCCGACCAGCGCGTGCTGGTAGCCGTCGTCCACGTCCAATACCCAGTAGTCGCCCTTGGCCAGGTCCGGGGCCATTCTGGAGAACCAGTTGTCGAACACTACCCACAGCTTGTCGGTCTTGCCGGGGACCTGCGGCGAAGCGGTGCCGTTGGCTTCCTGCCACTTGCCACTGTCGGTGCGGCAGCGGTTGAGCACGCCAATGTTGCCGTCGGCCTGCAGGGTGTAATGGGCTTCGGATTGGGCGCAGTTGCGCTGGAAGAACATGGGCAACCTGGCCACTTCGTACCAAGTGCCTTGGTAGCGCTTCAGGTCTACGCTGTCGACGGTACGTGGCGCCATGCTGGCGTCGGGGGCATTGCTGCAACCGGCGATCAACAGCGACAGGCACAAAGGCAGCAAGGCAAACGTGCGCAACGACATGGGGGGGCTCTCCTTGAACGGCAGACACAGGGGATGTGCTGCTTAGAAGAGCGCAAACGGCGCGGGTTCCAATTGGCAAGCAGCCCCTATGGGAGCGGGGCACGGTATTTAATGTGTGGGAGCGGGCTCTGCCCGCGAAGGCCTCACCGCGATCTGCCTGACACACCGCGCCGCTCTCTTCGCGGGCAGAGCCCGCTCCCACAGAGGGGGGGCACGGCCTCTGCCAGAAACTGCTGGCCGTGCGGCGTTTACTCGGTGTGGTAACCGGTGACGCGCTCGACTTCCTGCTTGGAACCCAGGAACACGGCCACACGCTGGTGCAGGCCCTCGGGCTTGATGTCCATGATGCGCTGGCGGCCATCGGTCGAAGCACCACCGGCCTGCTCCACCAGAAACGACATCGGGTTGGCTTCGTACATCAGGCGCAGCTTGCCTGGCTTCTCTGGCTCGCGGCTGTCGCGTGGGTACATGAACAAGCCGCCGCGGGTCAGGATACGGTGCACGTCGGCAACCATCGAGGCGATCCAGCGCATGTTGTAGTTCTTCTTCAACGGGCCTTCTTCACCGGCCAGCAGCTCGTCCACATACTTGGTCACCGGGGCTTCCCAGTGACGCTTGTTGGACATGTTGATGGCGAACTCGGCGGTGGTTTCCGGAATCTGCATGTTCTCGTGGGTCAACACGAAGCTGCCCATTTCGCGATCCAGGGTGAAACCCTTGACGCCGTTGCCCAGGGTCAGGATGAGCATGGTCTGCGGGCCATAGATGGCGTAACCGGCAGCGACCTGCTCGGTGCCTGGCTGCAGGAAGGCTTGTTCCTTCAGGCTGTCGTTCTGGCTCAGGTGCTCGGTAGGGCAGCGCAGGACCGAGAAGATGGTACCGACCGACACGTTGACGTCGATGTTGGAAGAGCCGTCGAGGGGGTCGAATACCAGCAGGTAGGCACCCTTGGGGTACTGGCCGGGAATCTGGTAGGCGTTGTCCATTTCTTCGGACGCCATGCCGGCCAGGTGACCGCCCCATTCGTTGGCTTCGAGCAGGATGTCGTTGGACAGCACGTCCAGCTTCTTCTGCACTTCACCTTGGACGTTTTCGGTGCCCATGCTGCCAAGCACGCCACCCAGGGCGCCCTTGGACACCGCATGGCTGATCTCTTTGCACGCGCGCGCCACCACTTCGATCAGGAAGCGCAGATCGGCCGGCGTGTTGTTGCTGCGGGTCTGCTCGATCAAGTAGCGACTCAGGGTAACGCGGGACATGGACGACTCCGGAGTAGAAAAGGGTTGGGGAAAGCCCGCACAGTTTACACGGGTGCGGTCAAACCTAGCGAGCGCTAGCCACGCCGCGGCAGCCATCAGATCGCTATCAATGGAGATAGTTCGGTAAGGGGAGTGCATCAGGTGCACCGCAGTGTGCCCTTCGCGGGCAGAGCCCGCTCCCACAGTTGGCAGGTGTGGGAGCGGGCTCTGCCCGCGAAGGGCACACCGCGGTTCCAGGCCCTACTCCAACGCCTGCCAGATATCCTGCGCATACTCGCGGATGGTCCGGTCGGAAGAGAACCAACCCATGCGCGCCGTGTTCAGTACTGCCATGCGCCACCACTTGTCGGCGTCGTGCCAGGTGTCCTCGACCTTGCGCTGGGCATCCCAATACGCGTCGAAATCGGCGCACAACAGGAAGCGGTCGTAATTGGTCAGCGAATCGACCAACCCGACATAGCGCGATGGATCGTCCGGCGAGAACACCCCGCCCCGGATGGCCTGCAGCACATCGTTCAAACGATGGGAGGCCGCGACATCGCCATGGGCACTGTAGCCCCCGGCATGCTTGCGTTCTTCCACCTGAGCGGCGGTCATGCCGAAGATGAACATGTTTTCCTTGCCCAGGAATTCGCACATCTCGACGTTGGCACCGTCCAACGTACCAATGGTCAAGGCCCCATTGAGGCCGAACTTCATGTTGCTGGTGCCCGACGCCTCGTAACCGGCTGTGGAAATCTGCTCGGACAGATCCGCTGCCGGAATGATGCTTTCCGCCAGGCTGACGTTGTAGTTGGGCAGGAACACCACCTTGAGCAGCCCGCGCACGGTCGGGTCGTTGTTCACCACCCGGGCGATGTCGTTGGCCAGCTTGATGATCAGCTTGGCCTGGTGATAGCTGGCCGCCGCCTTGCCGGCGAAGATCTTCACCCGCGACACCCAGTTCGTCTCCGGCTCGGCGCGAATGGCCTGGTAGAGCGCCACGGTGTGCATCAGGTTGAGCAACTGCCGCTTGTACTCGTGGATGCGCTTGACCTGAACGTCGAACATGGCCTCGGGATTGACCGCCACCCCCACGCGCTCATGAATGATGCGCGCGAGTGCTTTCTTGCTGTTCAGCCGTTGCGCAGCGAACGCCTTGCGGAACTCGGGCTGGTCGGCAAAAGGCTCGAGGTTTTTCAGCAGCTTTTCCGGATTGTCGAGCAGTTCCGGCCCGAGCTTGTCGACCAGCATGGCGGTCAGCTCGCTGTTGGATTGGTACAGCCAGCGGCGGAACGTGATGCCGTTGGTCTTGTTGTTGATCCGGTCGGGATAGAGCTTGTGCAGCTCGGAGAACACGGTGCTGCGCATCAACTGGGTGTGCAGGCCCGACACGCCGTTGACACTGTGCGAGCCGAGGAACGCCAGGTTGCCCATGCGCACGCGACGGCCGTTGTCTTCCTCGATCAGCGATACCGCGCGCAGCACATCGACGTCGTCCTGGCCTTTGGCGCGCAGCGAATCGATGTGATAGGCGTTGATCAGGTAGATGATCTGCATGTGCCGCGGCAGCATGCGTTCCATCAAGCCCACGGGCCAGGTTTCCAGCGCTTCGGGCAACAGTGTGTGGTTGGTGTAGGCCAGGGTGTTGACGGTGATTTCCCACGCCGTGTCCCAGGCCAGGCCATGTTCGTCCACCAACTGGCGCATCAGCTCCGCCACGGCGATGGAGGGGTGAGTGTCGTTGAGCTGGATGGCGGCCTTGTCGGACAGGTTGAGCAGGCTGTCGTTGCCATTGAGGTGACGACGCAACAGGTCCTGCAGGGAGGCTGCAACGAAGAAGTACTCCTGGCGCAGGCGCAACTCCTGGCCCGCCTCGGTGCTGTCGGCGGGGTACAGGACCCGCGAGATACTCTCGGCGCGTGCCACTTCGGCCACGGCGCCCAGGTGGTCGCCCGCGTTGAAGCGTTCCAGATGCAGCTCTTCCAGTGCCCGCGCACGCCACAGACGCAGCGTGTTGACACTGGAGCCACGCCAGCCGACCACTGGCGTGTCATAGGCGACCGCACGAACGGTCTCGCTGGGCCACCACACCTGCTTTTGCTGGCCTTCGCTGTCGGTGACGGTTTCCACATGGCCACCGAAGCTGATCGGGTAGATCACTTCAGGACGCTCGAACTCCCAGGGGTTGCCGAAATTCAGCCAGTTTTCCGTCTGCTCCTGCTGCCAGCCGTCGACGATGGCCTGGCGGAACAGGCCGTGTTCGTAACGGATGCCATAGCCGTGGGCAGCGACGCCCAGGGTCGACATGCTTTCCATGAAACAGGCGGCCAGGCGGCCGAGGCCACCATTGCCCAGCGCTGCATCGGGCTCGAGCAGACGGATGCGTTCCAGGTCCACGCCCAGGTCGGTCAACGCTTCACGGGCGATGTCCAGCAGCCCGAGGTTGCTCAGGCTGTCGTAGAGCAGCCGGCCGATGAGGAATTCCAGCGAAAGGTAATAGACCCGTTTCTGACCCTTGCGGTAGATCTGCCGGGTGTGATCCATCCAGTGCTCGACCATGTGGTCGCGCGCCGCCAGGGCAATGGCCTCGAACCAGTCATGGTCGAATGCGTGATCGGGGTCCTTGCCCACCGCGTAGGTGAGTTTGGCGAGTACAGCAGCGCGGAAATCGGCCACCTCGGCGTCACGGACAAGCGGTTCCTGAGACATGCAATGCGTCCTCGGGGAAATTGACGATTCTAGATGGAATACCTGAGCCTAGACGCTTCGACACACGCTGAAAGCTCAGGTTCGTAACTTTGCACGATTAGCAGGGTTTCAGGCAGATGGTTGTTCACTTTTTCACCAATGCCGGTATGATCGCGCGCCCTGATCCACGTTACCTGATGACCTGACGATGAAAAGCTCTTTGATTGCCGCCGCCGAAGTGGACCGCCTGGACACCTGGCAGAAATATTCCGCTCCGATGTGCGGCGCCTGCATCTCGACCTGCTGCACGCTGCCGGTGGAAGTGAAGATCAAGGACCTGATCCGTATCGGTGTGGTGGATGAGTTCGAGAAAGGCGACCCCCCCAAGAACGTTGCCAAGCGTTTGCAGAAGGAAGGCATCGTCGAGCGCTTCAACCAGAAGTCGGGCATTTTCACCCTGACGCGCATGAGCAACAACGATTGCCTGTACCTGGACAAGAAAAGCCGCCTGTGCACCATCTATGAAAAGCGTCCGGACACCTGCCGCAATCATCCGAAGATCGGGCCTCGCCCAGGCTTCTGTGCCTACCAGCCCAAGCCAGTATCGCGCCAAGGCTGAGTAACGTCCCTGCTACCCCTGTGGGAGCGGGCTCTGCCCGCGAAGGCCATACCACGGCCTGCCTGACACACCGCAACGCCCTTTCGCGGCCAATGACCGCTCCTACAGAACATCGCCACACGCCTCCCCCCCTGTGGGAGCGGGCTCTGCCCGCGAAGGGAGCGCCGCCGAATCGCCGCCGGTCACCCCTGTCGGCTCAGCCCTGCCAGACGGGTCGACAGAGCCTGCATGCCCTGGCTCAATTCACTGAGGCTCGACGCATCGCGGGCGCCGTCTTCGCTGGCTGCGTGAATGCGCACTGCCAGTTCGTTGATCTCCTGGGTGACATGGCTCTGTTCCTGGGCGGCCACAGCGATCTGCTGGGTGCGCTGGACGATGTCGTCGAAACCGACCACCGTGCTCCCCAGCGACACGCTCAACACGTCAGCTTGCTGCGCCACGGTCCGCGTGCGGTCCTCGCCCGCGACCATGGTATTGACCGCCTTCACCGACGCCTGGCGCAGTTCGCCGATCATCTCCTGGATCTCGTCGGCCGAAGCCTGGGTCCGTCCTGCCAGGGTGCGCACCTCGTCGGCAACCACTGCAAAACCTCGCCCCTGCTCACCGGCGCGAGCGGCTTCGATCGCGGCATTGAGCGCCAGCAGGTTGGTCTGCGCGGAAATCGACTTGATCACGTCGAGCACGCCACTGACACTTTCTATGTCCTGACCCAGGCTGGTGATCGCCTGTGCCACGCTGGCGATATCACCGGTCAAGGAATTGATCGTCTGGCTGTTCTGCTGAACATGCCCCTGGCTCTGGCGCGCCGTCGACAGCGACAGCTGCGCGGTGTCGGAACACTCCGTGGTGTTGGAGGCAACCTCCTGGGCACTGGACGACATCTCGGTAATCGCCGTGGCCAGCAAGGTGTTGTCCTGACGCTGGGTTTCGGCGCGTTCGGCCATGATCACCGACAACCGAGCAACGTCATCGGACTGTTTCTGCAGGCGCAGCGCCTCATCGGCGATGGCCTTGAGCATGCTGCGCAGGTTGCCGGCGTAACGGTTGACCGCCCCGCGCAGCAGGCCGATCTCGTCCGCTCGAGCCACGTCCAGTTCGGCGCTGGCGCCACCGCCCTGCTCGCCCAGCTTGTCGATCTGTGCCGTGGTTTCGTTGATCTGACTGAACACCGCGCGCCCGGCCAGCCAGGCCAGACCGAACACCAATGCAAGGATCGGCAGCAAGGTGGTGAGGATATCCACAGTCAATTTGCTGGCAATGCCGGTCATGTGTGCCTGCGGCGTGGCCAGGCCCACCACCCAACCACTGGCCGGCACCCGCGTGAGACTGATGTAGCCCGCCCCACCCAGTTGGGCGTCCTGATCGACATGAAACGTCTGCGCTTCGCGCTGGCCGCTGCTGCGCCAATCGGCAACGCCCTTGAACCAAGGGTAGGCAGCGAGCATCGCCGCCTCGTCGGCAGGTGCCGGTTTGTCGTTGGCGGTCGGGAAATACAGGACCTTGCCCGAGGGGTCGATGGCGAACGCATAACCCCCGGTGACCTGCCCGTTGGACTTGAGGAAGTTGGCCAAGCCCGTGAGTGTCAGGTCGATGGTCGCCACACCGGCGAAACGTCCTTCACGACTGTAGGGCACCGTACAGGTGGTCATCAGGATCTTGCTGACCGGGTCCTCGTAGGCATCCGACCACGCGCAGCGGCCAGGCGCGGATGCCTTGCCCTGCACGTACCAGTCGGCGGCGTGATAGTCATCGACGGCGCCGGCATTGTATTCCTCGGAATAACCCAGGCCCTGCCCACTGCGCGCCCAATAGAAACTGCGCCGCGGCACGCCTGCGCTGAACGCATCGGGCTCGGGCCACAGGCCACCGCCGGCAATGGCGGCATCGCCCTGTGAGTCGATGATCGGTGCCAATGCACCCTTCACCAGCTCGACGTCGGCCGGCAGCGTCGCGCCCAAACTCGCCAGCGCGGCGACGCGCCCCTCGACCTCGGCCAGCTGGATCGACAGCTGCCGAGCGATGGCCGTGGCCGACTGCTCGGCGCTCTTGGTGTTGGACTGGATCAGCTTGGGCTCGCCGCTGAGTACCATGACCGCGTAGATGGCCACCGTCGTGACCAGAAGGATGAACAGGATGCCCAGGCTGAAGCGGGACATGATCTTGGTAGGTAGCAGGCTCACGGGGCCCCCTTCGGAGGGAATCGATATTGCCTGCGCTATCGGCTCGGTCCGAGGAAACTCGAGAAGTGGGCGATGGAAGGTATGCAGGGTGCCAGGGCCGGCCCTTTCGCGGGCAGAGACCCGCTCCCACAAGGGCGGCGATCATCTATGGGAGCGGGCAGCGAGCCCTCTCCCCGCGAAGGCGGTACCTTGGTCTGTCTGTCACAGCGCAGCTTCATGTGGGAGCGGGTCTCTGCCCGCGAAGAGGCCAGACCTGCCAACACACAGCCATAAAAAAACCCCCGGACGCTTTCGCGCCGGGGGCCTTTTCAATCAACCGGAACTACGGATCAGTTCTTGGCTTTCTTGGCAGCGCGGGTACGCTCGCCTTCGTCCAGGATCTTCTTGCGCAGACGGATCGACTTCGGCGTGACTTCGCACAGCTCGTCGTCCTGGATGAATTCCAGAGCCTGTTCCAGGGTGAAGCGAACAGGTGGAACCAGAGCGATGGTTTCGTCTTTGCCCGACGCACGCATGTTGTCCAGCTTCTTGCCCTTGGTAGGGTTTACGCCCATGTCGGTGTCGCGGCTGTTCAAGCCGACGATCTGACCGTTGTAGATCTCCTGGCCGTGCTCGACGAACAGCTTGCCGCGCGCCTGCAGGGTTTCCAGCGAGTAGGTCAGTGCCTTGCCGGTTTCGACCGAAACCAGTACGCCGTTCTGACGGCCGGACATGTGGCCCGACTTCATCGGAGCGTAGCGATCGAAGATCGAAGTCAGGATGCCAGCACCGTTGGTCAGGGT
>Ga0265798_10005227_pt1 | contig 17559 bp, 14 predicted proteins | sample P3T30metagenome_FD_192430 | JGI IMG/M metagenome (GOLD analysis project Ga0265798, IMG submission 192430) | Plant litter microbial communities from East Loma Ridge, Irvine, California - P3 T30 | ecosystem: Environmental > Terrestrial > Plant litter > Unclassified | place: USA: California... | reverse complement strand
TGCGGGGGGGGAGGCCGACGACGTCGCGGGCGGGGCGGCCGAGCTGCTCGGTGACGTCGGCGACGTCCTGCTCGGTGACGGCTTCGAAGGGCGGGCGGGTCACGGTGTGGGGGTCTCCTCGCGGGGCTGATCGGTGAGGCCGGCGACGAGCACGCTGCCGAGCATGGCCTCGAGCCAGTCGACCTCGGTGGTGCTGATCTCATCGCTCACCGCGTCGGGATCGACCTCCTCGGTGACGCCGAGGTCGTCGTAGACGCTGTAGCTGTACTCGCCCGGCATGACGTAGTCGAGGCGCTCGCGCGCCTGGGCCTCGATGTAGGCCGGGTCGTCCCAGCGGGCCTCCTGCTCGCCGAGCTCGTCGACCTGCTCCTGCTGCTGGCGGATCTGCTCGCGCATCGCCGCGATCTGCTGCTGCTGCTCGACGAGCGTGCGCAGGCTCGGCGCGAGCACGACGATCGCGAGCACGAGCAGTCCGAGCACCATGACGGTGAATCCGGAGAGGCGGATGCTGCGGAACCAGCGACCCGAGGCGCCCTCGGCCGCCGGGGCGTCGACCGCGATGCGGGTCGTGCGGGGGCGGCGGGGCATGGCACCAGGGTAGACGAGCGGGGCAGGAGGGATGCTGCGCGCCGCACCGCGCATCCGCTCGGCGCCTGCTCCCCGCGACGCTCATCCGCTCGGTGACGGCTCCGCCCGCTCGGGACGATCCCTCCGCCCGGGAACGGCGGAGGGGCCCCGCGCGATGCGCGGGGCCCCTCCGGTGATGCTTACGCCGAGAAGCGCGGGAAGGCGCTGAGGCCGGCGAAGACCGCGGCGTCGCCGAGCTCCTCCTCGATGCGCAGCAGCTGGTTGTACTTCGCGACGCGGTCCGAGCGGGCCGGGGCGCCGGTCTTGATCTGGCCGGCGTTGGTGGCGACGGCGAGGTCGGCGATCGTCGTGTCCTCGGTCTCGCCCGAGCGGTGCGAGAGCACGGCGGTGTAGCCGTGGCGCTGCGCGAGCGACACCGCGTCGAGGGTCTCGGTCAGGGTGCCGATCTGGTTGACCTTGACGAGGATCGAGTTCGCGGCCTTCTTGTCGAGACCGGTCTGCAGGCGGCTCGGGTTGGTGACGAAGAGGTCGTCGCCGACGAGCTGGAGCTTGTCGCCCAGCTTCGCGGTGAGCGCCGTCCAGGCCTCCCAGTCGTCCTCGGCCAGCGGGTCCTCGATCGTGACGATCGGGTAGTCCGCGACGAGCGACGCGTAGTACTCGATGAACTGCTCAGCCGAGAGCTCCTGGCCCTCGTACTTGTAGACGCCGTTCTCGTAGAACTCGGTGGCGGCGACGTCGAGGCCGAGGGTGATCTGCGAGCCGAGCGAGAAGCCCGACTTCTCGATCGCGGCGACGATGAAGTCGAGCGCCTCGCGCGAGCTGGCGATGTCGGGGGCGAAGCCGCCCTCGTCGCCGAGACCGGTCGCGAGACCGGCCTTGCGCAGCTCCGACTTGAGCGCGTGGTAGATCTCGGCGCCCCAGCGCAGGGCCTCGGAGAAGGTCTCCGCACCCGTCGGGAGCATCATGATCTCCTGCGCGTCCAGCCCGTTGTCGGCGTGGGCGCCGCCGTTGATGATGTTCATCATCGGCACGGGGAGCACGTGGGCGTTCGGGCCGCCGACGTAGCGGAAGAGCGGCAGGTCGGCCGAGTCGGCCGCGGCCTTCGACACGGCGAGCGAGACGCCGAGCAGGGCGTTCGCGCCGAGGCGCTTCTTGTTGTCGGTGCCGTCGAGCTCGATGAGCGCGGCGTCGACGAGGCGCTGCTCGCTGGCCTCGAAGCCCTCGAGGGCCGGGCCGATCTCGTCGAGCACGGCGTCGACGGCCTTGGTCACGCCCTTGCCGAGGTAACGGTCCTTGTCGCCGTCGCGCAGCTCGTAGGCCTCGAAGGCGCCGGTGGAGGCGCCGGACGGGACGGCCGCGCGGGCGACGGTGCCGTCCTCGAGCAGGACCTCGACCTCGACGGTCGGGTTGCCCCGGGAATCCAGAATTTCGCGAGCGCCAACGGCCTCGATCAGTGCCACGGAAGTATCTCCTCTTGGGGGTTCTGCACGGTCTTCGTACCGCGCCCCATCGTAGCCCCCGCCGGTTGCGCGCCGCTGGCCGCGGGGTGGACGGCGGGCGCTCAGCCGAGGGGCTTGATCTCCAGCGACTCCGGGGTCGTGTCCTCGCGGACGAAGGCGAAGGCGCCGAAGCCGTCGGCGGCGAGCGCATCGAGCAGCGGCGCCACCTTCTTGGGCTTGCGCTCGAGGCGCACGCGGCGGCCCTCGGCCACGAGCGCGCGCTTCAGGGCGGCCAGCTGCGGGAGGGGGGCGCCCTCGTGCAGCAGGGCGACCGCATCCGCTGCATCCGTGGCGTCCAGCGACACCAGGTCGACGATGCGCTCGAAGCCGATCGAGAAGCCCGCGGCGGGCACGTCGCTGCCGAGGAAGCGGCCGATCATGCCGTCGTAGCGGCCGCCGCCGCCGAGCGAGAAGGAGAAGTCGGGGTGGTGGATCTCGAAGATCGTGCCCGTGTAGTAGCCCATGCCGCGCACGAGGAAGGGGTCGAAGACGAGGGCATCGGATGCGCCGAGCGCGTCGCCGATCGCCGCCAGACCGAGCACGGCCTCCTCGGGCACGCCCGCGGGCAGCGCCTTGCGGATGGCCGCCTCGCCGAACGGCAGGAACTCCTTGGTCGTCGGGCGGGTCAGGAAGGCCTTGGCCGCGTCCACCCCGGCCGAGGTGTAGCCGCGCTCGCGCAGCTCGGCGACGACGCCCTCGACGCCCAGCTTGTCGAGCTTGTCGAGGGTGATGAGCACGCCGTCGTGCTCGTCGGCCGCGAAGCCGAAGACCTGGAGCATGCCGAAGAGCAGACGGCGGTCGTTGATGCGGATCGTGCATCCCTCGAGCCCGAGCGCGGCGAGCGTGTCGAGCGTCGCGGCGATGAGCTCGACCTCGGCGAGCGCCGTGGCCTCGCCGATGATGTCGATGTCGCACTGCACGAACTGGCGGTAGCGGCCCTTCTGCGGTCGCTCGGCGCGCCAGACCGGGGCGATCTGCACGGAGCGGAACACGCCCGGCAGCTCGGCGCGGTGCGAGGCGTAGAAGCGGGCCAGCGGCACGGTCAGGTCGAAGCGCAGGCCGAGGTCGGCGAGGTCGAGGGCGCTCTCCGCGGCCCGCAGGTCGTCGGTGGTCAGCGCGCGCTTGAGCACGCCGAAGGCCAGCTTCTCGTTGTCGCCACCGAGGCCGGCGTGCAGCCGCGAGCTGTCCTCCATCACCGGGGTCTCGATCTCGTCGAAGCCGTGCGCGGCGTAGCGGTCGCGGATGACGGCGAGCACGCGCTCCCGGCGAGCCTTCTCGGCGGGCAGGAAGTCGCGCATCCCGCGGGGCGGATTGACGGAGGTGGCCATGCCCACCATCATCCCAGCACGGCGTCATCCTCCCGACCGACGCCGCGGACCGCGGCGCCTCCCTAGGCTCTCCGGCGGGGATCGAATCCGGACGGAGCGCAGTCATGGCCGCAGGCGGCATCCAGGTCGAGGGGGTGCGCCGCTCCTTCTCGGGCGTGCACGCACTCGTCGACGCGAGCCTCGACGCCCCGCCCGGCGCCGTGACCGGGCTGATCGGCCCGAACGGCTCCGGCAAGACCACGCTCATGCTCATCCTCGCGAGCCTGCTGCGACCCGACGCCGGCACGGTGCGCGTCGATGGCATCGACCCCGTCGCCGACCCGGCCGGGGCGCGCCGCGCGCTCGGCTGGATGCCCGACCTCCTCGGCTCGTGGGCCACGCTCACCGTGCGCGAGACCCTCGTGACCACCGGCCGCCTGCACGGCCTCGGCAAGGCGCCCGCGCGCGGCCGCGCCGCCGAGCTCATCGGCACCATCGGCCTCGAGCTGCTCGCCGACCGCCCCACCCGCGTGCTCTCCCGCGGCCAGAAGCAGAAGCTCAGCCTGGCCCGCGCCCTCGTGCACGACCCGAGCGTGCTGCTGCTCGACGAGCCCGCCAGCGGCCTCGACCCCGCCGCTCGCATCGAGCTGCGCGTGCTCGTGCGCCGGCTCGCCGACGAGGGCCGCACGGTGCTCGTCTCGAGCCACGTGCTCGCCGAGCTCGACGAGATGGCCGATGGAGCCGTCTACCTCGAGAACGGCGCGACCGCCTCGGCCGAGCGGCTGGAGCGGGCGCGCACGAGCCTGCGCGAGTGGCGCATCCGCACCCTCGATCCCGGCGAGCAGGGTGCCAGCCTGGTCGCCGCGGCCGCACGCGCGGCGGGCGTCGAGGCCGAGCGGATGCGCGCCGACCACCAGGGCCTGCTCGTGCAGGTCACCGGCGAGGCGGAGGCTGCGGCGCTGCTGGCGGCCCTCGTGGCGGGCGGCGTGCGCGTCAGCGCCTTCGCGCCGGCCGTCGGCGACCTCGAACACACCTTCCTCGACCTCGGACGGGAGCACCTCGCATGAGCGGGTTCCTCAGCGGCATCGGCGTGATCGTCGGTCTCGAGCTCAAGCAGCGCGTGCGCAGCGTCGCCTGGTACGTGCTGCTCGGCGTGAGCGGCTTCCTCGTGCTCGTCGTCACCGCGGTGCTCGGCTTCTCGCTCGGGGCCTTCGGCAACGACGACGTCGGCGGCGCGGTCTTCTCGGCGCTCATCTTCTTCGTGCTGCTGCTCGGCACGCTCGTCAGCCCCGCGGTCAGCGGCAACGCCATCAACGGCGACCGCGACGCCGGCACCCTGGCCACCACCCAGGTGACCCAGGCGACGGCCGGCCAGCTCGTGCTCGGCAAGTTCCTCGCCGCCTGGCTCACCGCGCTCGCCTTCCTCGCCGTCTCGGTGCCCTTCCTCATCGTCGCGGTCGTGATCGGCGGCGTCTCCCTGCCCGCCGTGCTCGTCTCCATCCCCGTCGTCGCGGTCGAGCTCGGCGTCGTCGCCGCGATCGGCGTCGGTCTGTCCGGGGTGATCCAGCGGCCGCTGTTCTCGGTCGTGGTCACCTACCTCGCCGTCGCCGCCCTCAGCATCGGCACCCTGATCGCCTTCGGCCTGGCGATGCTCACGATGCGCACCGAGGTGACGTCGACCTCCATCGACGTCGACTACGAGGCGAGCGAGTACGACGAGACGACGGGCGAGATCACCGGCGAGGTCGTCTGCGCCGAGCCGATGACGAGCACCTACGAGGTCCCCCGCGCCGACGCGGTCTGGTGGCTGCTCGCCGCCAACCCCTACGTGGTGCTGGCCGACGCGGTGCCGCCGAGCTTCGATCGCAACGGCAACGGCCTCGACCTGTTCACGGGCATCGCCGGTCAGGTCCGGCAGGCGCAGATCGCCCCCGAAGTCGAGACGTTCTACGACTACTGCGCCGAGTTCAACAACTTCTCGGGAGCCGAGGACTACGACACCGCGGAGGACGTCTACGCCAAGACCGTGCCGAGCTGGTTCGTCGGGCTCATCATCCACGTCGCCCTCGCCGCGGTGGCGCTGTGGGGCGCGACCCGGGCCATCCGCACGCCCTCGACGCGGCTCGCCAAGGGCAGCCGCATCGCCTAGACCGGGTCGGCCGCGCCACGGAGGTGCGCGCGGCCGGTTCCGCTCCCCCATCCGCTGCATCGGAACGAGCGGATGAGCGGATGCGTCAGCGGCGCGAGCTGCGCATGCCGCGCGTGTGCGCCAGCTCGGGGTCGGCGGCCCGCTCGGCGTACTCCGTCGTGCCGAGCGCGACGAGCGCGACCCGGCCCTCGGGGTCGCTCAGGACGCCCCATCCGTAGCGCTTGGTCAGCGGGGACGAGCGCATGCAGGGCTGCCCCTTCGCGAAGAACGCCTCCCGCGCGGCAGCGCGCTCGTCCTGCGGGATGCCCTGCCGGTCGGCGTGCACGCCGAAGACCACGTCGTCGGAGGTGTGCGCGAACGGCGCCGCGCTGATCATGGCGAACTGCAGCTCGGCGACGGTCGGCGCGGCCTTGCTCGGCGGCGCCTCGGCGGCGGCCACGGGGCAGTCCTCCGCGACCTCGATGAAGGTGCTGCGGTAGTCGGTCGTGTGCATGGGCTCAGTGTGCCTCGCCGGCCCGCGCCGCACCAGGGTCAGTCGACGCGTCCGATGACCCCGGCGTCGGCCTCGTCGACCCCGTGGTGCGGAGCCGGCTCGGCGACGGAGCCCTCCGCCTCGCGGATCTCATCGGTGAGCCCGCGCAGCGCGGTGCGGAGCGCGCGCTCGGCGTCGAGGCCGTTCGCCTTGGCGCTCGCGACGATCGCGAGCAGCAGCGGGCCGAGCTCGTCCTCGCTCTGCACCGGGATCGCCTGCGGCAGCTCCTCGAGCACGCCGATCTTCTGCGCGCGCCCGAGCAGCTTGTCCGCCAGCAGCAGCGAGGGCATCGCCATGGGGATGCCGTCGAGCACGCTCGTGCGCTCGCTCTTCTCCGCTGCCTTGACGTCGTCCCACAGCGCGACGACCTCCTCCGCGGTGGCGGCCTCGCGCTCGCCGAAGACGTGGGGGTGACGGCCGACCATCTTCAGGCGGCTCGCTTTGGCGACGTCCTGCAGATCGAAGTCCTCGCCCGAGGTGTGCGCCGCGATGTCCGCGTGGAAGAGCACCTGGTAGAGCACGTCGCCGAGCTCCTCGATGAGGTCCTCCCGGCTGCCCTGCTCGATCGCGTCCACGAGTTCGTGGCTCTCCTCGAGCAGGTACTGCACGAGCGACTCGTGGGTCTGCTGGCCGTCCCAGGCGCAACCGCCGGGGGCGCGCAGCCTGGCGACGGTCTCGATGAGCTGGTCGAGCTCGCTGGGCATCTCGGACATGCGGCCTCCTGACATGGTCCAGCCCAGCCTAGGCGGGCTCCGATAGGCTGGGATGCGGTGTGCCGGGAAGTCTGGTCGGCGGCCGCGACTCCCCCCCCTCGCGGTCTGATTCCCGAGAGAGGTCTAACCATGATGGTCGCCCGTCGCGCTGTCCGCGCGATCCACAACGCCTCAGTGCTCCGTTCCGACCGCTTCTCCGCGGTGCTCCTGCTGAGCGCCGCAGTGCTCGCGCTCGTGCTCGCGAACCTGCCCTTCGGGCAGTCGGTCCTCGATCTCAAGGACGCGCACCTCGCCATCCCGCTCCTGGGCCTCGATCTCTCGGTCGGCCACTGGATCCAGGACGGGCTGCTCGCTGTCTTCTTCTTCGTGGTCGCGGTCGAGCTCAAGCACGAGCTGACCGTCGGCCAGCTCTCGAGCTTCGGCAAGGCCGTCGTGCCGGCCATCGGCGCCATCGGCGGTGTCGCCGTGCCCGCGCTCGTCTACCTCGCCATCGCCGGATCGACCGCGCCGCAGGGCTGGCCGATCCCGACGGCCACCGACATCGCCTTCGCGCTCGGCGTCTTCGCCGTGTTCGGCAAGGGACTGCCGAGCACGCTACGCATCTACCTGCTGGCCCTGGCGGTGCTGGACGACCTCGTGGCGATCATCATCATCGCGCTGTTCTTCACCACCGACGTCAACATCGGCGCACTGGCACTCGGCGCGGCCGCGATCGCCGCCTTCGGCGTGCTGAGCGCGGTCATGGCGAAGCTCTCGGGTGCACCGAAGTTCGCCGTCGGGGCGCTCATGCTGCTGCTCGCGCTGGTCGCCTGGTTCTTCGTGCACGAGTCCGGCGTGCACGCCACGATCGCCGGTGTGGCCCTCGGCCTCGTCATGGTGCGCAGCGTCGGGCACACGGCCGCCGACGTGATCCAGCCGTACTCCAACGCCATCGTGCTGCCGCTGTTCGCGCTGAGCGCCGCCATGGTCGCGATCCCGCAGGTCGCACCGAGCGAGCTGGTGCCGGCGTTCTGGGGCATCGCGATCGCCCTGCCCTTCGGCAAGATCCTGGGCATCACCCTGTTCGGCACGATCGCCTACCTCGTGGTGCGCCGCAGGGGCATGGCCGCCCTGCACGGCATGGACCTCGTCACGGTGGCCGCCGTGGCCGGCATCGGGTTCACGGTCTCGCTGCTCATGAACGAGCTCGCGTTCGCGCAGTCCCAGCTCATCGTCGCGGAGGGCACCCTGGCGGTGCTGCTCGGCTCGGCGATCGCCATCGTGATCGGCGGCTCGCTGGTCGCGCTGCGGTCGCGCTACTACCGCACGCACGCCTCGGAGGACGAGCACCAGGACGTCGAGGAGCAGCTGCCCTCCGAGCGCTGAACTCGGTGCCGGACGGCACCCTCGAGGTGCCGTCCGGCGCTCGGCCTCAGGCCGGGGCGGCGGCAGGCTGGGCCGGCGTCAGCGCGGTGAGCAGCGCCTCCGTCCACGCGATCAGCTCGCCGTCGCTCGCCGGCACACCGTGGGTAGCGGCGGGCAGCGGCACGCTGAGGCTGCGCGTCTGGTTGAACAGGCGCGAGCCCGGGTAGAGGCGCTGCAGGCGCACCTGCAGCGAGTCCGGCAGGTCGATCGGCGCGAGGCGCAGGTTGCCGCCCATCGCAACGACCTCGCCGAGGCCGAGCTTCTGGGCCGCGCGGCGCAGGCGCGAGATCGCGATGAGGTGCTCCACCGGCTCTGGCGGGGCGCCGTAGCGGTCGCCGAGCTCCTCGAGCACCGCGTCGATCGCGTCGTCGGGCGAGTTCGGCCCGCTCGCCGCCGAGAGCTTCTGGTAGGCCTCGAGGCGCAGCCGCTCGCTGTCGACGTAGTCCTCGGGGATGCGCGCATCGACGGGCAGCTCGAGCCGCAGCTCGGTCTGCCCCTCGGCGACCTCGCCGCGGAAGGTGCTGACCGCCTCGCCGATCATGCGCAGGTAGAGATCGAAGCCGACGCCCGCGATGTGGCCCGACTGCTCGCCGCCGAGCAGGTTGCCGGCGCCGCGGATCTCGAGGTCCTTGAGCGCGATCTGCATGCCGCCGCCGAGCTCGTTGTTGGCGGCGATGGTCTGCAGGCGGTCGTGCGCGGTCTCGCTGAGCGGCTTCTCGGCGTCGTAGAGGAAGTACGCGTAGGCGCGCTCGCGGCCTCGCCCGACGCGGCCGCGCAGCTGGTGCAGCTGGCTGAGACCGTACTTGTCGGCGCGGTCGATGATCATCGTGTTCGCGTTGGAGACGTCGAGGCCGGTCTCGATGATCGTGGTGCTCACGAGCACGTCGAAGCGGCGCTCCCAGAAGTCGACCATGATCTGCTCGAGCGCGGTCTCGCTCATCTGGCCGTGCGCCACGGCGACGCGCGCCTCGGGCACGAGCTCGGCGATCTGGCTCGCGATGCGGTTGATCGACGAGACGCGGTTGTGCACGAAGAAGACCTGGCCCTCGCGCAGCAGCTCGCGGCGGATCGCGGCCTGCACCTGCTTCTCGTGGTACGGCCCGACGAAGGTGAGGATCGGATGCCGGTCCTCCGGCGGCGTCGCGAGCGTCGACATCTCGCGGATGCCGGTGACCGCCATCTCGAGCGTGCGCGGGATGGGCGTGGCGCTCATGGCGAGGATGTCGACGTTGGTCTTGAGCTTCTTGAGCTGGTCCTTGTGCTCGACGCCGAAGCGCTGCTCCTCGTCGATGATGACGAGGCCCACGTCCTTGAAGATCACCGACTCGCTGAGGATGCGGTGCGTGCCGATGACCATGTCGACCGTGCCGTCGAGCAGACCGGCGATGATCTCCTTCGACTCCTTGGCCGTCTGGAAGCGGCTGAGGCCGCGGATCTTGACGGGGAAGCCGGCGAAGCGCTCGACGAAGGTCTCGAGGTGCTGGCGCACGAGCAACGTGGTCGGCACGAGCATCGCGACCTGCTTGCCGTCCTGGATCGCCTTGAACGCGGCGCGCACGGCGACCTCGGTCTTGCCGTAGCCGACGTCGCCCGAGAGCAGCCGGTCCATCGGGATCGACCGCTCCATATCGGCCTTGACCTCGTCGATCGTGGTGAGCTGGTCGGCGGTCTCGGCGAAGGGGAACGCCTCCTCCAGCTCGCGCTGCCAGGGGGTGTCCGGCCCGAAGGCGTGACCCTTGCTGGCCATGCGCGCCGAGTAGAGCTTGACGAGCTCGACCGCGATGTCGCGCACCGCTTTGCGGGCCTTGCCCTTCGCGGCGGCCCAGTCCGATCCGCCCATCTTCGACAGCTGCGGGGCCTCGCCGCCGACGTAGCGGCTGAGCAGGTCGAGCTGGTCGGTGGGCACGTAGAGCTTGTCGCCGGGGAAGCCGCGCTTGGAGGGCGCGTACTCGAGCACGAGGAACTCGCGCGTCGTCTTGACGGCGTTGCGGCCGCCCGAGGAGACCTCGCGCTGCACGAGCTCGAGGAAGCGGCCGATGCCGTGCGTCGTGTGCACGACGTGGTCTCCGGCTTTGAGCTGCAGCGGGTCGACGACCGTCTTGCGACGGCTGGCGAGCTTGCGCACCTGGCGCGAGCCGTAGCCCGCGGTGCGGCCGAAGAAGTCGCTCTCGCCGAGCACGGCGACCTTGATCTCGGGCAGCTCGAAGCCCTGCTCGAGGCTGCCCTGCACGAGGTGCACCACGCCGGGCTCCGGCTGCTCGGGCAGCGTGTCGACCGGGCGGGCCGCGAGGCCCTGCTCGCCGAGCACGTCGACGGCGCGCTCGATGAGCCCGGTGCCGCGCAGGGCGACGACGAGCGACCAGCCCTCGGCGGCGCGCGCCGCGAGGTGCTCCAGCGCGCCCTCGGCGCGGCCGGCGAAGCTCGGCACCGGCTCGCCCTCGACGCGCACGTAGTCGCCCGCGGCCTCGACCCGCTCGGCATCCGTGAGGTCGACCGGCTCGGCGGCTCCGCTGTCGAAGGCCGTGATCGTCCACCACGCCCGGCGCCCCGCCGCGGCGCGCAGCTTCTGCGGGTTCAGGAACTCGCCCGAGCCGAGGTCGATGGGCGCCTGCGCGCCGGCGGTCGCGGCGTTCCAGGCGGCGTCGAGGAACTCGCTGTTCGTCTCGGCGAGGTTCGCGACTCGGCCGCGCACCTTCTCGGGCTCGATGAGCGCGATCGCCGTGTCCTCGGGCAGGTACGCCGTCAGCGGCACCATGCCGTCGACGAGCGCGGGGGCGAGCGACTCCATGCCCTCGACGGGCATGCCCTCGACGATCTTCTCGAGCAGGGGCGCGAGGCTCGGGAACTCGTCGCGCATCTCGCGGGCGCGCTGACGGACGGATGCGGTGAGCAGCAGCTCGCGGCTCGGCCCCAGCTCGACGCGGTCGATCGCCTCGGGCGTGGAGCGCTGGTCGGCCACCGAGAACTCGCGGATCTGCTCGACCTCGTCGCCGAAGAAGTCGATGCGCACGGGGTGCTCGGCGGTCGGCGGGAAGACGTCGAGGATGCCGCCGCGCAGGGCGAACTCGCCGCGGCGGGTGACCATGTCGACACGGGCGTAGGCGGTCTCGACGAGGTCGCGGGCGATGCCCTGCAGGTCGTGGCCGCGGCCGCCGGTCTCGAGCACGACGGGCTGCACGTCGACGAGGCCCGGCACGAGCGGCTGGAACGCGGCGCGCACGGAGGCCACGACGATGAGCGGCGCATCGTCGGGGCCGTGGTCGGCGAGGGCGCGCAGCGTCGCGAGGCGCTTGCCGACGGTCTCGGCACTGGGGCTGAGCCGCTCGTGGGGCAGCGTCTCCCACGCGGGGAACTCGAGGATGCGCGCGTGCGGCAGCAGGGTGCCGAACGCCTCGCGCACGCCCTCCGACTCGCGGCCCGTGGCGGCGATGACGAGCAGGCTGCCGCCGGGGCCGCGCTGCTCGAGCAGGCCGGCCAGCAGCGGGGCTCGCAGGCCCTCGACGGCGGAGAAGTCCGCATCCCGCCGATGCTGATCGAGCGCCCGCCCGAAGCTCTCGGACCGGGAGACGACGCGCGACAGACCCTGCAGACTCACCGGGGCAGTCTACGGGCGGCCGCGGACATCCATCCGCTCGGTCCGCTCAGGGCGGAGCCAGCATCCAGGAGCGGGCGCCCCGGTCGCGCGAGCAGCGGATGCGCCGGGCCGGATGCGTCGGGCCCGATGCTTCAGGCCGAGGGCGCGTGCCAGCGCTGCTGCGCGGCGAGCAGCCCCTCGGTGGTGAGCTGCTCGACGGCGTCGGCGGCGTCGCCCAGCAGGTTGGGCAGCACCTCGCGCTCCGCGGCGCTGAAGTCGCGCAGCACGAAGTCGGCGGCGGGCTGCCGGCCGGGCGGGCGGCCGATGCCGACGCGCACCCGCAGGAAGTCGGGGCTGTCGATGGCCTTGATGATGTCGCGCAGGCCGTTGTGGCCGCCGTGGCCGCCGCCCTGCTTGAGCCGCAGCACGTCGAAGTCGATGTCGAGCTCGTCGTGCACCACGATGATGCGCTCGGGCGGCACCTTGTAGAACCGCGCCAGACCCGCGACGGGGCCGCCGGACGTGTTCATGAAGCTGTTCGGCTTGGCGAGGACCAGCCGGGGGCCGCCCGGTGCGGAGCGGCCCTCGGCGATGGTCGCGTTCGCCTTGTGGTTCGTGAAGCGGCCGGAGATGCGGTGCGCGAGCTCCGCGATCACCATCTGCCCCACGTTGTGGCGATTGCCGGCGTAGCCGGGCCCGGGGTTGCCGAGCCCGACCACGAGCCAGTGATCGCCCTCGACCGGAGTCGGGGACTTCGAGAAGAGGGCGATGACAGGGGTCCTTACTCGGCGTCCTCGGCGGGGGCCTCGGCGGCCTCCTCGGTGGACTCGGTCTCGGCCTCGTCCTCGACCGGGGCGGCCGGCACGGTGACGTTGACGACGAGGGTCTCGGCGTCGCTGAGCAGCGCGGCGCCCTTGGGCAGCACGATGTCGGCGGCGGTGACGAGGGTGCCCTCCTCGAGGCCCTCGATCGAGACCGAGACGCTCTCGGGGATGTGGGTGGCCTCGACCTCGAGCGAGATCACGTTGGCCTCCTGCACGTGGATGGTGCCGGGAGCGCTCTCGCCCTCGACGTGCACGGGCACGTCGACGGTGACCTTCTCGCCCTTCTTGACGATGACGAGGTCGATGTGCTCGATGATCTGGCGCACCGGGTCCTTCTGCACGTCCTTGACGAGCGCGAGCTGGCTCTTGCCCTCGATCTGCAGGTCGAGCACGGCGTTGGCCTTGCGGGTGAGCAGCATGGTCTGGTGACCCGGCAGGGTCAGGTGCACGGGCTCCGAGCCGTGGCCGTAGAGCACGGCGGGGATGTTGTTCGCGGCGCGGATCTTGCGCGCGGCTCCCTTGCCGAAGGAGGTGCGGATCTCGACGTTCAGCGTGGCCTCGTCAGCCATGATTGCTCCTTAACGGGCGGTGAGGCCCGGGTTGTGTGGTTGTCATCTCGAACGCATGCGCGTGAGGACAGACTCGAGGCCTCATCCACCGCGTCGATCACGGAGTCGCATGCAGGCGCACGCGCTCCCTCGCCGAAGTTCAGTGGCCGAGTCTACCGGCACCCGCCGGAGCCGACAACACGGCGAGCGGATGCGGTCAGCGCGCGGTGGACTCGCGCGGCACCCAGGTGGTCGCCATGCCCTGCACCGAGGGACGGCGCGTGCGCAGGTGCTCGACGACGGCGCGCCCCGCGGCGGCGCCGAGCTCGTGCCCGTCGAGACGGATCGAGCTCAACGACGGCTGCAGCAGCGAGGCCGGCGGCAGGTCGTCGAAGGCAGCGAGACCGAGGTCCTCGGGGATCCGCAGGCCGAGCTCGCGCGCGCCCTTGAGCACTCCGTAGGCGAGCCGCTCGTCGCCGCAGACGACGGCCTGCACGCCGAGCTCCGACCAGCGCGGCCACTGCGCCACGAAGGCCTCGGCGACCGCATCGCGGTCGGGGCCGGGCACGCCGAGGTCGTCGGCGTCGTCCAGCATCCGGACGCCGTGCTGGGCGAGCGCCGCGGCCACGCGCGGGCGGCGCTGCACGAGGCTGGCGGTGCCGTGCTCGAAGGCGAGGTAGCCGACGGTCAGCATGCCGGCATCGCGCATCCGCTCGGCGAGCCCGCGCAGCGCCTGCACGTAGTCGATCGGCACGGTCGAGAAGGTGCCGGGCAGGTCGTCGACGTCGAGCACGACCGTCGGCACGCCCGTGCGCTCGAGGTCGGCGAGCACGTCGCGCGAGGCGCCGACGACGATGAAGGCGGCCGGCGCGAGGGCCAGCGCGCGGTCGAGGGGCGCTCGGGGCGCCGCGCCCTCGGCGGGGCGGTTGTCGACGAGCTGCACCTCCCAGTCGTCGCCGAGCGCGGTGGTGACCTCGTCGACGACGTCGCCGAAGAAGCTGAAGCGCGCGCCCGGGAAGAAGAGCACCACGGTACGGCTGCTGCCGGTGGAGAGGTGCCGGGCGGCGCGGTTCGGCACGTAGCCGAGCTCGTCGATGGCCTCGGCGATGCGCTGGCGCCAGGCCTCGGTGAGGCGCCCCTCCGACTTGCCGTTGAGGTACAGGGAGACGGCTGCGGTCGAGCAGCCGGCGCGGCTGGCGACGTCGGCGGCGGTCACCCGCCGTGGCTGCTCTGGCATGCCTCCGAACATAGCGTGCTGAAGGGACGACATATGTCGGGTTGCGCAGAGGGGCCGACGCGCATCCGCTCCCCACGGAACCTGTGAGGAGCGGATGCGCCGGCGGACTCGCGCGTGCGCTTAGAGCGCGCCCTTGACCGCGTCGCCGACCGGGATCGGCACCAGGCGGGTGACCTCGACCGGGGTGGCGAGCAGGCCGTCGTTGGCGACGTTGAGGTCGGCCACCGGCTGGCCGGCGCCATGCGCGTCGAGCAGCTCGGCGCTGGTCCACTTCTCGATCATGACGATCGTGCCGTCGGGGGCGTCGGTGATCGCGTACAGCTCGCAGCCCTCCTCCTCGTGCACGAGCGGGATGGCGACGCGGAGGTTCGCGAGCACCTCCTCGCGCTTGCCCGGCAGCGGGCGGAAGATCGCGGTGACGTTGATCGGCTCGGACATGCATCTCCTTCGATAGGTACGGCGCCTCGACCCTATCGAGCGGGGCGTCATCGCCGGGCCCGCGGACAACCCCATCCCCTACGCTGCAAGTGGGATCCCCACCCCCGTCGAAGAGGAGCAGCAACAGTGTCGCAATCCAAGGCCAACATCGGCGTGATCGGTCTCGCCGTCATGGGATCGAACCTCGCCCGCAACCTCGCCAGCCGCGAGGGCAACACCGTGGCGGTGTTCAACCGCTCGTACGAGAAGACCGAGACCCTGCTCACTGAGCACCCCGAGGCGGAGTTCGTGCCCGCCCGCACCTACGAGGAGTTCGCCGCGTCGCTGACGACGCCGCGCACCGCGATCATCATGGTGCAGGCCGGCCGCGGCACCGACGCCGTGATCGACGAGCTCACGAAGGTGTTCGAGCCGGGCGACATCATCGTCGACGGCGGCAACGCGCTGTTCACCGACACCATCCGCCGAGAGAAGGCCGTGCGCGAGACCGGCATCAACTTCGTCGGCGCCGGCATCTCCGGCGGCGAGGAGGGCGCGCTCAAGGGCCCGTCGATCATGCCCGGCGGCTCCGCCGAGGCGTGGCAGACGCTCGGCCCCATCCTCAAGGGCATCGCGGCTGTCGCCGAGGGCGAGGCCTGCGTGACCCACGTCGGCACCGACGGCGCCGGTCACTTCGTCAAGATGATCCACAACGGCATCGAGTACGCCGACATGCAGCTCATCGCCGAGGCCTACGACCTCATCCGCCGCGGCACCGGCAAGAGCCCCGCCGAGATCGCGGACGTCTTCGCCGAGTGGAACCGCGGCGACCTCGAGTCGTACCTCATCGAGATCACCGCCGAGGTGCTGCGCCAGGTCGACGCCGAGACCGGCCAGCCCCTCGTCGACGTGATCCTCGACCAGGCCGGCGCCAAGGGCACCGGCGCCTGGACCGTCAAGAGCGCGCTCGACCTCGGCATCCCGGTCTCGGGCATCGCCGAGGCCGTCTTCGCCCGCTCGCTGTCGTCGAAGCCCGCGCAGCGCGCCGCCGCCGGCGACCTGCCCGGCCCGGAGACGGCCTGGGCCGTCGACGACGCCGACGCCTTCATCGAGGACGTGCGCCTGGCGCTCTACGCCTCGAAGATCGTCGCCTACTCGCAGGGCTTCGACGAGATCATCGCCGGCGCCGAGGAGTACGGCTGGGACATCCAGAAGGGCGAGGTCGCCAAGCTCTGGCGCGGCGGCTGCATCATCCGCGCCCGCTTCCTCAACCGCATCACCGAGGCCTACGCCGAGGACCCGGAGCTCGTCGCGCTGCTGACCGCCCCGTTCTTCCGCGAGGTGCTCGTCGGCGGCCAGGAGTCCTGGCGCCGCGTCGTCGTCGCCGCGACCCAGGCGGGCATCCCCGCCCCGGCCTTCAGCTCGTCGCTGGCCTACTACGACGGCCTGCGCGCCGAGCGGCTGCCCGCTGCGCTGGTGCAGGGTCAGCGCGACTTCTTCGGTGCGCACACCTACAAGCGCGTCGACAAGGAGGGCACCTTCCACACGCTGTGGAGCGGTGACCGCAGCGAGATCAGCGCCGTCGACAGCCACTGACGGCAGGGACGAGCGGAGGGGCGGGGCCGATTCGGCCCCGCCCCTCCGTCGTCGTCCGGTCCGCTACTCGTCGCGGCGCCCGCCGCGCACGGCCGGCATGTTGTCGGTGAGCGGATGATCGACGTCCTGCTGCATCGCTCCGAGCTGCGACTCGTCGATGCCGGCGCCTCGGAACCCGCGCCCGCGGGCCAGGTTCCACAGCGGCGGACCGAGCAGGATCACGAGCGCGACGCCCAGGATCACGAGCGCCGTCGGGCTCGCGGCCACGATGCCGACCACGTCGCCGGTGCCGAGCGCCGAGGACTGCACGAGCGCCTTCTCGAACAGCGGGCCGATGACCAGGCCGAGCACCAGCGGGGCGAGCGGGAAGTTGAGCCGCTTGAGCACGTACCCGATCACGCCGAAGATCAGCACCAGGATGAGGCTGAACATGTTGTTCGCGATGGCGAAGGCGCCCACGAACGACGTGAAGATGATCAGCGGGTAGAGGTAGCCGTACTTCAAGCGCAGCAGCTGCGCGAACACCGGTGCGAGCGGCAGGTTGAGCAGCAGCAGCAGGAACTGGCCGACCAGGAACGACACCAGCAGTCCCCACACCAGCTCCGGCTCCTCATCGAAGAGCAGCGGTCCGGGCGTGATGCCGTAGAGCAGGAACGCCCCGAGCAGGATCGCGGTGGTCGCGCCGCCGGGCACACCCAGCGTCAGCGTCGGCACGAAAGCGCCGTTGGCAGCCGCGCTGGTGGCCGCATCCGGACCGGCGACGCCCTCGATCGCGCCGCGGCCCATCTGCTTGCGATGCTTCGCGAAGCGCTTCTCGGCGCCGTACGACATGAAGGAGGCGAGCGTCGAGCCGGCACCCGGCAGGATGCCGAGCAGGAAGCCGATGATGCCACCGCGCAGGGTCGACGGCGCGGCACGCTTGAGGTCCTCCTTGGTGACCAGCAGGTCCTTGAAGCGGGCGCGGATGGGCGGCGGGGCGCCCTTGTCGAGCTGGTTCAGCAGCTCGCCGACCGCGAACAGGCCGATCATCGCCTCGACGAGCGGGATGCCCGAGTAGAGGTCGACGTTGCCGAACGCGAAGCGGGCGACGCCGGTGCCCATGTCGATGCCGATGCAGGCGATGAGCACGCCCAGCACGCACATGCCCATGCCGAGGAGCACGTTGCCGGCC
>Ga0265798_10005226_pt1 | contig 17559 bp, 18 predicted proteins | sample P3T30metagenome_FD_192430 | JGI IMG/M metagenome (GOLD analysis project Ga0265798, IMG submission 192430) | Plant litter microbial communities from East Loma Ridge, Irvine, California - P3 T30 | ecosystem: Environmental > Terrestrial > Plant litter > Unclassified | place: USA: California... | reverse complement strand
TTCGAACCCTATATTGCTTCTGCCGTGGTTCTTCAGCCCTGGTCTAGCGTGACTGTTTGCCGATCGACAAGCCCGTCGAAACCTTAACGCCATAATCCACTCCCTTGCAGTATCGGAACGAGCACGCTCTCTTACCACTCTATTTGACAGGCTTAATGTGATTCGCCTAGCGGACACTTATTCCAATCCAGCACACACGTCATTTAGGTCGATCAACTCGATCTGCTCGCCGAGTAAGTCAATCCAAAACCAGATCACACGAGCCATCGAAACACCATACCAATAGTTTGACGCTGACTGTCGCAAAGTGCGCTTGCATCAGAAATCAAGTCCCTTGGCGGACACGCTCAGTATCTAGCACCGGCGGCTCCGTTTAAAGGCCCTCTTGTTGGTTGGTCTATGAAAGTCATGATTACCGACACACTCCCGCTAGATTTAGCTTTCTCCAGATCGTCCCATGGCGCAGCATGGTACTCCCTTGTGCTGCTAGCTTGATCGACAGGGCAGACGCGTCCACACCCCGTATTCCCAGGATACCCACGATCAAATGCTATGTGTGTTTCCGGAAGGGTGAGCGACTGCCCATGCTTGGACCAGGTTGAGCTTTGAAGGGGGATAGCAATACATTGCTGTAAACTTTGAACAGGTTCTCATGGCCGAAGTGAGCGCGAGTTTCAATATTTGGAAGCGGAAGCTGCGGCGCAGAGCATGGCACGTCGAATAGTCTAGTCATGGACATGGATTGCTGTTGGTAGCTTTTTGGGTTTTGAAGAGAAAGCAGTGTGGGAAGGATCACCGATGGCACTACGACTCGCTGTGTATAGACGCGGTGCACGGTGCCACATCAACCTGGGAAAAGACTGAACAGGTCTGGAGTCTTCGATGACATAGAAACATGCACAGTAGGTAACCTGACATTGATGTAGGCTCTACACCCGTCCAGCTTTTTTCCTGTATATGGTAGTGCACCGATGTTGACTGCCAGAGCAGAACTCAGCATGGAAATGGTCCAGATCAGTTTTGATACGACGCCATTCAACATGCTCCACATGAATAGTTCTGTTCATTTTTTACGCTTCTTCCACTTGCTCTCGCAGCCGCCGAAAATGTACTTGAGCCATATCTTTTACTTAATTTTTGGTAAATTAGACCACAGGAGAATATAGAGCAGAGCTGATGGTTAGCTCCCAGGGACATGCGGGTAGCGTGTTTTGCTTTTGGAGCGCGCTGCTGACTCACAGGCAACATCAATATATCGTACATCGTTTTTGGTACTTTCTCATTCATGTGCTCGCTGAAGGAAGAAAGAGCCGTGGAAAGGATGTTCATACAGATGGAAGTTGGCCTGCGCGAGGAGATCCCGGTGACATGGACGTTATCGTCAACAGTCCGAACATGTTACATTGATGCGCAGTTTTGACGGTGATATATTTTCATCGATATGTGCACCATGCGTTTTGTTCTGGATAACCCCGTTGTTTGTATGCAGGTCTCCGGGGTCGCCAGGCCGCACGTGAGACTTTTGCTGTGACGTTTTGAAAGAAGAGGAACAAGCGAAGAGCCTTGAGAAGAGGTTCTCGGCTTTTTGAAATCATGAAGAAGGGTATTGTTGTTGAGGAATAAGAGGTAGAATTTCCATACGGACTTTTATATGCCTTGCCTACAGCACGAACACGCACGCGCGGGGTGGCTGTGCTCATACACTGAAGGCTTTCTCGTGCAGAGTTATAATCTTTGCCCGTTCCTCTATCTGGCCGTCCTGAGCCCAATCCCCCATCTCCATCAGCCTGTCTCTCTGAACCTCAAGCTCCCTGTTCATGACATCACTGTTTGCGTTTCCAATACTCCTCTTGAGCTCTTCTGTCATCTCTTCTGCTTTGGCCTTCACACTCTTTGTGAATGCATTAGCCGGCCCATGACTCAGGTGCGCTACATTCAACACCTGCTTTACCAACATCATGGCAATGAGACCCATATTCACCTCCGGTGCACCTACACCCTCTGGAGTACTTGCTAAGTACGCAGCCAACATCGCCATCTGCCATGTTTGTACTACCCGGACCGGGTGGAACGAGACTGGGTAGAGCTTGGGAAGAATGTACTTGTACCGCTTTGCACATTGCGCCCATGCGTCCTGGTAACGTCCCTCGGAAAGCAGGTTCACAATCAAGTCGTCGCGGAGTGCAGCATATGGTTGTCGATAAATCGGCAAAAACATTGCCTCATGGCATATCTTGAGTGCTTGCCTGATCGCTGCTCTAACAAGCAGGGGGTTCTCTGTTGCTTGGAGTTCCGCATAGAGACCAAACAGCTTCTCCTGAGTTTCTGCCATGGACGCAACTTCGGCTCCCAAGACCCATCCAGGCCTTGATGGTACCAGCCAGTTGTCTTCCTGGAGAGTCGCCTTTTCCTGACATTGGGCGCAGCGGCAGGTAAAGAACCAGCGGGATTGGAGCTCTTGTTGTCGCCTATGGTAGGGATTCGTAGCATCAATGTACGATATGTAGATTTCTTTGTCTTTCTTGATGGGTCGGAGTGTACGAACGCTTACTCTCGGACCGTCCATCATGATGTATGCGTTCGGGTTACAGGAGTGATTCATATGGCAGAGTGTAGGGTCGATAATGATACCTAGAGGATCTAACGTAGGTGTGATCAGTGTCAGAGCATTTGACATTACCTTTATACATGTCAGTGAGAGAGTTACAAGAGTCCATCACAGACTTACTCGACCATACATCGCTGCAACAAAGTCCTTGTCGAAAAGGTTTTGCAACGACGAGAATTGACCGACACCCATAGCCATGAGTTCGATATTCTCGTAGGTTCCGTTCCGCTTGAATTCGTCAATGTGCGAAGGTAAGCGACAAAGCAGCTCCCACTCTTCATCGGAAATCAAACCATGCTTTCGCCTAATGAATAGTTCCATACATGCAAGTAAGGCTTTGGGGAGGGGTCTACCAGCCGTTGGCTTCAGCATCTTGCACTCATGCTTATGTCCCCGATTCCATGCGTCCTTTTGGCATGCCTGATGCATATTAGTTTACGAACATACCCGCAGATAACTCGACGTACCTTGCTGCAGTAGCGGAATATCTGGCATGCAGCACACTTGTTCACTTTTGCGCCTTCCGGTACATACAACCTCGTTCCAGTCGAGGAGCCTTCAGTCCAGAGGTAGCAATTCGCACAGGTATCGAGTAGCCGTTCCGTCTCCAATGAAGCAGCAAGAGGCCTCGTGAAGCTTGCGATCTCTTCGCCCGAACCAAACCTTCGGTTAGCAAAAAGACCATTACCAATGCTCTCGCCTTTGCTGTTGGTACAGATAGCCGACTTCGAAATGTAGTAAGGTGCCGGTACCGCCACGGAAGACCCAGGTTCGCCTGACATGACGCGAGTTAGTAGATAGATACTTAGTTGGTGTCGTTAGAATGATGGGGTTCAAGTCAAAGGGTTCAGACGCGTAGCGTGCGACGTCATGTTGTCTGAAAACAGCGTTCATCTCGCGTGAAAACGTGAGTTTCGCGACTGACTAGCTCGATTAGGCCAAGGCCAACAAGCTGCCCATGCTCCTACCCCTCACCTTCTCAACACACTTCCAACAAGAGAACATTGCATCTACACATATTCCTTTGGTTTTAACGTCTCGTTTTACTTGAATATAGGTTAAGGGTCGAGCATTGCGACATGCCCACGTTCCGAATTCCACGTCGCTGATTAGCCAGACGCATCCAAGTTGTAGGCATGATGCGAAACAAAGAAACTACAGATAGCATTCTTGTCGATCTCACAAGCAATTTGATGTATACAGCTGTCGAGTGTCCAATTGCAGCATTGGTGATGAACCAAGGGTACGTCACAGCCAGGGTTTCGCGCGGCGGCACAGTCCGTCATTCCCGCGGCCGCGTCGCAGACTCAACAATCATAAACTTTGTAACTGTCTTCAACTCGACCGCTTTTATTCAATTCATTGACATACGCTCTTAGCAGTAAGTATACTATTACCCGTGTACACCCTGTGGAAAGCTGGTACGATGACATAGTTAGGTTGATCTTCCTGGCACGACCACCGCCCCACCGCTGCCGACGCTTCTGCATTAGCCTCCGTATCGTACCCGCTATATTGCGCGACCGAGAATGCCACCATACGGGACACCGAAGAAGGCATGGGGCAATTCGTCAAACCCAAACAAGAACAGCTTCGTTCCTACTAACGAGACCCTCGAAAACGAAGTCGATGAGGAGTACCGCACTCGAGCGACGAACGACCCATATACACACTACATCCTTAAGACGGGAAAGCACAGGGGAAAGACCTTGAAGCAGGTCCATGAAGAAGGCCGCAATGAGGGCTACCTTAATTGGATGCTCAGAACACCAAAAGCGTGCAAGGACCTGGACGGGGAGCATATTGTGAAGAAGGGGTTGTTATACTGGAAAGAGCACGCCTCCAGCGCCGAGCCGGCGAAAACGCCGACAGAACCCTCTTCCAGGAGAGACAGTGCAGCTTCTGGGACGGAAATCTCCCGATTCAAAGACACTCAAGGAATGCAGATGACAATCACAGGCGGGGATGTTGCAGGTCTTTTTCACATGAGGGAGAATCAGCTCAAGACTGCCGGGGTGAAAAGAAAGTCCAACTACGTCATGTACAGCAAGCGATACTGGAGCAACGTGTACTCCTTGAAAGATGTATACAACGCAGCCGTCCGTACACCAAACTGCCCTAGGGACGAAACTCCTGATCAGGCTCTGGAGCGGTACTTCGAGAAGGTGAAGAGATGCGGTCACGGAACTATGCTCTTTATGCCAGAGTGTTGTGAGTGCTTTGAATGCGAGAACCTTCGCGCTGGTCCGACACAAGGAGGCCTACGTTTTGTTTCGGAGTTGCAGATGGAGCGGCTCAAGCAGATGCAAAAGGAGCAGGAGAGAGAGGACAGTAGATGGATCGGGATCGAGCCTTGGATGGGCGATTATGATTAGTGAAGATGCGAATAGAAAGACCGTGGGCAGCTGATGTGCTCGATACGGGATGTGTTCGTTATTTGAAACTACATATAAGTTTCAATGACCGAAGAGGTGGCTCACAGTGTGTTATGAGGCCGATATGCAATTTTCAGTGATTGGACAGGTGGACCAGAATGTGGTGTTGTAAGACTGAACGACTTGTAGAGTGCTTGTCAAACAATGGCCGCAATTTGCATTCGTTGCGCGACGCCTGGAGTGCATCGCGACCTAGATCTCTGTATCCATGAATGGAAGCTAATAACGCGTATATGTGATCAAGTACAGATGTAGCATCGCCTTCATATGCCCTTTCCTCTCCCACTCATCATATCGGGTGTGTAGCCTTCCTCTAAAATCAGTTAGAAGATGGCTAAGTCTGGGCCTCGCCTTCTTCTTTCACATCACATGTGTGAGAAGAGGGATGTTTTGATTACGATAAGATGATCCGAACTTTTACTGCATCAGCACACGTACTTGCTCCGTCTCACTTTGTTATAACGCCATGCACCAGATTTTCCCACCTGCTCACTCCGATGTAAACAGTCGCCTGAATGGCTAGCATGGAAGTAGGCTACATTATCCTACTTTTGCGTGGCCTAGGAAAGCGCGGTCTTTCTCCAGCTTCTAGTTGGGTATGGGCTTACCTTGTCTACGTGAAGGTGAGTGGTGAACCTGTCCAAAGCCCCACAAGCTCTCACCGTCACCACAGCTTTGCTTAGACAGCGACTTCTCTCACTACGCCAGCGCAGTAGTAAGGCGCCTGCCTATTTCAGTTCGTCCTCAGGCTTTCTACTCTCTTCTCTTGACACCACACTTCGAGTTCAATCTTCCTACCTCGCAGACGAGCATCGCTCTCCAGTATCATCTCTTGAAGTCACATCACAACGTTCCCTTACACGACACCACCATCATCAGCATGCCTCCCAAAGCTTCCACCGAAAGTGGCCAGAAGGTGGTACCAGCAGATTGCGTCTCTGTCCTCCTGATGGCTATAGGTAGCACCACCATCTCCAAGGCACAGTATGAGATGATGTCAGCCCTCGACGGCACCCGAACTGCGAGCTCGTTCGAACATCAGTTCCGCACGATCACGGCTAAGGCCAAGGAGCTGAAAGCTCGTGCTGAACAAGGCGAGACTTTCCAGCCCGTGGCACCGGCCAAGAAGGGTGGTAAGTATTTACAGTCCTTCACTACACGCTGGTCAGGCTTCTACCGACGCAAAACTAACACTGTACAGGTCAGACTACCCCAACAACCGCCAAGGCAACTCCTAAGAAGAGAAAGGACATGTCTTCCGGCTCCGAGGACGCTACCCCGTCTAAGAAGAAGACGGCGACTCCCAAGTCCCGTGGCAAGAAGGCTCAGACCCCGGTAGAGGACACCATGGAAGAGGACTTCCCCGATGACGCTGAGGAATTCATCAAGAGAGAGAAGAAGTGGGAGGAGGATGTCTTCACCTGAAGCATCCAGTCTTGAGCAGACGGATGGAATATGACATGACATGCAAAAGACCGTGAACAGGGTGGAGTTGCGTCTATGACCACGTGGGTCACATGGTTGAAAACTGCGGTGAAGCCAGATGCACCACACGCATGTATGTGAAGAGAATTATAAGGATCATCAACGATCTTCCATAGTCAATGGAGCATTTCTCTACGTCTTCCTTGCTCATGACTTGTGTTTTATGCTCCAACTTTCACAACGACATCAGCACTTCAGGTGTACAAGCAGTTGTAACACATGAATGGGGAGCCTGCAGCACGATGGGATAACCCCATTCAACGAAAAAGCTCAACAGTCTGGAGCCTACGTCGACGTTAGATCACCCACTTTGCATGTTCTTATATTAATGTAGGCTGCAGACCTGTTCAGCATGCGTGCGGCTTCCGTGTCTCTATGACATCCTCTTCCAGTTTGACTTCTTGTATCGAGAGAGATCGATACCACAGGCTGCTGTTAGCGACATGTACGCCCTGCAGGATACTCCCTACTTCCATACCATATGACATCGTACAATTAACGCCGGTCATTTGGGTTTCAGCGACCTTCTTGTCGTCCTTGGTCCCAACGTTGCCGATGCTGGGCGTGCATGCGATTATCTGGAAGAATGTAATAATAACATGATCCAGCTTACCATAAGCAATAGGCGCATGCTGCTAAGATGTGCGCAGACGGCATGATCCTGCTCGACGTACCGCTCTGGCATATCCGATGCGCATATGCATCTACCAGGTACGATATGATCTTTTAAACGATAGTCACCGCTTCATTCTCCAACTTTGCATCTTGCTGCCGGTCATTTTCGTCAAGGCCAGCCCACAGTCAAATCTCCTTTGGGTGGGGCCCAAATCTCGGGCCGTCTGCACCCCCATCGGCTCCGTGCTAAAACCGTAGGCTCATCACCGGTGTCGCACCGACCACCCAAGTCTCGCCCCTAGGCTGGCAAAGTCTTCCAGGGAAGGTCGTAGATCGCAGTCATGTCGGCGCATATCGATAGGGGGAGATCAAGGCGTCGATTGGAGTCGCCCTGGTAGAGGATGACGTCGCCCCCGGCGGTTAAGGTCATGTGCGAGACCGGCGTTCGCATAAGGTGGTGGTGGAGCTGACATGTTAGGCGAGGCAAAGTTACAGAAGATGGCAGGTGCCGGGGGTGGCCGAGTAAGCAGGGGAGACCTTGGCGCCAATGCAGGTACAGCTTCGACGCCTGTAGTTTGCGCCGGCAACTTTACTCAACATCCAGAACTCGAACGACAGTCTGTCACCATCTTCTTGTAGTCTGCATCGACACCTCGTGTTCCTGCGCGGTTATGCGGCAGCACGATGGCAGCAAGGCCCCTGAATTTTCCCCGGATTATTGGGTGGCTTCCTTCTAACCTCCAAACAGCTTAGCATCGTGGCACGGCGGCCGTTGGTGTGCTCCTCATGCGCCGGGATGCATCGTCGGTGAGTGGCTCCTGGGCTAGACGCTCGCTATGATCCTAGGCGAGATGCCTCGAGGGCTGTGCGAACAGAGGGAAAAGGGGGCTCCTGGCCAAGCGTCTCACTGGCGAACGGCCGATTGGGCGCATGAGCATCCTCATCCATTAGCTCCAGAGCGAGCTATACTGCTTTCGTCCGGCAATTTTGCATCTTCTGCCGTTGCTTTGGCGTCTCGATCCGGTCCAGGTAGCCGTTGGGTGTCAGCGTATTCTTTATTATACCGCGTCGCCCACCGTCGTCTTTCCTTCTTCACTCCCACGTCGCACTATCGCTGTACACAGTCACTCGTTCTTTATCCAACTACATATACCCATACAGCTACTACAGTTCTAATACCCTAATCACCAATCCAACTACCGTCACCATGCGCTTCTTCGAGACCATCCTTTCCGCCGCGGCCTTCGCTGCCGCCGTCGCTGCCCTCGAGATCAACGACTTCCCTGCTGAGGGTGTTGTTGCTGGCCAGACCTACACCATCACCTACTCCCCCGCGGACGACACCCCCACCACCTTCATCCTCCGCCAGGGACAGTCCACTGACCTCGACACCGTTGCCACTCTTACCAGTATGTACCCAATTTGACTATGATTTGATCTTTCAATTCTAACAGAACTCTAGCTTCCGCTACCGGTGGAAAGTTCGAGTGGACCCCAACCAAGTCTCTCGTCAACGAGCCCGACTACGCTCTCCAGATCCAGCAGGGAACTACCATCAACTACTCCGCTCAGTTCCCCCTCTCTGGTGGTGCTGAGGAGGATGACTCCCCTGTCTCCTCTGCCGTCTCCTCCGCTATGGCCTCTGCTTCTTCCGCTACTGCATCTGCTGCTTCTTCCGCCTCTGCTGCCCTCAGCAGCGCCATTGAGAGCGCCAAGTCCAGCATGATCACCAGCGCTGCCTCTGCTTCCGCCACCATCAGCCCCTCCGCTGGCGTCAACTCCACTGTCACCTCTGCCACTCTTACCCGCTCTGCCTCTTCTTCCGGCTCTGCCACTGGCAGCGCCAGCCTTCCTGAGGTCACTGACTCTGGTGCCAACATCCGCAGCCCCGTCGCTGCCATGCTCGGTGCCGCCGCCGCTTTCGCCTACTTCGCATAAGCGTTTCCCTTCACGACCTTATACTATAATTGTCCTTTTACGACATGTTAGCATTGGAATCTGTGGAAACCCCCTCTAGCATCTATTTCAATTTGAGTCACGCGAGCATTGGCATCCGTGATGGGTGTGTCTGATGGGAACGCTATGCAAAGAGCTTGTATAGACGTAGCAGAAAATGATAATATGGAAGCATTTGCCTACTCATCCATGATCTTGCAAGTGATGCGTGCAATCACACCATGCCTCTCGTCTCATGATGTATCAGATGTAGTTTTGCTTGTGCGAGCACAGGTGCTTCCGACCTATGCGCACTTACCGTGAAACATCCGTTCCGCTTCCCTGCTTCTCTTGTTACTTCCGCAATGCTTGGAAGATCTCTATCATCGTAGCACAGACGTCACAATCAATCATCCGCGTGGTACCGCATCCATCATGTCTCAACGGTACCGTGGTACGAAGCTGTCATTATGCGTCGCATGCGCGCTATCCCCGCATGTCTATCACAGCAACCTGGTAGTACACAGTAGGTACTGGGGTCAATCACTCTTTGGCGTGTGCGCAACATGACGTCGCGTTTGGCGCGTGTCAAGAGCCTGAAACGCGGAGTTGAAGATCACATCTTGTCGTTCGTCGCGCCAGGAAAACTGTGGTTGACTGACCAGGTGACCCCACAGCGGGATTGTTCCCCACCTCTCCACAGATGCATCAAGCAAGCTGCAAGAACCCGCTGCTCATTGCCACACCGTAACTACACCCCAGCGATTCTCTCTTCTCTGTCGCATCTATCGCTTGAAGTCTTCAACATTCTGTTGCGTCTTGACAAGCACACAGCCCCAAGGACGCGAACAGCAGCAGCACCCGCATCGCCACCATCAGCTAGTTTCTAACCAGCCGGCGTACACCGAGTTCCACCATCACTAACTACAAGGACTGCGCAAGCCTACCAAGCAAGCCACCTGCTTACCAACCCAAAAGAGAGTAGACATGTAGCACTGCCTGCTGCCGTGTGTTGCGCGTCAACTGTCTTGTATCACGCGGTCAACTGCGTTTTGATCGAACCAGGACTTGCCACGGCTTGCACACGCTAGCGCCGAGTAGTGGCGGCCAGGCCGAGGCTGATATGCTATTAGCTTTGAAAGAGATGGATTGATACGTTGCATACCGAAAATTTCAAACGGACCTTCTTGCCAATGCGGCGGCGCTGAAAGATATATTTAGTTTGCAATCGTAAGAGAGGCTAGCCAAAAAGGCTTGAACGGATGGTAGAGCGGTCGCGAGCTGGGAACTAATGAAGCGCAGCTGGAGCCGAACCTTGAAGACTATAGCGAGTCTTCGCCTTTGCTTAGGCTCACCGTTCAGAATACACCGGTGTACTCTTGATCCTGCAAGCCTTTCGCCATTCCTCAGTCCGCGCCATACGCGATGGCTACAGTCTAACGTTGGGCATCATTAAATGCCTCAATGCTTACGTAGCCGCTTTCCTCGCTTTCGATAACCGACATTGTTGCATTCGCTCGTACTTCGGTATTATGACCAGGTTGTCAACATATCAGTAACCTTCGCTTTTACCTAACAAGTTGACTCCAGCTTGACTAGGACACCAGGACCGTTGCTGCAATGACGATCACGACAATGCCAGGAGCCGAGTTGAGTATAACGTACTCCACCACATCATATTTTTTCCAAAGGAATCAGTCAGCTCTTTCAAGCTCGTAGCTAGAACTGTGTAACCACATAGCTGGTGCCATGCCATGGTATCCGCAAACTCGACATTTTCTCTATCTTTGCGCAATTCCGTCATGCAAGCTCCCATTAATTGTCAAGGTCCTACCGCTCTCTCCCCTCACCCTGGTAACTCTTTCTCAGTCCAAGTGTTGGCCCAAAACATTCCAGTGTCTGTACCTGAGCAACTCGTATCGACTTCCACCACTCTTTCTGTGGAGAAAAGTTCGCCCGTTGAGCCCATTACCCTCCTCCTCCTTCTTCTCCTCGCTCTACACAAATAGCACTCCCGCAGCCCCAGCCATCGCCCCCGCAAAACCCATCTTCTTAAGACCTCTCACGGGAACCGCAGCACCGGTAGCCTCCACAAGGCCTGAAGCACCCGTAGCGCTCTCTGTACTGCTTCCTCCACTCCGCGTTCCCGTCACACTCTGTGAACTTGCATCAAAGCTCGCAGTCCTCGAACCAACAGCACTTTGAATACCAGTGATCACTGTAACATCTTCGGTCACTGTGTTGGAAGGCACAGGTGATGCTGTATCGACTGCCAGACTCGGTGCTCCAGCTATTGATGTTGGGAGCGAGGTTGCCGGTGTACTGACGCTGTTGTCGACGGTGAAGGCGTCACCCCATGACGGGGTTGGAGACGCGGATGGGAGCAGGTTCTCTGTTGATGTTTCCGCTGCGGGTTTGACGGCGAAGGGCTCACCCCATGACTGTGTTGTCGCGGACGAGATACCAAGAAGGGAGAGCAGAGTCGTCTTTCGGAGGGAGGATTTGCGCATATTGGCGGTGTTTGCTCGGTATGTCTTGAAACTTCGTTGCTGTCTCTCCTCGATGCTTGAAGCTTGCGTAAGTTGTTCTTGAGATGCGTACACTGAATGACAGGGTTTCAAGCTTCACGGCGATGGCTTCTTTTTACTTGGATGCCAGGGGACCCTGCGCTCATCCCGATACTCCGGATCATCACTATCCACCCAGGAATTGCCTTATTGAGCGTGTAGTACTCACAAGTCTGACGTAAGTTTCCAGCACAAACAGCGATGCGTATCGCGTTAACTTGGTGAGACAGCCAGCCTCCTGGTTTCTGATAGGCTGTCAGTCCGGATGGGTGGTGTCTGATTGGTCGAGAAGGTTTAGTGCTGTCTCGTTCGGGTCTCCGCAATGCTGCCGCACGCGAACCACTGCCGGACCCCGAGATTTTGCGATGCCGAAACGACGCGCAACATCCTGCAGTGTGATATGCACTCATTTCTATTGTAGGAGAGGTGCATATTACGAAGATTCTGGTGGCTTGCTGTGGCGTTGGGATCTACCATCGGAAACCAAGACACCAACCAGTCATCGAAAACTTACGACAACAGTTGCAATTGCACTACGGACAGCTTACTAGGAGCCTAATCCATCTCTATTCATCAAACTTTCGGCCAGGAAAGAGCTCCACTACCATTTGACAAGATTCTGCACTTGAACAGGCATACCAGTCTCCATGGAGCGATTTGCACCAACACCGACAAGGACAGCATTACCGCCATCCCGAATGTACGCAGCGCGTTTGAAGCTGTCTTCACCATCGCTGGTAGCGATTACATCTCGCAGAAGCAGAGGGTCGCCCCCTCCGTGGCCGCCTTCGCTCTTGACAACATCAACGACATAAGGCTGTCCCCACAAGGGATACACCACAATATTCGTCTTCTCCACGCCGCCTTGGATGTAATTTGCTTCGAGCTCACCGAGCCCTTCATTGGTGACAGTTTCCCCACCCGCTGAGTATCCGCCCTCAACGACGTTTATCTCGATGCGGCCCTTGCTACCATTGAACACGCAGCGATATCCCTCCCATGGCGCATACGCATATGTGTTGTAGGTCATGACGGCTTTATTCTTGTACTTGATGATCATAGAGAGATTGTCTTCAATAGTGATGCCATCAGCGAAGCAGTTGCGGTCACGGATGTAGCCATCCTCGTGCTCAGCCTCGAGGTACAATTTTTTCAACTGGGCGTTCTGGTCGATATGAATCGCAAACGGGTCGTCTTTCGCAGCCTCGTTGTTGAGATAGCGTTCGCCTAGATTCTTCTCTCCTCTTCGCTCAGCGTTTTCTCTACCGTAGAAACGTAAGCTACCGACGCAGTAGACCATCTCGGGTTCCGTGTTCAGCCAGTAATGTACCAGGTCGAAGTGATGAATGGACTTGTGCATCTGGATACCACCACTGGTGTCTTTGTTTCGATGCCATCGTCGCATGAAATCAGATCCATGTGCACAATCCAGAATCCAGTCCATATGTACCGTTGAGATCTCACCGATAACGCCCGAATCAACAAGCTCGCGTAGCTTCGTATGATGAGGCGCATATCGATAGTTGAAGAGAACACGGACTTGCTTGCCTGTCCTCTTCTCTGCATCGATCATGGCTTGCAGCTTCTCTTCGTCGATAGTCATCGGTTTCTCGGTAATCGCGTCGCAGCCCAGCTCCATAGCCCGGATACAGTATACATGGTGGAACTTGTCGATGGTGGTGACGATTACGACGTCGGCCGTTTGCTCTTTGACCATCTTGTCAAAGTCTTCTGCCTTGTACATTGGGACGCGTTCGCCGCCAATCTCGGCAATGCGATCATTTGCAGCCTTCATGCGCGTCTCATTGGTATCGCATATACCAACGACTGTGGCGCTCGATTTGAAGTCTTGGATGATGCTTTGGTAGTAGAACGCGGATCTAACGCCCATGCCCACAATGACATAGCGCTTGATCTGCGGAGAAGTCATGGCTTTGGGAAGGAGGCTTGGATGTTGAGAATTAGGATACAATGGTGCTTGGATATGAAACTGGCGACAACCAGAGTGGCCTCACACCCACCTTTATACGATATCTTACTTGAGTCTGCATGATTCAACGTGAATTGGAACTATGCATCGTTAATAGCAGAGCATCAAATCAGAGGTCTCCGTGACAAAGTCAACTGATGGTGTCCAGTAATCGGGTCTTTCGTCGCAGGTGTTCAGGTGGAGCAGTGGAGTGTGGAGAGTGTAGGTAGCTACGTTTGCCGACCCAGAAAGAGACTAGTGGCTATGTCACCCCGCAGTCTTCTCCAATGACAAGAGTGGAGAAGCGGCAACATCCCAATTTGGGTCGGCACAGGGAACAGCGAACGAGAGATGACCAACAACATTCATCCAGGTGTCGTGCATAGTTATGGTGGGTCATCGTTTAGTGGTGCGGGGTAGATAGTGGTTACTCCTTCTGGGGCGGGTACAGCAACACATCGACACTGCTCCCGCTTGTTACACACTTCGATCGGCTAATGGCTCTGGAATTCTGCTGCAAACATGGAGATTGTATGGCATTCGGGAGGGAAAGCACCGAAGAAACGGACGGCTGCAGCATGCTCCACTTGTCGGTCACGCAAGAAACGATGTTACCATTTTGAGGACCGCGGGTATCGAAGAAAGGAGCGAACTTGCGGAATAGGAAGTCGAGTGCAAGAGCCTCATCTGTACACTGATATAGGCGAGCCCATTCCAAGCCCCGGTCGCGTGAGCGAATACAACCCTGAATCCGTCCTCGCAGCTCTATCAGAGGACGCTGAGCCAGGATCAAGCGCCTTGAATCAGACAACACACGCGACATCATCTCAACCTACACCACAGGCTATGGTACTCACTCCTTCCGCCGCATACGAAGCACAGCGCCGATTGAAGTGGTACGAGCAACATAAGATCCGGACCACCACGCCGAGCCTATCCGAGTCGTATCGAAAATATCTCGAGGAAGAAGGAGCTTTCGCGTCACTACCCAAAACCACAACAGACGCTCTCCTACCCTTGTACATTTCGACGTTGAATGACCTCACTCCCATCACGGATGGCGCTGCCGTCTTCCGCGATCACAGTAATGGACAAGCGTCTATCTACTTGGTCAGGGCGATATGCCTTGTCGTCTGCAAAATAAAACACGCAGCTCCTTTCTTGCGTCTGACTGATCACGGGCCTTTACACGAACCTCTAGAGTTCGCGTCAAAGCTTCTAGCTGGACTCGATGCTGCTATCAAAGCAGGTTTAGAACCTAATCGCATCATCAAGATCCAGATCTTAGCACTGATGCACCTGCATAACGACGGATTAGCCGGCGTGGATCGCGCGTCCAGTTTTCTGTCGCAGGCCATATGCGAAGCATGGTCGATGTGCATACATCTGAAGATACCTGGCAACTCTGACAACGACGAATGCAAGTATCTATGGTGGTCACTGCGGAACTTTGATCGCCTTGGTAAACCCATCATGGCAGCAGCGCCCTTCTTCATCGACGATGCAGATATCGGTGTTGAACGCATAATACCGAAGAGAGACGACTACCGCTCTCAAATCATGGCTGTCTCTCTCGCTCTTGGAGACCTCATGACCACCGCAACTAGAGCTTACAAAGCTGGAGCTACAACGGCGGTCGATAGTTGCTGGGATTTCCCTTCGCTATCGGAAATTACGAGTGGGAGTAATTTCGATCAGTTCCACATGTCGCATCGAGGTAAGACACTTGCCGACTTGACCCTTCAATCTACTTAAAGCAGCAGTATATCTGGAGACATGGTATCACGTTGCCGCCATGCTATCCTGTCGCTACAGTGGACCAGGCACCGGACAATACAACCGACGTCTTGCGTCCGCGGATAGAGTGCTCGAGATAGTCTCTCGTGAAGGGTGCGAAGGCCTGCCTCCGCTCCCACTGGTTCCTTATGCCATGTCCATGTCCACAACGGTCATCTACCGAGCCTTACACGATCGTGTAAGAGACATTGGTAAAGCACGAGTGGATCTTCGCCAGTGCTGCGATACCCTCGATGACCTCAGTGAGCGATGGACTAGCGTGAGAGGCGTGGCCAAGCTTGCAAAACGGCTTTGCAGACTGATAGGCGACGGTGCACACGATAGCTTGCGAGACGGGCATCCAGGTGGTAGTACCACATCCAACAGCACAGTCTCAACTCTGGCCATACCAGCCAACAACGACGCTGTTACGGACCAGGTAGGAGTTTCATATAGCGATGAGGCTTTCCAAAGATATCTCACCGACATCTGGCCAAACTTCGATGCATCCTACTCTCAGTTAGATTGGGCATTCCAGGACTATGGCTTGGACATGGAATTCCCCAGTCCGTACGATGACTTGCAATCTTGACAAGTTCAGAGTTCGACAAGAGATTGGTCGACAGCACAGTCGGCATGGATACTCCAAAGAATTGCACAAGAAACTCGTGAATTCGTTGCTTAATCATCCTAATCAAAGAGCCTGACCAACCGGTCTATTGCCTAAAAACTCGCCATTTTGCGCATGCTCCACGCGAGGCGGGCTATACGCAACATACTCTTGCTGCTGAACCTGCCCTTGCCTTTGTGTATTACTGCCTACATCGCCCAAGTTTAACCCATCCCTCTTCCCCGCATCCAACTCGCTGGGCGGTGGCATCTCTCTGCCGTCGATTTCCCAGACGTTGGCACTGGTCGGCATCTCGTTACTTTCTGGTATCTTGGAATCCATGTATTGGTGGTATTGTGCTGGTTTCTCGTCGGAGTATCGGGGTGCCGGAGTGGTACTAGATAGAGAGTGACGTGCAGCGACGGCGCCGGCACCGGCACCGATTGCTGCTGCGCCTCCAAAGGTTGATGTTGATGCCCATGGCGCCTGACTTCCAGACTCCATAGGAGATACAGGAGACATCATTGTCGTTGGTTGTGTTGAAGACCTGTCGGTTTGCGTGGGAAGAGTATTGGTGGTAGAACACGTGTTTGGATGCGGGATATGGGTGTATGCGCTGTTCGTCGGTGGGGAGTGGTCGGACGAAGAAGATGCTGCGGGGCTGGCCTCTTTGTCGTTCAAAACCGCGCTTCTGGATTTCTTCTTCCGGTGACGGAGGAGAAGGAGGACGAATATGCCAATTAGGGCCAGAGCTGCGACCCCTCCTACTACCACGCCAGCGATTAGACCTGTTGAGGGGCCGGAACTTGAATCTGAGGATGATGCGCCTGCGGCAGCTGCACTCGACGACGTTGGTTCTTGCGATGCGGTGCTTGAAGCTGCGCCCGCAGTTGACGATGGCTCTGTTGTTGTCGGTCCGGTGCTCCTCGCTGTACTGCTTGCCTCCTCTGTTGCACTCGTTGCCGTGATCTCAGCCGCAATGCTCGTTGGATTCGCAGGTGTTGGTAAAGCATTCACCACACTACCCGCTACGCTCTCGATGACAGCTGTTGGTACCGTAACGCCATTGCTCGACAGCACTGACGAGACATCGCCAACGATGCTGGATAACAAATCGCCAATCTGTCTCCGTTGACGCTGATGGTTCCTCTGCACTTCCTCCGCGCCAATGCTACCTGCCGCAAGACAATACTCGCTCGTATAACTCTCGGCGGTCGAACGATCCGGGTGCGATGTTGGATGCGACGCGTGGTTGTCGAAGCATGAGACGCGCCATAGGTACTGTTCGCACAGGCACGTATAGTCGGGAATCGGGGTGGTATTGCAGGGAAAGTAGCCCTTAACGGCCGATATGCAGGAAGTTATTGCACTAGATTGGTCAATGTCAGTAAACTTCGCTCCTGTTGACCAATTCGCGGTTGAGAATGCATAGTTACATCTGTTCATGGTTCGCGCCCTGACCAGCAGAAACAATGGGCCATCGCAGCGCCGGCACGAGCTTGAGCAGGACACCAAGCATCATCAGAAGCGTTGTTGACGGATGAACGGACCCGGTTGAA
>Ga0265798_10005225_pt1 | contig 17561 bp, 12 predicted proteins | sample P3T30metagenome_FD_192430 | JGI IMG/M metagenome (GOLD analysis project Ga0265798, IMG submission 192430) | Plant litter microbial communities from East Loma Ridge, Irvine, California - P3 T30 | ecosystem: Environmental > Terrestrial > Plant litter > Unclassified | place: USA: California... | reverse complement strand
CCATCCGCCAGCTGCTCGACAGCGGCGTCCACTTCGGACACCAGACCCGCCGCTGGAACCCGAAGGTGAAGCGCTTCATCCTCGCCGAGCGCTCGGGCATCCACATCATCGACCTGCAGCAGTCGCTGGGCTACATCGACCAGGCCTACGACTTCGTCAAGGAGACGGTCGCCCACGGCGGCACGGTCCTCTTCGTCGGCACCAAGAAGCAGGCCCAGGGCTCCATCGCCGAGCAGGCGAACCGCGTCGGCCAGCCCTTCGTGAACCAGCGCTGGCTCGGCGGCCTCCTGACCAACTTCCAGACGGTCTCGAAGCGCCTCGCCCGCATGAAGGAGCTCGAGGACATCGACTTCGACGACACGACCCAGGGCTTCACCAAGAAAGAGCTCCTGATCAAGAAGCGCGAGCTCGACAAGCTGCACAAGACGCTCGGCGGCATCCGGAACCTCACGAAGACGCCGTCGGCCCTCTGGGTCGTCGACACCAAGAAGGAGCACCTCGCGATCGACGAGGCCAAGAAGCTGGGCATCCCGGTCATCGGCATCCTCGACACGAACTGCGACCCCGACGAGATCAACTTCCCGATCCCCGGCAACGACGACGCCATCCGCTCCGTCGGCCTGCTGACCCGCATCGTCGCCGACGCCGCCGCCGAGGGCCTGGTGCAGCGTCACCAGAAGCCCGAGGACGCCGACGCCCCCGTCGAGCCCCTCGCCGAGTGGGAGGCCGAGCTGCTCGCGCAGGGCGAGGCCAAGGCCGCCGAGTCCGCTCCCGCCGAGTCGGCGCCCGTCGCCGAGGCCCCGGTCGAGGAGAACGACGCCGACGCGCAGGTCGCCGCCAAGCCCCTGGGCGAGCCGGTCGCCGAGCCCGTCGCCGAGCCCCGCGACGAGACCGCTGCGGAGCCGGCCGACGCCGACGCCGCCGCCGACTCGAAGTAAGACCCCACCCCCCTTCCGACTCCACGAAAGGAAGTCAGACCATGGCGAATTTCACCGCCGCTGACGTCAAGACCCTCCGTGACCGCCTCGGCGCGGGCATGATGGACAGCAAGAACGCGCTCGTCGAGGCCGACGGCGACATCGAGAAGGCCGTCGAGATCCTCCGCGTCAAGGGCCTGAAGGGCGTCGCCAAGCGCGAGGGCCGTCAGACCACCGCGGGCCTCGTCGCCGCCAAGGCGTCGGGCGGCTACGCCACCCTGATCGAGCTCGCCAGCGAGACCGACTTCGTCGCGAAGAACGAGAAGTTCATCGCGCTGGCCGACTCCGTGCTCGAGGCCGTCGCGGCCTCCGGCGCGAAGGACGCCGCCGAGGGCAACGCCGCCGCGATCGGCGGCCAGACCGTCGAGGCCTTCGTCAACGACGAGGCCGCGCTCATGGGCGAGAAGGTCGAGCTCCGCACGGTCGCCCGTGTCGAGGGCACCGAGTTCGCGATCTACCTGCACAAGACCTCGAAGGACCTGCCCCCGCAGGTCGGCGTGGTCGTGGGCTACACCGGCTCCGACGCCGAGACCGCCCGCTCGATCGCCCAGCACGTGGCCTTCGCCGCGCCGACGTACCTGTCGCGCGACGAGGTCCCGGCCGAGGACGTCGCCAAGGAGCGCGCCATCGTCGAGGAGACCGCGAAGAACGAGGGCAAGCCCGAGGCCGCCCTGCCGAAGATCATCGAGGGTCGCCTCACCGGCTTCTTCAAGGAGATCGCGCTGCTCGACCAGGCCTACGCGAAGGACAGCAAGCTGTCCGTCGCCAAGGTCGTCGAGCAGGCCGGCATCGAGATCCAGGGCTTCGCCCGGATCAAGGTCGGCGCCTAGCCAGCCACAGGACGGGGTCCGGGACGCACGCGTCCCGGGCCCCGTTCGTGTGCCCGCCCCCGTCCGCGCCCGACCGTCGCGGCGCGCGGGGCCCCGTCGAGGAGGCGCGGCGGGCACCCCGAGGAGCGGCACGTCCGCCGCGACTCGATACCCTGGCTACGGCCACGACACGAGGGAGACCACGCATGACGACAGACACGACCACCCGACGACGCGTCCTGCTCAAGCTCTCGGGAGAGGCGTTCGGGGGCGGCCAGCTCGGCGTGAACCCCGACGTGGTGGGCGCCATCGCCCGCGAGATCGCGGACGCGGCGAAGGACGTCGAGATCGCCATCGTCGTCGGCGGCGGCAACTTCTTCCGCGGCGCCGAGCTCAGCCAGCGCGGCATGGACCGCGGGCGGGCCGACTACATGGGCATGCTGGGCACCGTCATGAACGCGCTCGCCCTGCAGGACTTCCTCGAGCAGGCCGGTGCCGCCACCCGCGTGCAGTCGGCCATCGAGATGACCCAGGTCGCCGAGCCGTACATCCCGCGTCGCGCCGAGCGCCACCTCGAGAAGGGCCGCGTCGTCATCTTCGGCGCCGGCGCCGGGCTGCCCTACTTCTCGACGGACACGGTCTCCGCCCAGCGGGCGCTCGAGATCGGCGCGGCCGAGGTGCTCGTCGCGAAGAACGGCGTCGACGGCGTCTACTCGGCCGACCCGCGCCACGACCCGTCGGCCGTCAAGCTCGACCGCCTGACCTACCAGGAGGCGCTCGTGCAGGGCCTCAAGGTGGTCGACTCCACCGCCTTCAGCCTCTGCATGGACAACGGCATGCCCATGCACGTGTTCGGCATGGAGGGAGAGGGCAACATCGCTCGCGCCATCCGGGGCGAGCGCATCGGGACCCTCGTCAGCAACTGACGACTAAGCTCGACGACGAACCAAGGGAGCATCGTGACGATCACTGACGTACTGACCGAGACACGCGAGAAGATGGACCGGGCGCTCGACTCGGCCAAGACGGACTTCGGGCAGGTGCGGACGGGGCGCATCAACCCGGCGCTGTTCCAGAAGATCCCGGTCGACTACTACGGCACCCCGACGCCGCTCGCGCAGCTCGCGTCGCTGCAGGTGCCCGAGGCGCGCACGATGATCGTGACGCCCTACGACAAGTCGGCCCTGAAAGAGATCGAGCGGGCCATCGCCACGTTCCCGAACCTCGGCGCGAGCCCCACGAACGACGGCACGCTCGTCCGTGTCACGATCCCCGAGCTCACCCAGGACCGCCGCAAGGAGTTCGTCAAGATCGTCCGCGGCAAGGGCGAGGACGCCAAGGTCCAGATCCGCAACATCCGTCGCAAGTCGAAGGAGTCCCTCGACGCGCTCAAGACCGAGGTCGGCGACGACGAGGTGGCGCGCGGCGAGAAGGAGCTCGAGGCGGTCACGAAGGGCTACATCGACCAGATCGACGACGCCCTGAAGAAGAAGGAAGCCGAGCTGCTCGAGGTCTAGATGAGCGACGCACCCGACGGCGCACGTCCCGACGAGTCGGTGCCGACACCCAAGACCACCCTCGGCAGCCGTCGCGCCGACTTCGACGCCCGGGCCCAGGCCGCTCGGCACGACCTCGAGAGCCAGATCCGCAGTCGACGGGCCCAGCTCGGCGCCCGGAACGAGGCGCTGACGGCCCGGACGGGGCGCAACCTGCCGGCCGCCATCGCCGTGGGCGTCGGGCTCGGCGCGGCCGTGCTGCTCAGCCTGGTCTTCGAGCCGGCGTTCTTCATGATCGTCGCGGGTGCCCTCATCGGTTCCCTCTGCTTCGAACTGACCAGCGCGCTCCGCTTCGCGGGGCGTGACGTCCCGCGCCTGCCGAGCGTGCTGGTGGGCCTGGCCATGGTGCCCGCGGCCTTCTCCTTCGGCGCCGAGGGCCAGTGGTTGGCGCTCGTCGGGGGAGTCGTCCTCGTGTCGGCGTGGCGGGTCGTCGAGCTGGTGCGTCCCTCGCACCGCAAGCCCGCCTCCGTGGTCTGGCGCGACATCGGCGCCGGCGCGTTCGTGCAGATCTACTGCTCGTTCCTCGGCAGCTTCATGCTCGTCCTCGCGGCCGAGCCCAACGGTGCGAACTGGACCCTGGCGACGCTCATCATCGTCATCGCGGTCGACACGGGCGCCTACGCGACGGGCCTGAACTTCGGCAAGCACCCGATGGCCCCGCGCATCAGCCCGAAGAAGACCTGGGAGGGCTTCGCCGGGTCGGTGGCGGCCAGCTTGATCGCCGCCGTCCTCACGTCGTGGCTGATGCTCGACGAGCCCTGGTGGTTCGGCTTCGTGCTGGGCGGCGTCATCATCGTCACGGCCACGATCGGCGACCTGTCCGAGTCGCTCATCAAGCGCGACCTCGGCATCAAGGACATCAGCACCTGGCTGCCGGGCCACGGCGGGTTCCTCGACCGCCTCGACAGCACGCTGCCGTCGGCCGCGGCCGCGTACGCCCTGTACCTCGTCGTCACCTGACGCGCCCGCCCGCCGCGCCCTGCGGGGCAGACCGGTCGGCGGGCCCTCGGGCCGCGTCGCCGCAGGGGTCCCCGGTGCATGCGGCATGATGGACGCCGTGAGCTCAACATTCCCGACGGTGCCCAAGGGTCGACGCGGCTACGACGTGTCCGAGGTCGAGGACTTCCTCGCCGAGGCGCGTGCCGCCTACACGGGCGGAGCGGACGGCTCGTCGTCGATCGACGCGGCCCGCATCCGGCGCACGGCCTTCACCATGCGCAAGGGCGGGTACTCGACGGCCCACGTCGACCAGGCACTGGAGCGGCTCGAGGACGCGTTCGCGAGCCGAGAGCGCGACAAGGCCGTCTCGCGGTCCGGCGACGAGGGCTGGTACGGCGAGGCCCGCAGCGCGGCGGAGGAGATCGTCTCCCGGCTCGACCGTCCGCTCGGCCACCGCTTCGACCGCGTGAGCGTCCTCACCGTCGGCTACCACCCCAAGGACGTCGACCGGCTGGCCCGGCGCCTGCAGGGCTACTTCACCGACGGCAAGCCCCTCAGCATCGACGACGTCCGTGGGTCGGTCTTCCGGCCGAAGCGCGGCGGGTACCGCGAGGCGCAGGTCGACGTGCTGCTCGACGCGGTCGTCGACGTCATGCTCGCCGTGCGCTGACGCTCTGCTCCGGGGCGGTCCGAGGCACGTCCCGTCCTGCCGCGCCCGCGACACGCAGGAGGCGGACCCTGGCCGTTCCGTGACGGATCCGTTACCCTGGACGGACTCATGGGCAGGCACTCAGCGAACGCGACCACGGGCTCCACTCTCTCCGAGCAGCGGGCGGTCGTCAGTCGACCCCGCACGGTGGTCCGCCGCCGCGTCCCGGCGTCGCAGCTCGTGCGCCCGGCAGCTCCCGCCCCTCGTCCTCGGCCCTCGGTCGGTCGACGCCACGTCCTGCCGCTGCTGGGCTTCGCCACCACCTTCGCGTTCCTGTCGGCCTCCCTGGTCAACCCCCTGTCGGGCGCCGAGGCCGCGACCACGGGCGTCGGCGGCGCCGCCGCGCTGGTCGCCCCGGGCCAGACCTTCGTGGTCGGCGCCGGCGTCGTGCTCGCAGCCGACCGCGACCAGTACGGCGTGACCCTTCCCCCGCCTCCTCCGCCGCCCGCGCCGGTCGTCGACGAGGCCGCCGACGACGCGACCGCCACGTCGGACACCTCGGGCACCTCGACCAAGAAGAGCACCGCGGCCGCGCCGGTGGCGGGCGTCCCCGATCCGGGCACCGCCAAGGCCATCGCCGCCGAGATGGTGGCGGCCCGCGGCTGGGGCACCGGCGAGTACGACTGCCTGGTCTCGCTCTGGAACAGGGAGTCGGGCTGGAACATCAACGCCCACAACGCCTCGAGCGGTGCCCACGGCATCCCGCAGGCCCTGCCCGGCAGCAAGATGGCCTCGGCCGGCGCCGACTGGCAGACCAACCCGGCGACCCAGATCACCTGGGGCCTGGGCTACATCCAGGGTCGCTACTCCACGCCCTGCGGTGCCTGGGGCCACTCTCAGTCCTCCGGCTGGTACTGAGCCCCCGACCTCCGGGTCACGGCTACGCTGGTCGACATGCCCCGCAGCAACCGCCCGCGTCGTCCCCGCGACCGAGCGGAAGACGCTCGTGACGAGCGCGACCTCGCCCGGTCGATCTTCGGCGGTCCCCGCACCGAGACCCGTCGGGGGCGCGAGTTCGTCGTCCAGACCGTCTCCGCGTCGGCGGCCCTGAAGGAGTACACCTGCCCCGGCTGCGCGCTCGTCGTGTCGCCCGGCACCCCGCACGTCGTCGTCTGGCGGGCAGACGGCCTGTTCGGCGAGCAGGACGACCTCGCCGCCCGCCGACACTGGCACACGCATTGCTGGAGGATCTCGTGACCCTGCCCCCCGCCGCACCCGTCGACGTCCGAGGCGGGGTCGAGCTCCCGGCCCGCCGGTCCGACGTCGAGCTGCACACCTCCGACGGCCTCGCTCTCGTCGGCGAGCTCGCCCTGCCCCTGGACCGCGACCCGGTCGCGACGCTCGTCACCCTGCACCCCCTGCCGACGGCGGGCGGGTTCATGGACTCGCACGTGATCCGCAAGGCGGCCGCGCGCCTCCCGGCCCTCGCCGACGTCGCCGTGCTCCGCTTCAACTTCCGGGGCGTGTCCTCGCCTCGTGGCCGGTCCGAGGGGTCGTTCGGCGAGGGCGAGGCCGAGGCGGCCGACCTCCGCGCGGCGGTCGACCTGGTCCGGGCGGCCGGACTGCCCCGTCCGTGGCTGCTCGGCTGGTCGTTCGGCACCGAGGTCGCCCTGAAGCACGGGCGCAGCGTCGACACGGCGGGGCTCCTCCTGCTGTCCCCGCCGCTGCACCGCACCTCGGACGCCGAGCTCGCCGCCTGGAACGGGTCGGACGTGCCGATCGTCGCCGTCGTGCCCGAGCACGACGACTACCTGCAGCCCGAGGAGGCGCGGGCCCGGTTCTCGGTCGTGCCCCGGGCCGAGGTCGTCGCGGTCGAGGGAGGAAAGCACCTCTGGGTGGGCGAGAAGCAGACCTCCCGGGTGCTGGACGAGATCGTGGCACGGGCGGCGCCGCAGGCCCTGCCGCTCCCCGTCACCTGGCCGCCCGTGGCGGGCGGCGTCACGCCCGCCTAGCGGGCGTTCTGCCGGGGCACGACGACCTGGCGGATGACGAGCAGCACCGCCGCGGCCACGGGGATCGCGATGAGCGCGCCGAGCACGCCGAGCAGGGTGCCCCCGGTCAGCGCCGCGATGACGACCACGACGCCCGGGACCTTGACGGCACGGCGCATGATGCGGGGGCTCAGCACGTACGCCTCGACCTGCATGTAGACGAGGTACCAGATCGCCGCCGTGACCCACGTGGCGGGGGAGTCGGGCAGCAGCACGATCTGTGCGAGCACGATGAGCGCCGAGCCGCTGATGGTGCCGACCAGGGGGATGATCGACCCGAGGAACGCGATGAACGCGAAGACCGCCGGCTGCTGCGCGCCGATCGAGCTGAGGAACACGAAGCTCAGCACGCCGTTCGTGGCCGCGAGCGTGAACTGGCCGATGACGTACCGGCCGACGCTCTGGCTGATCTGCTCGGCGATGTCGGCGAACGCCACCCGCTTCGAGGCCGGGACGAGCTGGTACACGCCGGCCTTGAAGGTGTTGATGGACGAGGTGAAGTAGAGCACCAGGATCAGCACGACGATCGTGGCGAAGACGCCGTTGCCGATGGCGACGCCGACCGCGAGCACCCCTCCGCCGATGGTGACGACGTTGTCGGGGTTGGTGAGGAAGTCGAGCACCGCGTCGAGGGCCTGCTGCACGTCGAAGACGTTCTGCGGCACGAGCGCCTGCAGGTTGTCGACGAACTCCTGGGTGGTGACGCTCTGCAGGTAGGTGACGAGGTTCGTGATCAGCGCGGTGGCCTGGCTGACGATCACCGGCACGATGGCGAAGACGACCCCCACGAAGGCGCCGAGCGCGACGGTGAAGACGATGACGATGGCGAGCCACCGCGGCACGGACCGGTTCTCGAGCCACGAGACGACGGGGTCGAGGCCGAGGGCGATGAAGATCGCCGCGCCCACGTAGGTGAGGATGGTCGAGAGCTCGCTGAGCGCCCCGCCGATGACGAGGGCGGCGATCACGCCGAGGCCCGCGAGCAGGCCGAGGCGGAACGGGTCGTGGATCTTCACTCGGGCGGCTCCTGTCGGGATCCGGTGAGCCGTTCAGCTCGGCGCCACCGACTGCCTACTCTGACGCACCCTGTGCCTGCGGGGCCAGCACGGCGCGCAGGTTCTCGAGGTACCCGGCCACGGCGTCGCGCTCCTCGCGGATCTCGGCGAGGCGTCGCTCGGCGTCGTCGGTGAGCTCCGCCGACCGGCGCTCCGCGTCGGCGACGAGGCTCGAGGAGCGCTCCTCGGCGTTCGTGAGCACCTCGTGCGCGGTCGCGTCGGCCTCGGAGCGGACCCGGCGGGCGTGCTCGTGCGAGGTGCGCTCGAGCTCGTCGGCCTCGCGTCGGGTCTCGACCGCCCGCTGGCGCGCCTCCTCGAGCTGCCCCGCCGCGTCGTCGAGGTAGCCCTGCGTCTCGGCCACGGCCGCGTGGTGGCGCTGCACGAGCTCGCGCTCGGCCTCGTCGCGACGCGTGCGCAGCTCGACCTCGGCGTCGCTGCGGCGCTGCTCGAGCTCGCGGGCGAGCTCGGAGACGGCGGCCTCGCGCTCCGCGACGAGCCGGGCGTGCTGTGTCGCCGCCTCGGCGGCGAGCCGGACCCGCTGGGCCTCCTCGTCGTCGACCAGCTGGGCCTGGCTCTCGGCGACCTCGGCGTCGAGGTCGGCGCGGGCGTTCGCGGTCTCGGCCTCGACGACCGCACGCGCCTCCTCCGCCTCGCGGTCGAGCCGGTCGCGCTGCTGCTCGACGTCGCGGTCGAGTCGCTCGCGCGTCGCCGCGACCTCGGCCGCGAGGGCGTCGCGCGCGGCGCCCAGCTCGAGCTCGAGCTCGGCCCGGGCGGCGTCGACGTCGTGCTGGGCGGCGCGACGCGCCTCGTCGACCTCGCGCTCGAGGGCCGCGCGGGTGGACACGACGTGGGCGTCCAGCTCGGCCCGGGTGCGCTCGACGTGCTCCGCGAGCTCGGCCCGGCCGTTCTCGACGTCGTCGTCGAGGTCGGCGCGGGCGGCCTCGACCTCGCGGGCCAGGTCGTCGCGGCGCGTGGCGACCTCGAGCTCGAGGTCGGCCCGCGTGGTCTCGTCGAGGCGGGCGAGCTCTGCCCGGACGGTCTCGGACTCGCGCGCCAGGTCGGCGCGCACCCGCTCGTCCTCGGCGACGAACTCGGCCCGGGCCTGCTCGGTGTCGCGGGCGAGGGCGGCGGCGCCGTCGCGGGCGTCGGCGACCTCGCGCTCGACCTGGGCGCGCAGCTCGGCGACCTCGCGCTCGGCCGTGGCGTGCAGGGCCGCGACCTCGTGCCGTGCCGTGCTGACGTTCTCGGCCGACTCGGTGGCGGCCGCGCCGCGCATGGCGGAGGAGTCGCGCTGGGCCTCCTGGAGCAGGGCCCGTGCCTCCGCGCGTGCGCGGGCCACCATCCGGTCCGCCTCGCCGGTGCTCTCGGCGACCTGGGCGGCGGCGCGTCCCCGTGCGTCCTCGAGGATCGCGTCGGCGCGCTCCCGGGAGTCCGACAGCAGCTCGCGGGCCTGGGCGGTCGACGAGGTGCGGAGCTCTTCTGCGTCGATGTCGGCCTTGCTGACGAGGGCCGTCGCCTGCTCCTCGGCGAGGCGGAGGGTCCGCTCGAGCTTGCTGCCGAGGCCGGAGTAGGTGGGTGTGCCCGCCTCCTCGAGCTCGCTCTGCAGGTCGTCGAGGCGGGACTGCAGCTGCTTCACCGAGCCGGCCATCTCGGCGCGGTCGGCGTTGGCCTTGATGAGCTCGCGCCGCAGGTCGCCGAGGGCCCGGTCGACGTCGTCCTTGCGGTAGCCGCGCAGCTCGGTCCCGAATTCCGCCTCGTCAGCAGCCACTGTGTCTCCTTCACGTCGGTGGCGGGCACGTCCGACGTGCCCGGAGCGCCGATTTTAGCGGCCGCCGGACCCCCGCAGCCTCCGCCTCGGGGACCAGGGTGCGGCTCCCAGCCTGGTCGGATACGCTGAGCCGTCTTAAATACCTGCCGCCGTGCCCGGCCTCCCGGCCAGGCCCGCGCGAGCGCCGTCGGCGTCTGCCGCGGCGTTCCCACCCGACCGGGATGGCGGCACGGAGGGAGAAGCAACGTGCGTTTCATCATCGCGGTCGTCGTCGTCGTGCTCGCGGCGGTGATGGTGGCCCTCGGGTTCGCGCAGCGCACCGTCTTCGCGCCGCCGTCGAGCGTGTCGTCGTCGGTCTCCACGAGCTCGTCCGAGGCGACCGTCACCGTCGTCCCGGCCAGCGCGCTGCACGGGCACGAGGGCAGGCAGGCGGTCTCGGTCGACGGGGCCGACACCGTGTTCGCGGCGACCGGTCGCACCTCCGACGTGCTCGGCTGGGTCGGCGACGCCGACTACAACCTCGTCGAGTGGGACGCCGACGCCGGCGAGCTCGTCTCCCGCACCGTGTCGGGCGACGAGACGACCGTGCCCGACCCCGCCGAGTCCGACCTCTGGTACGACCAGTACACGGGCAGCCCGCTCACCTTCTCGCTGGACGCTCCCGACGAGGTGTCGCTGCTCGTCGTCTCCGACGGCACCGCCGCGGCCCCGTCCGACATCACGGTGACCTGGCCGCTCTCCACCGCCACGCCCGCCGCCGGCCCGCTGATCGTGGGCGGCCTCGTCGTCCTGCTGATCGGGGTCCTCCTCTACGTCTGGGCGATCCTCCACCACCGCCGCACGCGCGGCCCCCGCCGCACCTCGAGCGACGGGTCGCGTCCGAAGCTGCCGCGTCCGCCCCGCCGTCGGGCGCTCAAGGCGGGCACCCCGGCGTCGATCGACGCTCCCCAGGGCGGCTCCGGCCCCCGCCGGGGCAGGGCGCGACGGTCCGTGGCCGTGCTGCCCGTCCTGCTGGTGGGCTCCCTCGCCCTCGCGGGCTGCTCCTCCGACTACTGGCCCGCGCCCGCCGAGGGGGCCGACGCCTCCGCGACGGCCACCCCGACGCCCACGTCGACCGAGGGGGCCGACGACGCCGAGGCGCCCAGCGTGCAGCCTCCCGTCGTGACGCAGGCCCAGGCCGCCCGCATCGTCGAGCGCATCTCGGCGGTCGCCTCCCAGGCCGACGGCGCGCTCGACGCGACCCTCGCCGAGACGCGCTTCACCGGCCCGGCCCTGCAGCAGCGCCAGGCGGCCTACGTGATCCGCGCGAAGGACGCCGCGGCCGCGGGGCCCCTGGCGATCCCGGCGGGCGACGTCACGCTGACCCTGCCCCAGCAGTCCGACACGTGGCCGCGGACGGTCTTCGTCGTCGTGCAGGACGCCGACGCGACGAAGGCCCCCGTGGCGCTGACCCTGCTGCAGGAGACCGCGCGCGACCCGTACCGCGTCGAGTACGCGCAGTCGCTCGAGGCCCAGGCCACTCTGCCGACGGTCGCCCCGGCGTCCGTCGGGGCCGCGCGCCTCGCGCCCGACGTCAAGCTGCTGACCCTGCGACCCGACCAGCTGGCCGAGGCCTACGGCGACATCCTGCGCAACGGCGACGAGAGCCAGTGGGCCCCGCAGTTCCAGTCCGAGGGCGACACCCTGCGGGAGAAGATCGGCAAGGCCTACAAGGACGGCAAGCGCGCGGCGCTGCCGACCACCGCCTCCATCGACTTCACGTCGACCCCGGTCGAGGACGAGGCCGTGGCCTTCGCGACCAACGACGCCGGGGCCCTGGTCTCGGTGGCGCTGAACGAGGTCGAGACCGTCAAGCCCACCGCCGCCGGTGCCAGCGTCGAGCCCCAGGGCGTCGTCAAGTCGCTGCTCGGGCTCGACACGTCGACCAAGGGCATCGAGGCGACGTACGGTGTCCAGTTGTTGTTCCAGGTGCCTCCCGTGGGCAGCGACGACAAGATCGTCCTGCTCGGCTTCAGCCAGGCACTCATCAATGCGAAGGAGCTGCCGTGACCGGCCTTCCCCCCGTCCCCGCCGGCCTGCGAGGAGCCGTCGACCTGTCGTCGCTCGTGAACCGGCCGGCCCCGCCCGCCCCCGCGGCCGCGCCCGGCGAGCCCGGGCAGCCGCCCGCCGCCGCGGGCTCGCAGCCCGGCGACGTCGCCGTGCCCGCGCTGGTCGTCGACGCGACCGATGCGACGTTCTCGCAGGTGCTCGAGCTCAGCAACACGGTCCCCGTGATCGTCGACCTGTGGGCCGAGTGGTGCGGGCCGTGCAAGCAGCTCTCGCCCGTGCTCGACAAGCTCGTGTCCGAGTACGCGGGCCGGCTGCTGCTCGTCAAGGTCGACGTCGACGCGAACCCGCAGCTGACCCAGGCCTTCCAGGCGCAGTCGATCCCGGCCGTGGCCGCCGTCATCGGCGGTCGCCCCGTGCAGCTGTTCGTCGGCGCGCTCCCCGAGGCCCAGGTGCGCGACGTCTTCGAGCAGGTGCTCGAGCTCGCGGCCCAGAACGGCGTCACCGGGCGTGCGGTCGTCGACGGCGCCCCCGAGGTCGACGGCGAGCAGGCCGAGCCCGAGCCCGAGCCGCTGCCCCCTCACCACCAGGACGCCTACGACGCCATCGACCGCGGCGACTACGACGCCGCGATCACGGCGTACCGCACGGCGATCGCGCAGGATCCGCGCGACCAGCTGGCCGTCGCGGGCCTCGCCCAGGTCTCGCTCATCGCGCGGCTGCAGGGCGTGACGATCGCCGACGTGCGGGGCGCGGCGGCCGCCGCGCCGACCGACGTCGAGGCGCAGCTCGCCGTGGCCGATCTCGACGTCAGCGGCGGCCACGTCGACGACGCCTTCGACCGGGTCCTCACGGTGTTCCCGTCCCTCGACGCCGCGGGCAAGGACGCCGCCCGCACGCGCCTGCTCGACTACTTCGAGATCGTCGGCCTCGACGACCCCCGCGTCGCGGCGGCCCGTCGTCGGCTCACGATGCTGCTCTACTGAGTCCGCCGGCCACGCCGGCCACGTGCAGAGGGCCCCGACGACATGGTCGTCGGGGCCCTCTCCGTGTCCGCCCGTCGGGGCGCGCGGCTCAACGGCTCAGCGGCGGAGCTTGAGCCAGACGACGCCCAGCGGCGGCAGCTGCACGTCGGCCGAGGCAGGCCGACCGGCCCAGGGGCTGTCGACGGCCGTGACGGCCCCGAGGTTGCCCACGCCCGACCCGCCGTAGATCGTCGCGTCGGTGTTGAGCACCTCGTCCCACGTGCCGGCCTCGGGCAGGCCGAAGCGCATGCGCTGCGGCTGCCCCGAGAAGTTCGCCAGCACGGCGACCGAGTCGCCCGACCCCGACTTGCGCAGGAACGCGACGACGCTCTGCTCGGCGGCGCCCCCGTCGATCCACTCGAAGCCGTCGGTGTCGAAGTCGTGCGCCCAGAGGGCGCTCTCCGACCGGTAGACCTGGTTGAGGCGGCTGACCAGGTCGAAGACCTGCTGGTGCTGCGGCCGGTCGAGCACCGACCAGTCGAGCCCGAGCTCCTGGCTCCACTCGGTCGGCTGCCCGAACTCGGAGCCCATGAACAGCAGCTGCTTGCCGGGGTGCCCCCACATGTACGCGAGGTAGGCGCGCAGGTTGGCCCGCTTCTGCCAGTCGTCGCCGGGCATCTTCTCGAAGAGCGAGCCCTTGCCGTACACGACCTCGTCGTGGCTGATCGGCAGCATGAAGTTCTCGCTCCACGCGTAGTGGAACGAGAAGGTGATCTCGCCGTGGTGGTACGAGCGGTACAGCGGGTCCTTCTCGACGTAGTCGAGGGTGTCGTGCATCCAGCCCATGTTCCACTTGAGGCCGAACCCGAGGCCGCCCTCGCTGGTCGGTCGCGAGACGCCCGGCCAGCTGGTCGACTCCTCGGCGATCATGACGATGCCGGGGTGGCGGCGGTAGGCCGTCGCGTTGGTCTCCTGCAGGAACGAGATCGCCTCGGTCGCCTCGCGGCCGCCGTGCTCGTTGGGCAGCCACTCGCCGTCGTTGCGGCTGTAGTCGAGGTAGAGCATCGAGGCGACCGCGTCGACCCGCAGCCCGTCGACGTGGAACTCCTCGAACCAGTACAGCGCGTTCGCGACGAGGAAGTTGCGCACCTGCGAGTCGCCGAAGTTGAACACGTAGGTGCCCCAGTCGGGCTGCTCGCCCCGGCGCGGGTCGGAGTGCTCGTAGACGCTGCGCCCGTCGAACCGGCCGAGTGCCCACTCGTCCTTGGGGAAGTGCCCGGGCACCCAGTCGACGATGACGCCGATGCCGGCCTGGTGCAGGCGGTCGATCAGGTAGCGCAGGTCGTCGGGGGAGCCCCACGTGCTCTGCGGCGCGTAGTAGCCGGTGACCTGGTAGCCCCACGAGCCGCCGAACGGGTGCTGGGCCAAGGGCATGAACTCGACGTGCGTGAAGCCGAGCGCGGTCACGTAGTCGACGAGCGGGTCGGCGAGCTCGCGGTAGCCGAGGCCCGGACGCCACGAGCCGACGTGCAGCTCGTAGACGCTCATCGGGCCGGCGTGCTGGTCGGACGCCGCGCGGCGCTCGAGCCAGGCGTCGTCGCTCCAGTCGTGGCCGGCCTCGGTGATGACGGAGGCGGTGGCCGGCGGCACCTCGGAACGGCGCGCCATCGGGTCGGCCCGCTCCACCCACTCGCCGTCGGGCGTGAGGATCTGGTACTTGTACGAGCCCTCGTCGAGCCCGGGCACGAAGAGCTCCCACACGCCGTTGCCGTCCAGGCGGCGCATCGCGTGCCGCTCGCCCCACCAGCCGTTGAGGTCGCCGACGACGCGGACGGCCTGCGCGTGCGGCGCCCAGACCGCGAAGGAGGTGCCCCTCGCGCCCTCGTGCTCGCGCACGTGGGAGCCCAGCACCGTCCAGAGCTGCTCGTGGCGGCCCTCGCCGAAGAGGTACAGGTCGAGGTCGCCGACCGTGGGGGAGAACCGGTACGGGTCGTCGGCGACCCAGGGGGCGCCTCCTTCGTACTCGGCCGTGACCTGGTAGCCGCCGAGGGGCGCCGACGCGGCGCCCTGCCAGAGGCCGTGTGCGAGGTGCTCGAGGACGACGGTCTCGCCCGACGCGCCGGTGACCGAGACGGCGCCGGCCAGGGGACGGACGACGCGCACGACGGTGACGCCGTCGGCCGTGTGCTCGCCGAGCAGGGCGTGCGGGTGGGAGTGCCGGCCCTCGGCCGCGGCCTGGACCTCGGCGTCGTCGAGGCCGGGCAGCGACGGCGCGGTGACGACGGGGTCGCGGCGGACGTCGGGAGGCGTCGGGTCCTCGTGCCGCACGGGGGCGACGTCGGCGGGCTCGTCGGCCTCGGCGGGGTCGGTGCCCTCGTCCGGCCCGTCGGCCGTGGTCGGCTCGTCGATCGTGGTCGGGGCGTCGGCTGTGGTCGGCTCGTCGATCGTGGTCGGGGCGTCGGCCGTGGTCGGCTCGTCGGTCGTCGCCGGGACGTCGGCCGGGAGGGGCGGCTCGGCCGTCACCGGCGGGTCGGCCTCGTCGAGGACGACGGGCGGCTGCTCGACGAGCGGCTGCTCGACGGGGCGCTGCTCGTCGGGGAGCTGCACGGCCGCATCGACCTCGACGGCCGCGTCGGCCTCGACGGGGGGCTGCGGGGCGGCGGGCTCGCGGGCGGGTTCGTCGCGCGAGGCGCCGTGGCGGGAGAAGATGCTCATGGTGGTCGCCTTCCTACGGCGCTCGGGTGAGGTCGACGGACAGCACGTGGACGGGCTCGACGAAGGCGTCGAGGCGGACGTAGTTGTCGTCGCCCCAGGTCCACGACTGGCCCGTGACGAGGTCGCGCACCGTGTACGTGCCGCCCGGCGCGAGGCCGAACTTCGTGACGTCGAGGTGGACGGTGGTCTCGCGGGCCGAGTGCGGGTCGACGTTGGCCACGACGATGATCGCGTCGGCCCGGCCGCTGCGGGTGTGCGCCCGCGAGAGGTACTTCGAGTAGACGAGGACGGCGTCGTCGTCGCTCGAGTGCAGGTCGAGGTTGCGCAGCTGGCGGAGGGCCGGGTGCGAGGCACGGATGCGGTTGAGCTGGGTCAGGTACGGCGCGAGGGTGGCGCCCTCCGCCTCCGCCCCGGCCCAGTCGCGCGGCTTGTACTCGTACTTCTCGTTGTCGATGTTCTCCTCGGAGCCCGGCCGCGCGACGTCCTCGAAGAGCTCGTAGCCCGAGTAGACGCCCCAGGTCGGCGACGCCGTGGCGGCGATCGCGGCGCGCACCTTGTAGGCGGGTCGGCCGCCGTACTGCAGGTACGGCGTGAGGATGTCGTGCGTGTTCACGAAGAGGTTCGGGCGCAGCCAGGCGCTCGTCTCCTTCGAGAGCTCGTGCAGGTACTCCTCGAGCTCCCACTTCTCGTTGCGCCAGGTGAAGTACGTGTACGACTGGTGGAACCCGACGCGGGCCAGCGCCTGCATCATGGCGGGCTTCGTGAAGGCCTCCGAGAGGAACACCACCTCGGGGTTCGTCTCGCGCACCTCGTGCAGCAGCCACTCCCAGAAGCGCACCGGCTTCGTGTGCGGGTTGTCGACCCTGAAGATCGTGACGCCGAGCTCGATCCAGTGCCGCACGATGCGCAGCACCTCACGGCTGACGCCCTCGTAGTCGTCGTCGAAGTTCAGGGGGTAGATGTCCTGGTACTTCTTCGGCGGGTTCTCGGCGTAGGCGATGGTGCCGTCCGGGAGCGTCGTGAACCACTCGGGGTGCTCGGTGACCCAGGGGTGGTCGGGCGAGCACTGCAGCGCCAGGTCGAGCGCCAGCTCGAGGCCGGTGTTCTTGGCCGTGTCGACGAACCAGCGGAAGTCCGCGAGCGTGCCGAGGTCGGGGTGCACCGCGTCGTGGCCGCCGTCCGGCGAGCCGATCGCGTAGGGCGACCCCGGGTCGTCGGGGCCCGCGGTGAGGGTGTTGTTCGGGCCCTTGCGGAACGTCGTGCCGATGGGGTGCACCGGCGGGATGTAGACCACGTCGAAGCCCATGCGCGCGATGGCGGGCAGCCGGCGGGCGGCGGTGCGGAACGTGCCGCTCTTCCACGTGCCGTCGGGCTGCTTCTTCGCGCCCTCGCTGCGGGGGAAGAACTCGTACCAGCTGCCGACGGCGGCGCGCGTGCGCTCGACGCGCAGCTCCTCCGGGGCGCTCCGCGTGACGAGGCTGGCCATCGGCTTCGCCGCGAAGACGGCGGCCAGGCGCGGGTCGGTGGCCACGCGCAGGCGGGAGCCGGGCGAGAGGGCCTCGTTCGACAGCGCCTTGGCGGCGTCGCGCACCAGCGTCGTGTCCGGGTAGCCGGGGGCGGCGGCCGTGAGGAGGCGGCTGCCGAGGGCGAACGTCACCTCGACGTCCTGCTCGGCGGGCACCTTGATCTCGGCGGTGTGCAGCCAGGTCGCCCAGTCGTCGGTGTACGCCTCGACCTGCCAGGTCCAGTCGCCCTCCGTCTCGAGCTGCACCTCCGTCGTCCAGCGGTCGGTGCCGGGGAGGCCGGCCGCGAGCGGGTGTCGCGACTCGGTGCCGGAGGGGTCGGTCAGGACCAGGTCCGCGCCGACGACGTCGTGCCCCTCGCGGAAGACGGTCGCGCCGAACGGCACGACCTCTCCGGCGAAGGCCTTCGTCGGGAAGTCCCGGTCGGGGGTGGTCGGGGAGAGCGCCGTGACGGGGATCCGCCCGACTCTGGGTTCGTATGCTGTCGCCACGGTGGCGACGCTACCCG
>Ga0265798_10005222_pt1 | contig 17565 bp, 17 predicted proteins | sample P3T30metagenome_FD_192430 | JGI IMG/M metagenome (GOLD analysis project Ga0265798, IMG submission 192430) | Plant litter microbial communities from East Loma Ridge, Irvine, California - P3 T30 | ecosystem: Environmental > Terrestrial > Plant litter > Unclassified | place: USA: California... | reverse complement strand
TGCCGCGGCACGCCGTCGAACCGCTGCGCGCCGCTCACCACTTCTACGACTGGGACCGGCAGACCGGCGAGGTGCGGCTCATGTGCTCGTTCGACACGACCGACGAGCACGTCGACCGCTTCGTCGGTGACGCCCGGGCGCTGCTCACGTAGCCCGCGAGCCCGCAGCCACGGCGGTCGTTCTCCCTCGTCGCGTCGTCCGAGGCCGCGGGCGGTGCCGCCGCCCTGGGCCGGCGGCTCGTGGGCGCGGTCGACGGCCGCGCGGCGACGCGCGGCGGCCAGGCCCGGGAATCCCCGCGCGCGGAGCGGAGTTGGCGTGGAGGCGGCCCGACGGCGTGCCGTCTCCCGTCCCGCTCCCTCACGAAAGCCGATGCCATGTCGCTCACCGAGACCACCACCTCCTCCACCTCCCGCGCCGCCGACACCAGCGTGCCGATCACCCCGCTGCTCGACGAGCGCTGGAGCCCCCGCTCGTTCGACCCGAGAGCGACGGTCACCGACCAGCAGCTCGACGCCCTGCTCGAGGCCGCCCGCTGGTCGCCCTCGGCCAACAACTTCCAGCCCCGCCGCTTCGTCGTCGGCCGCCGCGGCACCGAGACCTTCGAGGCGATCCACGCGGCGCTCGTCGGCTTCAACGCCGCCTGGGCCGGCAACGCGTCGGCCCTGATCGTCGCGATCGCCGAGACCTCGACGGTCGAGGGCGACCTGCGTCCGACCGCGGCCTACGACCTGGGCGCCGCCGTCGCGCACCTGACCGTCCAGGCCCACGCCGAGGGCCTGCACACCCACCAGATGGCCGGCGTCGAGTGGGACAAGATCGTCGCCGCGTTCGGGCTCACCGAGAACCTCGCCCCGATGACCGTCACCGCGGTGGGCACCGTCGCGCCCGCGACCGAGCTCGCCGAGGCCCTGGCCGAGCGCGAGGTCGCCCCCCGCACGCGCCTGCCCCTCAGCGAGCTGGTGCTCGTCCGCGACTGACCCTCCGGGTCGCCCCGAGGAGGCGCGGTGCCGGTCGACCCGGCACCGCGCCTCCCTGCGTCCCGCCTGGTCAGCGCACGACGACCCGCAGCCCGCCCGACCCGCGCGGCTCGACGTCCACCGACCACCCGTGGGCCCGGGCGACGGACGCGACGATCGCGAGGCCGAGGCCGCTGTGGCGGACCGGTGCCGCGCCTCCGGCCGGCTCCGAGGCCCGGGGGCGGTCATCGCGCCCTCGCGTGAATGGCTGCGTGAGGGTCGCCGCCGCCTCGGGCGACACGACGGGCCCCGTGTTCTCGACGACGAGCACGGCGTCCGTCGTCCCGTGCACCCGGACGACGCCCCCCGCGACGTTGTACTCGACCGCGTTCGCGACGAGGTTGCGGACGAGCTGCCCGAGCAGCACGGCGTCGCCGCGCACGCGCGAGAACGTGCCGCGCGCCACGACCACCTCGACGTCGAGCTCGTCGGCCCGAGCCAGCTGACCGGCGACGACCTCGTCGACGACCTCGGCCAGGCGCACCGTCGCGTCGGCGGCGACGCCGCGGTCGGCGGTGGCCAGCGCGAGCAGGCTCTCGATGAGGTGCTCGCTCCCGCGGTTCACCTCGAGCAGCTGCTCGCGCGTCGCCACGACCTGGGCCGGCGTCGGGTCGTCGAGGCCGATCTGCAGCGCCGCCCGCTGCACGGCGAGCGGGGTGCGCAGCTCGTGCGACGCGTAGGCGACGAAGCGGCGCTGGGCCTCGAACGAGGCCTCGAGCCGGTCGAGCAGCTCGTCGATCGTCTCCGCGACGCGGGCGACCTCGTCGCGCGGGCCCGTCGACCCGATGCGCTCGTGCAGGGTGCTGGCCGTGATGCCTCGGGCCGTCTCGACGACGTCGTCGAGGGGGCGGAGCATGCGTCCGCTGACGAACCAGCCGACGGCGGCCGCGAGCAGCGACGCGACGACCACGCCGAGCCCCGACCAGAGCACCTGCTGCCGGCGCAGCACGTCGGAGACGACGAGCTGCGGCGCTCCTTCCGTCGTGGCCGCCTCGCAGCCCCCCGACGCGCAGGCCCCGGTGGGCTCGAAGGGCAGCGGCACTCCTGGGTCGCCCAGGCCGTCGAGGTCGCCGGCGGCCAGCGACACGGCGACGCCCTGCGAGGTCGCCGCGGCGACGCCGACCAGCACGAGCCCCGCCAGCAGGGCGAAGACCCCGCCGAAGGCGACGGAGGTGCGGGTGCGGATGCTCCACCGGCGCGGTGCCAGGGTCGCCCGCCACGCCCCCCGCCGGCCCGTCTCGGTCACAGCTGGTACCCGCGGCCCGGCAGGGTGCGGATGGGGTCGGGTGCGCCGAGCTTGCGGCGGAGCTTGCTCATCGTCACGCGGACCGCGTTCGTGAACGGGTCGACGTTGACGTCCCACACCTTCTCGAGCAGCTCCTCGGCGCTGACGACCCGGCCGTCGGCGGCGAGCAGGGCCTCGAGCACCATGAGCTCCTTGGTCGACAGCCCCAGGTCGAGGCCGCCCCTCGTCGCCGTGTGCCGCGACGAGTCGAGCACGATGTCGCCACGTCGCAGGACCGGCGGCGTGGCCGGGCCCGACCGGCGGCCGAGGGCGCGCACCCGGGCCACGAGCTCGGGGTACTCGAAGGGCTTCGCGAGGTAGTCGTCGGCGCCGAGCTCGAGGCCCCGGACCCGGTCGCCCAGGTCGCCCGAGGCGGTGAGCATGAGGATGCGCGTGGCGGCCCCGCGCTCCGCCACCGCCCGAGCCACGGAGTCGCCGTGCATGCCGGGCAGGTCTCGGTCGAGCACGACGACGTCGTAGTCGTTCACGGCCAGCATCTCGTCGGCGTCGTCGCCGCGGTAGGCGACGTCGACCGCCATCGCCTGGCGCGTCAGCCCGGCCGCGACGAGGTCGGCCAGGCTCCGCTCGTCGTCCACCACGAGCACCCTCACGGTCGTCTCCTCACTGATCGCGGGCGAGGATCCGGCCTCGCCCCGTCGGCCACGGCACCACGCCTCGCCGACATCCGAGGATATCGGGGTGATGTTTCACGACCATAACCGCGGACGGGTGCCCGGCGAAAGGCCCGGGGCCGTGGACTGGTCGCTGCCCCCGACGAGAGGAACACCCATGACCATCGCACCCCCCGCCTCCCCGGCCCCGTCCCGCTCCGGCCGCCGCGCGCTGCCCGCCCTGCTCGCCGCGGCCGTGCTGCTGCCCGGGCTGCTCTCCGCCTGCACGGCGGACGACGCCGCCGCCGACGGCACCGGCGCCGCGGCCGGCACGACAGAGGCCGCGGCCGTCGGCCAGTGCGTCCGCGACCAGGGCTACGACGTCGCCGACGACGACTTCTCCACCCCGGGCCTCGTCAACCTCCCCGCTGACATCGCGCCCGAGTCCGACGCCGAGGACGAGTACTTCGACGTCGTCACGACCTGCCAGGACACCGTCGGCGGCGGCTCGCTCGAGCTCAGCGACGAGGAGAAGGACTCGTTCGTGCAGGAGATGGTCGTCATGGCCCAGTGCCTGCGCGACGAGGGCTTCGAGAACGTCGAGGACCCGGTCGACGGCGTCTGGTTCGGCCCGGAGGAGTACGAGGACGACCCCGCGTACGAGGCCGCGATCGACACGTGCCAGGCGGGCATGCAGCGGACCGGCTGACCGGCGTCGCGCCGGGTCCCGCCCCGCCCGCCCTCGACCACCCCCGCACGACCACACCACCACCAAGGGAGACCACCATGTCCACCACGCCCACCACGCCCACCACGCCCGACCGTCCTCCGGGAGGCCGCCGACGCCGGTCGGCCCGGGCCCGGGTCGCCCTCGTCGGCCTCGCCCTGCTCGCCGCGCCCCTCGGCCTCGCCGCCTGTTCCTCGGCAGCGCCCGCGTCCGACGCCTCGAGCTCCGCGGTCGCCGCCGGCAGCTGGTCGTCCGAGATGGGGTCGTGCCTCCGCGACGCCGGCTACGACGTCGCGGACGCCGACCTCGTCGAAGGCGTCGTGGCGGCGCCCGAGGGGGTCGACGCCGACTCCTACGCCGACGACGTCGAGACCTGCCGGTCCGAGCTGCCCGCCGGGATGGGCGGCGGCGAGCACGAGGGCCCGTCGGCCGACGACGTCGCCGCCCTCCGGGAGTCGGGCCTCGAGGTCGCCCAGTGCGTCCGCGACGCCGGGTTCCCCGACTTCGCCGACCCCGTCGACGGCGACTTCGGCATGATGTCGGTCGAGGAGACCCCCGAGAACCGGGCGTTCTGGGACTGCGACGCCGAGTTCGGCCTCCACGCCGACGGCGGGGCAGGCCGATGAGGCGCGACCCGGCCCGGCCGGCCTCGGCAGCCCGGGCCTGGCTCGCCCTCGCCGCCGGGGCCACGTGCGTCGCGACCCTCGGCGGCTGCGCCCTCCTCGACGGCGACGCCGCCTCCGCGGACGCGGCAGCGAGCGCCGAGGCGGCCAACAGCCGGCCGACGACCCCGGTCACGCGCGGCGACCTCGTCGAGGGCAAGAAGATCCCCGGCTCGCTCGGCTACGGCACCCCGACACCGCTCACCACGGCCGGCAGCGGCACCGTCACCGGCCTGCCGGCGTTCGGCGACGTCATCGGGCTCGACGGCGTGCTGTACTCCGTCGACGAACGACCGGTGCGGGCCCTGCACGGCTCGGTCCCGCTCTGGCGGACGCTCGAGCAGGGCCTGCGCGGAGCCGACGTCGACCAGCTGAAGGACAGCCTGCGCGCCCTGGGACACGACCTCGCCGACGACGACCGGTTCGACTGGCGCACCCGCGCGGCGGTCGTCGCCTGGCAGAAGGGCCACGGCCTCGAGCGCACAGGCTCCCTCACGTCGTCCGACGTGGCGTTCGTCCCGGACGACGTGCGGGTCGGCGACCTCCGGGGCCGCGTCGGCGACGCCGCGGGCGGGGTGGCCTACGGCTACACCGCCACCTCCCTCGTCGCGAAGGCCTCGGTGTCGCCGACCGACCTCGTCCGCTTCCAGGGCGACGCCGCGATCGAGGTCGGCCTGCCCGACGGCACCCGCGTGCCGGGCACCGTGCAGAGCATCGGCCAGGCCTCCCAGGGCGGCGACGAAGACGGAGACGACAAGGTCGCCGTGGTCGTCCGCCTCGACGCACCCCTGCCCGAGGGCACCTCGACGACGACGTCCGTCGACCTCGTCGTCGACGGCGAGGAGCGCGAGGGCGTGCTGAGCGTCCCGGTGACGGCCCTGCTCGCGGGCGCCGAGGGCTACGTGGTCGAGCGGCGCGCCGCCGACGGCCAGGTCGAGCGCGTCCCGGTGGAGCTCGGCTTCTTCGCCCAGGGCCGGGTCGAGGTCCTGGGCGACGCGCTCGCCGAGGGCGACGAGATCGTGGTGCCGTCGTGAGGGCCTCGACGGGCGGGGCGACTGCGGTCGAACCGCACCGCGCCTCCGCGTCGGGGGCCGAGGCCGCACCGGTGCTCGAGCTGGCCGGCGTGACCAAGGCCTACGGCGAGCTCGCGGCCCTCGGCGGCGTCGACCTCGTCGTCCGTCAGGGCGAGTTCGTCGCCGTCGTCGGGCCGAGCGGTTCGGGCAAGTCGACGATGCTCAACCTGATGGGCACGCTCGACCGGCCGACGGCCGGGTCGGTGCGCGTCGCCGGCCACGAGGTCGGCGAGCTCAGCGACGACGCGGTGTCGCAGCTCCGCGCCGAGCACATCGGCTTCGTGTTCCAGCACTTCCACCTCGCCGCCGGCGCGACGGCGGCGGAGAACGTCGCCGACGGCCTGCTCTACGCCGGCGTCCCCCGCCGCGAGCGCGCCGAGCGAGCCCGCGACGCCCTCACCCGCGTCGGGCTCGGCCACCGCGTCGACCACCAGCCGAACCAGCTGTCCGGCGGCGAGAAGCAGCGCGTGGCCATCGCCCGCGCGATCGTCGGGGAGCCCACGCTGCTCCTCGCCGACGAGCCGACCGGGGCGCTCGACTCGACGTCCGGGGCGGCGATCCTGCGCCTGCTCAGCGACCTCAACGAGGCGGGCACGACGATCGTCGTCATCACGCACGACCTCTCGCTGGCGGCCAGCCTGCCCCGGCAGGTGCGCATGCGCGACGGCGTCGTCGACGACGTCTCGGGACTCGACGCGGCAGGCCTCGCCGCGGCGATGCCCGGCGCCTCGGCGTCCGCGCGGGCCGCGCACCCGTCCCGCCGAGCGGTGGCGGCCTCGTGAGCCGGGGCGACGCACCGCGCGCCGGCCGGGTCACCGGGGGCGACCTCCTGCGCCTCGGCTTCTTCGGCCTCCGCACCCGCCCGACGAGGGTGGTGCTCTCGGCGCTCGGCATCGCGATCGGCATCGCGGCGATGATCGCCGTCGTCGGCATCTCGTCGTCGAGCCAGGCGTCCCTGGCCCGTGTGCTCGACGGGCTCGGCACGAACCTCCTCCAGGCCACGCCCGGGCAGGACTACAGCGGCGAGTCGGTGCCGCTACCCGAGGACGCCGTGGCGATGCTCGACCGGCGCGACGACGTGGAGGCGGCCGCCGGGGTCGGCCGCGTGGCCGACCGGAAGGTCTACCGCACCGACCGCGTGCCGGCCGCCGCCTCGGGCGGGATCGCGCTCGACGTCGTCATGGGCGACCTGCCGGGCGTCCTCCGGGCCGAGCTCGCCTCGGGTCGCTGGTTCGGCGCGGCCGCCGACGAGCACCCCCAGGTCGTGCTCGGGGCGACCGCCGCCGCGACCCTCGGACTCGACGACGTCGACGGCGACACCCGCATCTGGGTCGACGGACGGTGGGTCGCCGTCGTCGGCGTGCTCCGACCGCTGGCACTCGCCCCCGGCCTCGACAGCTCGGCCCTCGTGCCCGCCGCGAGCGCCGATCGCGAGTTCGGCTTCGACGGGCACCCGACGCAGCTCTTCGCCCGGGCCGACCCGCAGGCCGTGACGGCGGTGCGCGACCTCATCGCCCCCGCCGTCAACCCCGTCGACCCCGCCGGCGTCACGGTCAGCCGTCCGTCCGACGCTCTGGCGGCGCAGCAGGCCACCGAGGCCTCGTTCACGGGCCTCCTGCTCGGCATCGGCGGCGTCGCCCTCCTCGTCGGCGGCATCGGCGTGGCCAACACGATGGTCATCACCGTGCTCGAACGCCGGGCCGAGGTGGGCGTCCGGCGAGCCCTGGGGGCGAGGAGGCGCCACATCCGTGACCAGTTCCTGGTCGAGTCGCTGCTCCTCTCCCTCCTCGGGGGCGCGGCCGGCGTGGTCATCGGCGCCGGGGTGACCGCCGTGTTCGCCGTGTCGCAGGGCTGGCCCGTGACCATCCCGACGTGGGCGGTCGGCGGCGGTCTCGGAGCCACCGTGCTGATCGGGGGCGTCAGCGGGCTCTACCCGGCCTCCCGCGCGGCGCACATCCCGCCGACGTCGGCCCTGGCCGCCGCCTGAGCCGGGTCGCGGTCGGCGCCGGGCCGGACGCCGAGCGCGACCCGTCGGGCAGACTCGGGGCATGCGCACCTGGGTCAAGATCTGCGGTCTGTCCACCGCCGCCACCGTCGACGCGGCCGTCGAGGCCGGAGCCGACGCCGTCGGGTTCGTCTTCGCCCCCGGCAGCCCGAGGACGGTCGACGTCGACACGGCCCGCGCCCTCGCGGCACGGCTGCCGGAGCACGTCGAGGCCGTCGGGGTGTTCCGGGGGCAGGACGTCGCCACGGTGGTCGAGACGGCCCGCGCCTCCGGCCTCTCGACCGTCCAGCTGCACGGCGACGAGTCGCCGGCCGACGTCGCGACGGCCCACGCGGCGGGGCTCCGGGTCGTGCGCGCGGTCGACGTCGCGACCTACGCCGCGGAGCCCGAGGAGGCGCGGGTCGCGTTCCGCGAGGACGTCCTGCTCGTCGACGCGGTCACCCCCGGTGCCGGCGCCGGGTTCGACGCCGCCCCGCTCCTCGCGTCCCCGCCCCACCGCGAGTGGGTGCTCGCCGGAGGACTGACGCCCGCCACGGTCGCGGGCCGGATCGCCGAGCTGGCGCCCTGGGGCGTCGACGTGAGCAGCGGCGTGGAGTCGAGCCGCGGGGTCAAGGACGTCGAGCTCATCCGGCGGTTCGTCGCCGAGGCCCGGCGCCCCTGACCCCTCCGGTCAGTCGAGGTCGCCCAGCGTCTCCGCCGTCGGCTCGCCGACGACCTGCTGCACGACGGAGAGGCCCTCGCCGTCGTCGGCCACGTCGACGAGCACGGTGTCGCCGTCGACGATCGTGCCGCCGAGCAGCGCCATGGCGAGCTTGTCGTCGATCTGCCGCTGCATGAGCCGCCGCAGCGGCCGGGCGCCGTAGATCGGGTCGTAGCCCCGCTCGGCGAGCCACGCCCGGGCGTCCGGGGTGACGGCGAGCGACAGGCGACGGTCGGTGAGGCGGCGGCCCAGGCGGTCGACGTACAGCGAGACGATCTGCCCCAGGTCGTCCGTCGACAGGGTCGAGAACACCACGATGTCGTCGAGCCGGTTGACGAACTCGGGCTTGAACGCCTGCCGCACGAGCCCCTGCACGAGCTCTTCCTTCTGCGGGTCGCTGAGGCCCGGGTCGGTGATGACCTGCGAGCCGAGGTTCGAGGTCAGCACGAGGATCGTGTTGCGGAAGTCGACCGTGCGCCCCTGACCGTCGGTCAGGCGGCCGTCGTCGAGCACCTGCAGCAGCACGTCGAAGACCTCCGGGTGCGCCTTCTCGACCTCGTCCATGAGCACGACGCTGTACGGGCGACGCCGCACCGCCTCGGTCAACTGACCGCCGGCCTCGTAGCCCACGTACCCGGGAGGCGCGCCCACGAGGCGGGACACGCTGTGCTTCTCCCCGTACTCGCTCATGTCGATGCGCACGAGGGCCTTCTCGTCGTCGAACAGGAAGTCGGCGAGGGCCTTCGCGAGCTCGGTCTTGCCGACCCCGGTGGGGCCGAGGAAGAGGAACGAGCCGGTCGGGCGGTCGGGGTCGCTGATGCCCGCGCGGGTGCGGCGGACGGCCTCGCTGACGGCCTGGACCGCGGCGCGCTGGCCGATGAGGCGCCTCCCCAGCTCGCTCTCGAGGTGCAGGAGCTTCTCGGTCTCGCCGCTCAGCAGCCGACCGACCGGGATGCCCGTCCAGGCCGCGACGACCTCGGCGATGTCGGAGTCGGTGACGCTGTCGCTGACCAGCCGGTCGTCGGACTTCTCGAACGACTCGGCGTCGGCGAGGCGCTTCTCGATGTCGGGGATGCGCTCGTAGCTGATGCGGGCGGCGTCCTCGTAGCGCCCCTCGCGCAGCGCCCGGTCGGCGTCGATGCGCGCCTCGTTGAGGTCGCTGCGGAGGGTGCCGACGCCCTGCAGGGCGGCCTTCTCGGCCTGCCACCGGGCGTTCAGGTCGTCGTACGCCGCCTGCTGCTGGGCGAGTTGCTCGCGGAGCGTCGCGAGCCGCGCCTGGGCGGCGTCGTCCTTCTCCTTCTTGAGCGCGAGCTCCTCGATCTGCAGCCGCACGAGGCCGCGATAGAGCTGGTCGAGCTCGACGGGCGACGAGTCGATCTCCATCTTGAGGCGGGAGCCCGCCTCGTCGACGAGGTCGATCGCCTTGTCGGGCAGCTGACGGCTCGGGATGTACCGGTTCGACAGGGAGGCGGCGGCCACCAGGGCCCCGTCGGTGATCGTCACCCCGTGGTGCGCCTCGTAGCGCTCCTTCAGCCCGCGGAGGATGGCGACGGTGTCCTCGACGCTGGGCTCGCCGACGTAGACCTGCTGGAACCGGCGCTCGAGGGCGGCGTCCTTCTCGACGTACTGGCGGTACTCGTCGAGCGTGGTGGCGCCGATGAGCCGCAGCTCGCCGCGGGCGAGCATGGGCTTGAGCATGTTGGAGGCGGCCACCGAGCCCTCGCCGCCGCCCGCGCCCATGAGGGTGTGCAGCTCGTCGATGAAGGTGATGACCTGGCCGTCGCTCTTCGTGATCTCGCTGAGCACGTCCTTCAGGCGCTCCTCGAACTCGCCGCGGTACTTCGCGCCGGCCACGAGGGCGGCGAGGTCGAGGCTGATGAGCCTCTTGTCCTTGAGGCTGTCGGCCACGTCGCCCTCGACGATGCGCTGGGCGAGGCCCTCGACGACGGCCGTCTTGCCGACGCCGGGCTCGCCGATCAGCACGGGGTTGTTCTTGGTGCGCCGGGTGAGCACCTGGCTGACCCGGCGGATCTCGGCGTCTCGCCCGATGACCGGGTCGAGCTTGCCGCTGCGGGCGACGGCCGTGAGGTCGACGCCGTACTTCTCGAGCGCGCTCTTCTGCTTCTCGGTGGAGGCGGGTGCGCCCTGCATGTTCGCCATGGAATCTCCTCCAGAACTTGAGTGGATCGGGCTCAAGTTTACGCGGTCTGGCGGAGGGCGCAAGACATCGCTACTGTCATGCGAACGGATATCGCATGTCTCGTTCTGCGTTCCGCAGAGAGACCGCGCCCGCGTCGACCGACTCGGCCCGCGCCGCCGCTGCCCCTGCCCCTGCCCCCCATCTGGAAGAGAGCCCTCCCACCATGCACAGGCCCCTGATCCGCGCCGTCTCCGTCGGCGTGGCCACCCTCGTCGTCGCCGCCACGATGTCGCTCGCGTACGTCACCGACACCGCACGAGCGGCGTCGGCGTCGGCGTCGGCGTCGGCGTCGGCGTCGGACGAGACCACCACGTCGGATTCGTCCATCGCCCCCGACGTGGTCCTGCCCGACCTCGTCCCGCTCGTCACCAGTGACGGAGAAGGATTCCGCTACGTGCCGAAGAGCGAGTCGCGGAACGACAACTTCACCGGCTCGGCGAACACGCGGGTCGAGGCGGCAGCTCAGGCACAGACCGCCAGGGTCCTCAAGAACGACGACGGCACGTTCTCCCTCTTCGCGTCGCAGAGAGACATGGGCAACGAGAGGCGGTGCCTGATGTTCCTGTCCAACAACTCGTACTTCGGATCTCAGCCGCTGAGCGAAGCCAGGTGCAAGACGACCGACACTGCGAAGTTCATCATCCGGGCAGGGAAGATGAGCGCCTTGTCCGCGACCGGCGCGTACCTCCGCGAACGACCGATCGACGGTTCGGTGAAGCACTTGTCCGTCGGAGCCACGGGTGAGCCCGCGAAGCTCTTCGAGATCTTCTACGCGAAGGTGGACTCGGTGGATCGGGCGGGCAGGACCGCGCAGATCAGCGGCACCGCCGTCCCGCGGGCCGGCGTCATCATCGACGGCACCCGCGAGGTCAGCGCCAGCATCGAGGGCCGCTGGACCGCGACCGTCGAGCACCTCGCCCTCGGCTCGAACCTCGTCGAGCTCACCCAGTGGGAGAACGGCACCCAGACCGGCCGGTACACCCTCGACGTCCCCATCGAGGTCTCCCCTGTCACCGCGCAGACCTCCTTCCCCTCCGACCGCGGCAAGAAAGCCCTCGCCACCGGCACCGCCCACCCCGGCGCCACCATCGTCGTCACCGACGACACCGACGCCGAGATCGCCCGCACCACCGCCGCATCGACACCCACCGGACCCTGGCAGGCCGAGATCCCCGCCCCTGGTCGCGGGGGCGACCACGCGATCCGGATCCACCAGGAGATCGACGGCGAGGCCAACGGCCGCATCGACCGGATCGTCAGCTACGGCGACGCCGTCGCCATCACCACCCCGGTCGACGACATGGCCCACGACGGCGGACCCGTCGCCATGACCGGCGAGGGCGAGATCGGCGCCACCGTCGAGATCCGGGAGCAAGGCCGCGCCACCCTCCTCGGCACCGCGAAGGTCCTCAGCAACCGCACGTGGAACCTCACGACCACCGCCCTCGACGACGCCAGGCACACCCTCGTCGCCACCCAGACCGGCCGCGGCGCCAACACCACCACGTCGTCCGTGACCGTGAACCCCGACGCCGACGACACCGGCCGTGACCTGGCCGTCACGAGCCACCGCAACGGCGACCCCTTCGCCCCTTCCGGACTCACCACCCTCCGAGGCGAAGCCACCCCCGACTCCTCGGTGACCGTCTACTGGTTCGGCGAAGCCCACCCGCAGCTCGCCACCACCGTCCCCACCAACAGCGTCGGAGACTGGGCCGCCAGCCGAGGCCTCGGCGGCACCCGCGACTACTCCCTCACCATCACCCAGGCACCCAAGAACGGGGTCATCGACCGCATCACCGACTTCACACTGACACCCCCCACGCAGGGTCCCGCAGACCTCACCGTCCGAAGCCACCGGGACGGCGACCCGTTCGCCGCCACCGGCCTGACGACGCTCTCGGGCCAGGCGACGCCGGACACGACGGTCACCGTCTACTGGTTCGGCATCGAGCACACCGCCCCAGCCCTCACCACCACGACCACGAGCTCGAGCACCGGCGGCTGGTCCGCGAGCCGAGGCCTCGGCGGCACCCGCCCCTACCTCATCGACATCCGACAGACACCCCAGCCCGGGGTCATCGACCAGATCGACGACTTCACGCTCACCCCACCCCGATGACGCAGGGAGAAGACATGACCAGACACCTCCGGCACACGTCGACCGTGACGCTTCCCGTAGCCGCCCTCATCGTGGCCCTCACCGCCTGCACCAGCGGTCCCGACAGGGACGACGCCCGACCGGCCCCTTCCGCCAGCGAGAGCGCCTCGACCGACGCGGCGAACGTCGACGAGGCGGAAGCCACTGCGCAGGCCCACCTGGGCGAGTGCGCGGACGACTTCGTCCAGCTCGAGGCGACCGGCGAACCGATCACCTTCGGCGACTGCGCCGCCATCTCGATCCTCGGCAGCGCGACCGAGGTCACGGTCGGCGACGCCGAGACGATCTCGGTGGAGGGCGACGGGAACCACGTCACTGCGGGCGACGTCGACTCCGTCCTCTTCGCGGGCACCGGCAACACGGTCGCCCACGAGGGCGAGGTTCCCGAGGTCACCGACCTCACCGACGACCCCGGCAGCAACTCCACGCGCCCCCGGTGACCACCGGTCCCGACCGCGAGCCCGTCTCGTCCGGCCACTGGCCGGGCGAGGCGAGCTCGCCCGCGTCTGGGAGCGCACACCGGAGGTCGAGGGCAAGATGACGGCATGATCGACGTCGACCTCGCCCGCCGCCTCCGAGACGCAGGCCTCCGTTGGCGTCCCGCCGCCGGGGACCGCTTCGTCGTCGAGCGCCTCGTCGACAGCGACGAAGGCGTCGGCGACGTCTTCACCATCAGCGACATGACGATCGAGGCCCACGAGCACCCGACCGGCACCGTGCTCGGCTTCAACGGCACGACCGAGTGGGCGCTCGACTCGGTCGCGGCCGAGGACGCGCTCTGGCTGCCGCGCGAAGACCAGCTGCGCGAGCTGCTCGGCCGGTCGTTCCGGGGCCTGGCCCGAGTCTTCGTCGACGATGAGCACGTCGCCTACGAGGTGCGCATCGTCGACGGCGGGTCGGCGACGGGCGAGGAGGTCCACGCGGCCGACGACGCCGAGACCGCGTACGCGCACGCCCTGCTCGCCTACGTCGACGCGTCCCTCCGGCTCGGCGAGATCGAGTGACGGGCGCCCGACGAGGCCGACCCCGTGCGACCGCACGACCGCGCGGCGTCAGCGTCGCGTCGAGACCGTCACCGTGAACTTGGGTCCGCGCGAGACCTGTCGCGTCGGGCCGACGGTCCGCTCGAGCGCGGCCCGGTAGCCGAGGTGCGAGTTCCACACGCACCACAGCTCCCCGCCCGGCCGCAGCAGCCGAGCTGCTCCGTCGAAGAGCTTGTGCGCGATGCCGGCGTGGACCGTCGCCCCGACGTGGAACGGCGGATTGAGCAGCACCAGGTCGGCGGAGCCTGCGGGGAGGGACGCTCCTGCGTCGTCGCGCCGCGCCTCCGTGCGCTCCGCGACGCCGTTCGCCCGGGCCGTGGCCGCAGCAGACGCCACGGCGGCCGACGACTGGTCGGTCGCGACGACCCGGGCCGCCGGGTGGGCGAGGGCGAAGGAGGCGCCGAGCACGCCGGTCCCGCAGCCGAGGTCGACGACGTACGACGCCTGTGCGAGCCCGGGCGCGTCCGCCTCGGCAGCCAGCGCCGCGAGCAGCGCCCGCGTACCGACGTCGATCGACGACCCGGCGAACGCGGCGCCGTGGGCCACGACGACGAGGTCGCCGTGCCGCTCCCGCCGCGGCCAGCTCGGAGCACCCGACGCCGGACGGGGCGAGCGCGCCGTCACGACCCGCGACTTCTGCCGGGCGAGATCGGCCTGCACGTCGCCGAGGTGCCGACCGAGCACGTCGTTCATCGCCCGCGTCATGTGCTTGACGCGGCCGCCGGCGAAGACGACCACGTCGGGGTGCGCGTGGGCGGCCACGAGCTCGGCGATCTCGTCGAGGGCGTCGAGGCCGCGCGGCAGCTGCAGCAGCACGACGCGCGCGCCCGTGACGAGCGAGGGATCGAGGGGCAGCGACCGCCAGCGCGCACCCGTTCCGAGCGCGTCGTCGTTGGCGGCCAGGGCGAGCTCGCCCGACAGGGCGTCCTGGTGCACGCGCAGCTCGGCGTCGCCGACGAGCGTCGAGGCGCCGAGGGTCAGCGCGCCGTAGCGGTCGCCGACGACGGCGACGTGCTCCGGGTGGGCCAGCAGCGCCCTCTCGGCGGTCGCGAGCAGGAGGCGGTCGGTCGCGTCGTGCGCGACGAGTTCGGGAGCCTCGACGTCGGGCCGGCGGCGGAGCAGGTCGAAGTCGATCACCCGGTCACGCTACCGGGCACGGGAACGGACGGGGAGCACGCGACTGCTCCGCCGGCCCGCGCTCAGCGCAGGGGCCGCCAGACGACGACAGAAGTCTGGCGCGACGGCCGCGTCCCGTGGCGCAGCGGCACGACGCCGCTCTCGCCCGCGGCGAAGACCCGGGCGCCGGGCCGCGTGACGAGCTCGTCGGCGAGGGCGCGCTCGAGCTCGCGCACCCGGGACTGCAGCGCCGTCACCTGGTTCTCGAGCTCGAGGATGCGCCGGATCCCCTCCAGCGAGACGCCCTCGCCCCCGAGGCGGGCGACCTCGCGGAGCTGCACGACGTCGCGCATCGAGTACCGGCGCGACTTGCCCGCCGTACGCTGAGGGACGACGAGGCCGAGGCGGTCGTACTGCCGGAGCGTCTGCGCGTGCATGCCCGTCAGCTCGGCTGCCGCGGCGATCGCGAAGACCGGGGAGTGCTCGTCGAGGGGCCACTGCGTGGCGTCGGGTCGATCCATCGTCTCCACCTCCGGTCGTGGGTCGGTCTAGCCCCGGGCGCGGGCTATCAGGTCGTCTCGCGGGTTCTCGGCGGGCAGCGCCGCCGCGAGGGCCTCCACGGCCTCGCGCGCCTTGTCGCTGAGGTGCGAGGGCACGGCCACCTGGACCGTCGCGAGCAGGTCGCCGGTCGACGACTTGGTCGAGACGCCGCGGCCCTTGACCCGCAGAACTCGGCCTGACGGCGTACCGGGCGCGACGCGCAGCCGCACGGGCTCGCCGCCGAGCGTCGGCACCTCGATCGTGGCGCCCAGGGTCGCCTCGGCGAAGGTGACCGGCACGTCGAGGCGCAGGTTGGCGCCGTCGAGCTCGAACACCGGGTGCTTGCGCACGGCGATGGTGAGCACCATGTCGCCGGACTCGCCCCCGTCGGGGCTCGCCTCGCCCTTGCCGCGCAGGCGGATCTTCTGGCCGTCGTGGACGCCGGCGGGGATGCGGACCTTCATCGGCCGGCCGTTCGCACCCTGCAGCGAGATGGTCTCGCCGACCACCGCCGTCTGGAAGTCGAGGGTCGTCGTCGCCGTCATGTCGCGGCCCTTGGCCGGACCGCCGTAGCCGCGGAAGCCGCCGCTCGTCTGGCCGAATCCCCCGCCGCCGAACATGCCGCCGAAGATGTCGTCGAACCCGCCGCCGCCCTGCTGGTACCGGGGCCGCTGGCCCGCCCCCGCACCGGCACCGGCACCGCCGCCGAACATGGTGCCGAAGACGTCCTCGAAGCCGCCGCCCGCGCCTCCTGGTCCGCCGCTGCCCGCGGTGAAGCGGGCTCCGCTGCCCATGGCGCGCACCTGGTCGTACTCGCGCCGCTGCTCGGGGTCGGAGAGCACCGAGTTCGCCTCGCTGACCTCCTTGAACTTCGACTCGGACGCGGCGTCGCCGGGGTTCGAGTCGGGGTGGTACTTGCGCGCGAGCTTCCGGTAGACCTTCTTGAGCTCGGCCGGCGTCACGTCCTTGGAGACGCCGAGGATCGCGTAGAAGTCCTTGTCGAACCAGTCCTGACTCGCCACCGGGCACCTCCTTCCTGTGATCTCGGTCAGCGCCGTGCGCCGACCCGAAGAGAATGTGGGAGGCGGTGGGCACCCCCTCGAGGACGCCCACCGCCGATCGCGACCTGCGTCGCGGATGGTGCTTACTGCGGGGTGTGGACCGCGACCTTGGCGGCCCGGATGACCCGGTCGCCGATCTTGTAGCCCGGCTCGATGACGTCGGCCACCGTGTTCACGGTGACGTCCGCGCTCGGCAGCTGGACGAGCGCGTCGTGCATGCTCGGGTCGAACACCTCGCCCTTCGCACCGACCTGCGTGAGCCCGAACTTGTCGAGCCCGCCGCGGATCTTCTGGGCGATGACCGTCATCGGGCCCTCGGCCAGGTCGCCGTGCTGCTCGGCCCGGACGAGGTCGTCGAGGGCGGGCATGAGCGAGCGGACGACCTCGGCCACGACCGCGTCGCGGTTGGCCTCGCGGTCGCGCTCGACCCGACGACGGAAGTTGACCAGCTCGGCCTGCGCCCGCAGCATGTCCTGGCGCATCTCGGCGACCAGGTCGACGCTCGCGCCGTCGAGGATGGCCTCGTCCTCGGCGCTGAGCGCCTCGGCGGCCATCTCCTCCGCCGCTGCCGCGGCCCCGGCGGGGGCCTGGGCCCCTGCCGGCACCTCGACGTCGGGCGCCTCGGCGTCGACCAACTGCTCCGGGTCGGTCACGTCGGCGGTGCCGCCGTCCTCGGACGGAGCGGCCGGCTCGGGACGCAGCTCGCCGGTCTCGGGGTCGATGCGTCGCTTGTCGTTCACGACGGGCTCCTCGTCGGGAGCGCGGTTCTGCTCGTCAGTCATCAGCCCCTACTTCTTGTCGGTGTCGTCGTCGTCCACGACCTCGGCGTCGACGATGTCCTCGTCGTCGGCCGGGGCCTGGTCGTCGGCGGGAGCGCCCTCGGCGCCGGGAGCACCGGCCTGGTCGGCCTGGCCCTGCGAGTAGATCGCCTGGCCGAGCTTGCCCTGGCTCTCGTTGAGCTTGTCGAACGCGGGCTTCACGGCGGCGGGGTCGTCACCGGCGAGGGCCGTCTTCAGCGCGTCGACGTCGGCCTGGACCTCGGACTTGACGTCCTCGGGCAGCTTGTCGTCGTTCTCCTTGATGAGCTTCTCGATCGAGTAGACGAGCTGCTCGGCGTTGTTGCGCACCTCGTTCTCCTCGCGACGCGCCTTGTCCTCGGCCGCGTGCTCCTCGGCCTCGCGGACCATGCGCTCGATGTCGTCCTTCGACAGCGACGAGCCGCCGGAGATGACCATCGACTGCTCCTTGCCGGTGCCCTTGTCCTTCGCGGACACGTGCACGATGCCGTTCGCGTCGATGTCGAAGGTGACCTCGATCTGGGGCACGCCGCGCGGGGCGGGGGCGATGCCGGTCAGCTCGAAGGTG
>Ga0265798_10005221_pt1 | contig 17567 bp, 20 predicted proteins | sample P3T30metagenome_FD_192430 | JGI IMG/M metagenome (GOLD analysis project Ga0265798, IMG submission 192430) | Plant litter microbial communities from East Loma Ridge, Irvine, California - P3 T30 | ecosystem: Environmental > Terrestrial > Plant litter > Unclassified | place: USA: California... | reverse complement strand
AATTTTGCAACCGCAACCAGCTCCATGAGAGTACTGCGTAAGTTTTATTGTAGAAAGTTCCATGCTTAAAAAAGGCTTTGCACCGGGAGCGTCCCGGCGATGGTTTTTAGTTTGTTCGCCGTGCTTTGTATCGCTCCGTCGTGCTCTACCGGGAAAAGTTGCGCCGGGTTTCTTTTGGCTAGTCCCCTGTGATAGTTTTTGTCATAGTATACCAGGAGGAGCCGAATAAAGTCGGCCATTCGATCTGCTCTGATTGCTTCTATAGCATGTTTGGTTTGTTCCGGCCCAAGTCTTTTTTTTACCCGCTCGGTGCACTCAATCAGGAATTCTTTATCCAAGATTCCATATTCCTCCACCAGGGTATTTACCCGGCATTCATCAGATACCTGGAGATTGATCAGGCGGGCACTACGCATGTTTTTCCAGAAAGCTCCAGGGATGGTCCGTTTGCCAATGGTGAGGCTTTCATCCTCCACCCATATTGGTTTAGCGGCATCCAGCTGCTGAAGTTCAAAAGCGAAGTTGTTTTCAAATTGTTCCTGTGTAGGCTGAATAAGCCTGTTCATCGTCCCAAAAGAGGAGCCTTGATGCTGTGCCAGATCTTCAAGATCTATAACCTGCTCAGCTTGCCCGCGCAATTCTCGAAGAATCTTTGTTTTACCAGAGCCGGTCATTCCACCAAGTACAATCAGGTTAAAAGGTTTTTCAAATTGAGCGAGTGCCCATCTTCGGTAAGTTTTATAACCACCAGCAATTGTGTAAACTTCAAAGCCATATAGGCCGAGTACCCAAGCCATAGCACCACTACGCATTCCGCCGCGCCAGCAATGTACTGCAACACGCTTGTCTGGAGCGACCTTTAATGCCTCCCGGATAAATCCGGACCATTTAGGCCCTGTCAAGTCGAGTCCTAACAGGATTGCCTCTTCCCGACTCTGCTGTTTATAGGTCGTACCCACCTGCACCCGTTCCTCATTGCTGAAAATAGGAAGGTTAAATGCGCCGGGCACATGGCCCTGCGCAAATTCCAATGGTGTCCGCACATCAATAAGCGGAATATTCAGGTTGAAGTATTCCTCCAAATCAATTGCCTTTGTCATTCAAAGTGTTTATTCGAATATACCTCAAATATATGGCTAAACCATATCTTCCAGTCCATACTGCTTGAGCACATCTGCAGGAACACCCTCCCATCGGTTTGGCTTATTCCCTGCGTATCCCAGATCCTTAACGCCCATTTCACTGGTAAAAAAGCCAGAGGCTGTCAGATCCCGCATCAGGTTGAAAAAACCTGCACCCTGCAACATGCCAGGTTTAATCTTGTTCGGGTAAGCAATATCATCAACGATGTTGATGCGCTGTTCCGGACTTGCATCAGCGAAGGTTTTATCGAACCGCTGCAAAGACTGTAGATCCAACCAGCGTAAACCACCACGCATCGGCGTTTGATAAGTTGGTATATCTTTAACAATGAACTCTATAAACTCCGGCACCTTGGCATCTGTAGCAGAGCCAGACTTGTCATCTTTTGGGATGATGATGTCGGCCAAGATGCCGATGGTGGTTATTTCATGTTCATTGAAAAACTTAGTTTCCTGTAAGCGCTTGTCGCGCTCAATTTCGAAATCCTGTCGCCCGGGTTGTTTGGTGCTATCCATTCCGGAAGCTTGTTCTTTTTCAGCCCCCGGTTTACAGGCATCAAGTAGAACGGCTGAGCTTATAGCGGTAAGGCCCAAGGCCTTGAGTGAATCACGTCTGTTCATGATTTTTAAGTTAAATCAGCATTATAATCAATTACCTATCCTACGTTTAGCTTTTTCTTTTGTGCAAGAATAAATTCTGCAGTCCGCATAGAAAGTGCAAGAATGGTCCAGGTTGCATTTTTATCGCCTTGTTGCACAAAAGGCGCAGCATCTACCACAAACAGGTTTTTACAATCGTGTGCCTGGCAGTATTTATTCAAGGCTGATTTTTTAGGGTCATTACCCATCCTCACTGTTCCTACCTCGTGAATGATCTTTCCTGGTGCTTCCAGCCCGTAATTGGTGTCTGCGCCCGGCAATGGAGAAGTGATGATCGCACCCATGCCGTGCATAACTTCCTTGAAGGTGTCCTGCATGTGTTTAGCCTGCTTAACCTCTTCAGGGGCCCATTTGTAGTGGAACCTTAATACCGGAATTCCGTACTTATCTACTGTTTTAGGATCAATCTCACAGTAATTGCTCTCGCGGGCAATAGCGGTACCACGTCCTGCCATTCCCACCCCAGTACCATAAAACCGTCTGTAATCATCTTTTAAGGATGCACCATACCCGCCTGCTTCTTTAATTTTGCCATCTCTTCCTGGTACAAGACCATTCATGCCTTGCATGCCACCACCAAATCCATATGCTGGCATGTGCATTCCGCCACCATATTCAATATGATACCCTCTTGGGAAATCCAGATTCTTGTTGTTTAGCCACCATGGAGAATAAATATGTACACTCCCCACACCATCCTCGTTGTAGCGTTTACGATCCATCAACTGCGGCAGAAAGCCACTTAAACTTGCTCCAGTAGAATCATGCAGGTATTTACCAATAACACCGGAGCTATTCGCAATACCATCGGGGTGAGCAGTAGATTTCGAGTTCATCAGTAACCTGGCCGACTCACAAGCACTTGCGCCCAGAATCACCACCTTACCACGTACCTGATGCTCCTGCAAGTCCCTGGTGTTTACATAGGATACTCCAGTTGCCAAACCGCTCTTGTCGGTAAGCACCTCACGAACCATGGCATTCGTGATCAATGTTAAATTGCCGGTTTTGATTGCCGGTATAACCAAACAGGAAGAAGAAGAGAAATCTGCATATACTTTACATGATCTGCCACATTGCCCGCAGAAAAAGCAGGAGCCACGATCTTTATTTCCTGGCAAAGCTTCGGTTAAAACAGAGCCGCGACCAGGGATTACGGTTACTCCAGCTTTCTTCGCACCTTTGCGGATAAAGTACTCATGTAAACGGGGTTTTGGTGGTGGAAGAAAAATCCCATCTGGCTCGTTTTCTATCCCTTCAACAGTACCATAAACACCAATCAGGCGATCTACTTTATCATAAAAAGGCTTAAGATCATCGTAGGTGATCGGCCAGCTGTCTGTTAGTCCATCTTTAGGCTGAAAATCCTCAGGGCCCATCCTCAGGGAAATACGCCCCCAGTGGTTTGTGCGCCCACCGAGCATCCTGGATCTGAACCAGGCAAATTCTGACCCGTCTTTTTGTGTGTATGGCTCTCCATCCAGAACCCATCCACCGTAAGAGGCATCAAAGTCGCCGAAAGGACGGGTGGTACTAGCCCCCCTTCTGGGAGATTCCCATGGCCACTTTAGTTGTTGTGCATCCGTGCGAGGGTCAAAATGGTCACCCGCTTCAAGCATCAGCACTTTTTGTCCGGCATGTGCCAGCACGTAAGCCGCCATCCCTCCCCCGGCACCGGACCCAATCACAATCGCGTCGTATTCAGTGTCTGATTTCTTTATTTGAAAATCTTTCATGTCACACTATGTATTTAAAGGTTTACATTGGTTTGTGGCTGTAATTTAAAGATAAAATTGACATGATGAAGCGATTACAACAATATTGATACGATTTCACTAAAACGTTTTCGCGGCATACAGAGGCTTAATCCTTAGTAAATATGCGGGGCGAACAACTTCGGGGCATAACGCAATGCAAAGCCTAGTTCCTAAAATTCTGTGTAATCATCAAACCATAAAATCCACCATTCTGAATACCGATGCCCACTCTGCCAAATGTGCCGTTCAGAATATTCGCACGATGACCTGGCGATTTCATCAAACCGTCATGTGCAATCGCCAAGGACTGGGCCAAGGCCAAATTTTCGCCTGCTGTCAAAAAGGAAACATTTTCTTTTGCCATTCGATCAAATGGGTCAAGTCCTTCAGGGCTGTGATGAGAAAAATAACCACGGGCAAACATATCGGCCGAGTGCCTTCTTGCAACAACCCGCATCTCCAGATCAGCCTCCAAGGCTTGCAGCCCCATCAATCTTCGTTCTTTATTGAGGAGTACCAACATCTCAGCCTCCAACTTTGCATCTGGCTTCGAGTCTGCGACTTTAAAAGGCAATTTAATGGTTTCTTCAGCTTCAACATGTGGCGGATGTTTGATAAAATGCTGCCCCCCGGAAAATACACTTGTAAACTTCTGCCCCAGCCAACTGATTTCTGAGGCAAGTGGACCCGCGATAGCACTGGATTGAACATGCGAGGGGATCATGCTATTAAGTGGGAGCAATAAAAGTAGGGTTGCTAGAAAGGCAGCCCACAATAGCCCATTAACAAGCCCTGGAAGAACGCCAAATAACCGGTTCAGGGTACTTGTATGCACATAAGATGGTATTAGGTGAAGCAGCTGAACAGCAATCCAATCCAGCATAAATTTGAATAGAATTGCAGAGAATATGAATGCGAACGGACGTGCCCAAACCACCTCAGAACCAACCAGCTTTTCCAGTAAACTGCTTAGCAGATCATTCGCACTAAATGCAAGCACTAAGCTGCCGAGCCAACAAACAAGATCTGCTGTACTTCCTAAAAATCCTTTCTGTACAGCAGCATACATCGGAATCAATAAAGTGATGATCAGTAGAAGGTCGATATAATTCATGAGCTTAGATTGAACAATTCAAAACGAGAAATACTGAGAAATGATCAATTTATACTTGTGAAAATACGTGAAATACAGTGATGTTCAACGCGGTTGGTTGTAAACATCAAGATTTCTGCGTAATTAGCGCGCATCCTTAATCATCCGTTTTCCTTCGTCAAAAAAGACCATTAAATGGTTACTTTATGCCTTGCCCAAATTACTATAATTCTTGACCTCCGTCAACAGCTTACATTTACAATGATTTGTTGCACTCACGTTGCCGTTGTCCACGGTTTGATAACATTATAAAAAAAGCTGGCTAAGCCAGCTTTTCTAAAAGATTACCTCGCCATTGAATGCTGCTGGTCAGGAGAACGATGGTGTAAACTTTCGCTGTTGGTCATTACACCTGACGCGATTGCAAATAGCCCCATAATTACATGAAACACGGAAGTTTCCGCATTAAACCCGAAAACCCAAGGTGAAATAACCAGGAATATTCCGAGCATAATATCGGCATAAAGGTGTATCTGCATTGGTATCACCTTAACCATTCCTGTTTCATAATTGGTCATAAGTGACATTAAGAGGATTAAGATACCGGCTCCGATAGAAATGGATTTTGCAGGTTCCACATCGCTGAACCCAAAAAGCCAGGGAGCCGCAATCAATAAAATCGCTGATCCATAATCTAATGCACCGTGCATTTTTCGACTGATGATTTTCATAGCGTTATATCATTAAATTAAACACTTGTTAATTAACGATTTAACAGCAAAAACCAGACAAGAACAGCGCAAAATGGAACTTCACGTAGATGTTACCTGGGCTTTCAGGTATTTGATTAAGGCGACTTCGTAAATACCTTAAGTAAGTTCAGCAACCGCATATAAGCATGTCAAGGGTAGTCTTTAGAGGCTTTGCTGCAGCTATAAAGCTCTGGGTATTAATATTTTATTTGATCAGGATAATTTAAAATATTAAGGGTACTTTTTTTTGACATTTGCGGGTTTTCCTTGTAAAAATTTAATTATGGTTCGACTAAATTTGGTTAACCTATATTTTTTGTTTAAAACCTATGATTATGTTCAGACTAGTTTATTTTGATCCTGCACAAGGATATGGAACATTTGATTCCCAGCGCTACAACCAGATTATGGACACCGACAACCATCTGAAACAAGAAGGTAAAGAGGTTATCTGCATTGTTGATTATGATCAAAAGATGATTGATCATAAAAGTCCCGATTACAGGGAACATCGAGATAACATCGACAATTATATATTTGACTACGAATTTCTAAATAGTTAGGCTAGATCTAACTATTTAGAAATCCTCATTTTAATGGTACCCGTTTACCGCTTTTAGCGGATGCCTTCGCCGCCTCTAAAATCCTGACTACGGTTAAGTTATTTTCTAGCGAAGAGAGATCGCCTTCGGCCTTGATCTGCTTGTTGAGCAGTGCTGAAAGGTATTTGAGATGATTACGGAATACCTCAGGCAATGCTTCGGCAGTTTCCGCACGATACGGCGATTGCTCCTTTTCTTTGATGCGCAAGTTCTGCGGGTCTACAGCCTGTATGTAACCGGTCTCACCGAACACTTCCATGTCCTTTATTGCGAAAGGCCAGTTCCATGAAGCTTCGATGATACCGGTTGCTCCGGGATACTCCAGTAAGATCGTAGCGTCATCATCCACATTCGGGTAAACTTGTTTCTTGATCTGTCGGGTAACTGCCGTTACCGCAATAGGTGCCTGTCCGTCCATCAACCAGGTCATGAGATTTGCGCCATAACATCCGAAGTCGACAATCGCACCACCGCCATTTTTAACCGGATCAGTTAGCCAACTTAAAAATTCTTTACTCACATTAATTTCTTTTGGTCCCTGGTGACCATCATGAACTACCATTTTCCTGATCAATCCAATTTCTTTACCCTGTTTTATTCGTTTATAAGCTTCCTGATTACTCGGATACCAAGTCGTTTCATAATTGGTAAGTAACTGAATATTATGACGTTTTGCGAGCTCAGCCATTCTCTCTGCGTCCTTTACTGTTGTTGCAAGTGGCTTTTCAACCATTACAGAAATGCCTAGCGGCGCTGCAGCTTCGACTACAGCAAGGTGCTCACTTATTGCATTATAGGCTAAAACAACGTCTGGCTTGCGCCGTTTAAGAAGCATGCTAAGATTTGCATGGAAGAGTGAATCAGGAAGCTTGTATCTGGATTTGAACCTGCTGATCAGAGTTGCATCCGACTCCGCAATGCCAATAATATTCACCTCCCCCTTTTCATAACTGTTCATGATTAAATACACATGATCATGATTCAACCCTGCGACGACAACATTTAGATTGGTTTGTCCCTGCACCTTCATCGTAAAACAAATTAATAGTAAGCTGCATAGTGCACTTAGTACGTATTTTTTGTTACCTGTTCCCATAATTCAATTTGCTGCAGCAATTTAGTAATTCCGGCTCATTATGGGCGCTTCTAATATCTTGTTTTTATCAAAGACTAAACGTTTGGCATTCATCAGAATGAATGCTAAAAATGTTGTAAATTTAAATACATCAATTAACAAGATGTTTAATCAAGTTTTAAATGTAGGCTGGACCATAATAGGTTTTTCCCCAGTATGCTACTTCTGGTTTCTTCAGGGCATACAATGGCCATTTTATTTGTTAGTATTTGCAAGCCTGGCGAGTTGTTTTTTCCCGGAAGGCATCTATAGGAAGTTGGCGATCAGCAATGATCAACGGGTATACCGCCGCCTGGGTGTTAAATTCATCCGACGGTTTGCTCAGGATGGAAATTTTCAGTCAGGTCGCGGAATTGGTGTTAAGAACTACTTGCTGAAGATCCAGATGTTCGAACGATATCATTTTTGCTGCCTGATTTTCTTTCAGGCCAGCAGTGTCTATGCCTGCTATAACGAACAGTATGCACTGGCCTTTACCATCTTTGCATTCAACATCATTTATAATATTTATCCCTTACTGTTACAGCAATATAACCGAATTAGAATCTTAAAATTTCTAAAGCAACATGGTCTTTAGCTAGAATTTGCCACAGGCATGAAGGCTTCTGAAATTTTGGCATCTCAGCTGGGTTTGCACCATTTTTGATTTATCGCCATCTGAGTAAATTAAATTGACCAATTGAACACACATAATCAAAGAACGATATGGGATTAATGGGGTATTATCTTATTGCCGGCATCATGTTCCTGGTGGGCATGATCGTTAGCAATAGGTTGAAAAGTAAATTCACGGAATACAGCCAACTGGGATTACGTAACGGACTAAGCGGTCGGGAGATTGCTGAAAAGATGCTACATGATAACGGCATTTATGATGTTAGGGTATTGTCTACACCAGGAGAACTAACAGACCATTACAATCCTGCGAATAAGACTGTAAACTTAAGTCCGGATGTATATGCCGGGCGAAGTGTCTCCGCGGCGGCAGTTGCGGCGCACGAATGTGGCCATGCCGTTCAGCACGCCACCGCTTATAGCATGTTGCAGTTAAGAAGCGCGATTGTACCATTGGTAAATATCAGCTCCCAGCTATCACAGTGGGTAATTCTTGCCGGGCTGGGTTTGATGTTCGGCCGATCTAACCCGACCATTCTCCTGGTCGGAATCATACTGTTCGCGGTGACGACTCTATTCACCTTAATTACACTACCAGTTGAATATGATGCAAGTAATCGTGCATTGGCCTGGCTGGAAAATAATGGCATGACGACACCTGGAGAACATGACAAAGCTGCTGATGCCTTGAAATGGGCCGCAAGGACCTATTTGGTTGCAGCAATAAGCTCTGTAGCAACACTATTATATTACATTCTTTTATTCTTAAATGCAAGAGACCGGGATTAAACCCAGTTGCTGTCGAATTCAGTAGGCATCTTGAAGCAGATAACGATTTAAAGCGGATCCTGGATCCGCTTTTTTCATTTCTGGCTTATGTTTGCTTGTATCAGATATTTTTAGCTATTTTTAAGTGCTAACCAAATAAACTATTGATATGAACTCAAACACTCGAAGGTCCTTCCTTAAGAATATGGGAATGCTTTCAGCTGCCGCTGGCCTCGCTCCCATCTTACCATTTGATGCTTTTTCGCTGGAGAGAAAGCCATTCTTCGAAATCTCTCTTGCTGAATGGTCTTTTCATAAAGCCTTATTTGCAAAAAAGATGACGAATCTGGAGTTTCCAATGAAGGCAAAAAAGGATTACGGCATCAACATCGTCGAATATGTTAGTCCATTTTTTGACAAAAAAGAATCAGATCAGACCTACCTTAAAGAGTTGTTAACCACCACGAAAGGTGAAGGCATACAGAACCATTTAATTATGATCGATGGCGAAGGAATGTTGGGCGACCTGGATGAAAAAGCAAGACAGCAGGCTGTTGAAAAGCACCACAAGTGGGTTGCTGCAGCCAAGTACCTTGGCTGTAAAAGCATCCGGGTAAATGCTGCCGGAAACGGCAGTGCAGATGAGGTGAAGACTGCTGTTGTTGATGGCCTGGGCCGATTAGCAGAATATGGCAAGCAGCACAAAATCAATATCATTGTAGAAAATCATGGCGGTTATTCCTCCGATGGTAGCTGGCTGGCTTCCGTAATGAAACAAGTGAACAACCCATACTGCGGTACACTGCCTGATTTTGGTAACTTCAGAATCAGCAAAGATCAAGAGTACGACAGGTATCAGGGTGTAAAAGATTTGCTTCCCTATGCCAAAGGGATCAGCGCCAAATCCCTTAACTTCGATGCAAGCGGCAATGAAGATACGATTGATTTTGATCGCATGTTCAAAATTATTAGTGATGGTAAATGGAGCGGAATTGTAGGTATAGAATACGAAGGCTCAAAACTTTCCGAAGAAGAGGGTATCCGCAAAACTGTAGAATTGCTACGACGCATCCAAAAGCAATATGCCTAAACTAGGCTGTCAAATCGCCCATTAATGGCACATCTTTATAAGTCTGATACCTCCCATGAGGATCAGGCTTATAATAGATCCTTATTTCTGCAGCCTTAAAACGAACATCCTGCTCAAACAGGTAGGCTTCCGCCATTCTTTTCATACTAGCAAAGTCATCTGCAGTAAATCCACACCAGGCACGTCCTAGCGTTAAGTGTGGATGGAAGCCATCTGAAATTTCCTTTTTGTGCATCACAGGTTCAAAAGCCATCAATGCAGGAATCAGTTCCTCATGTAGCTTCAGCAAGCCAGCGGATTCCACCCGGACAAACATCACGCGTTTTCCAAAGCTGCCTGTTCCAGGCAACCACACGTCAAAGGGCTTTACCGCAGCTGCTTGTTGCTCCACAACCTTCAACCAATCTTGCTCAGCTGATGGAATGACCGGCGGGCGTAAGGTAATGTGGGGCTCTAACCTATTATCACCATGTTGCCTTTGTATGTCAAGCAATTTATGATATACCGCTTCCGGTGGAACAATTCCGATAAAATACTTCATGATAGATCCTCCTCAATTTTCCACATACCGCTCCAGCACAGCTATTAATTGGTCGTATTCCGCTTGCCAGACGATCTGCATATTCTTAAAATGTGCACTAAGCTCTTGGTTCAATTCGGATAGCAAAATTTTGCCCGCTTTATATTGCTCCTGTGCCAGCGTGATGTTTTCGGTGGATAAGCGCTCGATGGCCCGGGCATTTTCAAGTGCCTTTTGCGAGTATAAAATGTTCAGCGCTTGCTGCTGCTGATTGGCGGCTTCCATCGCTGCTTCCTCGCGATATTGGGATGTCAATAATTGATTCTGAAGGCCAAGTTGCTTCTTTTTTAATGCCCGGTCTATCGTTTCTGAAATGGGAAGGCGTACACCGACATTCACGTAGCTATTACCAAACCAATTATTGTTATTCCATAATGAGAAGCTATTGTTGTAAAATTGGCTACCATAAAAAGCATTTAGGCTTAAGGTAGGTAAGCCTTCTTTTTTCAAGGATTGAAGTTGGAGGTCAATTTTCTGCTGTTCTACTTGTATGTTCTCCAGCTGAATGTTCCTGCCCCCTGCTTTTAACCTTGCCACAATATCCGGAATGGAACTCGACAGCTGTGTAAATCCTTTAGTGTCCGCATACTTAGACAGTTCAATGTTCGCAACTTCAAGCACCCTAAAGGCTTCATGCAGCTGTGTCTGCCGGTTAATCAGTTCCTGCTTTGCTTTGTTAAGTTCTATCAATGTCGTGCGACCCGCATTTTGCCGGGCCTGTGTAATACTTACAATTTCCTCATACCTCATGGAATCTGCCACTGCCTCAAAATATTGTTTGGATGAAATCACCACCTTTGCATAGGCAGATGTTACTTGTTTTTTCCAGTTTTGCAATGTTTGATCATAATCGAGTTTAGCTGATCTTCGCTCCATTTCCGCAGTTTTCAGCCTGAGTTTCTGTTGTGGGTTAAAGATATCCATGGAGAATTGTACACCTGCTCTTGCAGACCAATCTGTAGCGAACTTTAATGGTAAGATTTCACCAGGAGCAGCGTTCGGATTGAAAGCGATTGCTGGCACCGGTGTTGAAGGCGTAATCAGATTTCGTTGGAGGTTTGCTTCACCATAGATTAGCGGTAATCGACCAAGCTGCTCTGCTTTGATATTCAGGTTTGTTAATAAAACATTGGTATTTGCCTGCTTAAGCTTTTCGTAAGAACTTGCCTGTGACCAAAGCGAGTCAATGGAGAGCCCTTGCGTATAGGCCGCTAAACTGCTGAAAATGGCTAATAGGGTAAGGATAATTCTAATCATAATTAAAATACAGATGCTGGTTCCAATTTTGAGATTTTTCGAACGGCAAATAGCGAACCTCCAATGGAAATCAGCAGTGTTAATCCAAAAAGGAATGCAACAAACGGCATACTAAAATTGATGAACAACCCACTATTTTTAACACCTTGTTGGAAGCCGAGCAACAGCACCATGGCTATGATAAATCCGAATACGGCATACAAAAATGCCTGCGTAATGATAAGCCGGTTTACATACCCTTTTTTGGCTCCAATTGCCTTCAACGTACCATAATCCTTTATGCGATCCAGTGCCGAAGAGTATAGAGTTAGGCCAATGATGAAAAAACCGCTGATCATTGCAAATACTACTAGTGTACCAAAGCTCATGCCCATGTTTGAGGAAATAAGTATTTCTTTTACCGTCGAGTTCCGCAACCTTTCTACATCCCAAGCCCTAAGTTTAGGATACAAACTATTGATACGAGCAATCACTTCTTCCTTATTCACCCCTTCTTTTAACCGCACAGAAATGATACTCACCGTAGAAGGGTCAAGATTACCATAGTAGCGGGCATTCTCAATGGTCGTGTACATGAAATCTCCCCCGAATGCCTGTGCCTTTTTTGTGATCAGCTTGATGCGGGCGCTTTTGCCATTAACTTCAATCGGTTTATTCAGGTATAGCACTGTCTTCCAGGATGAAGCATTAAAGAATTCAGCAGATAACGCTTCTGGCGTCGCCAGATCCTGCAGTCTACCTTCAAAAATACGCTCTTGTCTGGGTCCGGTGATAAAGATGGGTGCTTCACTGCCAACAAGGCTCACCCCTGCTGTTTTGCCGTCAAGAAAGGAGGCTTGGCAGTTTACGATCAAAATCGGATAGGTTTGTTCGACGCCATTGATGCTGCGTAACTCCTGTACGTAGCGCTGATCAATCCGGTTTAGCACATTAACATTTTCGGTCTGATTTTCAATCACCCAGATATCACGCTCGCCGAGATTTGCATTACTCACGAGATTACCCATCAAGCCCATCAAAAAGCCAAGCAATCCGAGTTGCTGCCCGATCAGAAAAATACTGATCACAATTGCGGTGACAATTCCGATGCTCTTGGAACGATCAAACTTTATGAATTTCCATGCCAGCAAAAGCATAATCAGTTCAATATGATCTTACATTCAACCTTATCATTGATCAGGAGCGGACCTTCAGATTTCGTAATCGTCACGGTCATGCGCCTAACCCTTCTATCTGTGCCTTCGCCGATCTGCTCGTACAATATGGATTTATCCTGGAGGGATGCTCCTACGAAGCTGATCTTACCCTCGGCTACCGGATTTGAATTACTAATGGGGTAGATCAGCACTCGCTGACCAAGCTTTATCTTTGTGGCATAAAGTTCATCCACTTCACATTCTGCCACCAATTCACCTGCAGGTGCAAGTTCGGCAAAGACCATATTGGCTTGCAACACCTGTCCTTTTCTGACATCCATATTCAGGATAGTGCCAGCAGCAGGCGCTTTAATGCTTCGATCCCTTAGGTTCAGTGTCGACAATTGCTGCCGCTTTCGTATTTCGTTGAGCGATTGTTGGTTTGCTTCCACCGTTTGTTTGGCTTGAGCCACTTTCTGCAGCTGCTGCTCATAATTCGTGTAGTCCGTATTCAGAACCTCTTGGGTTTCAGCACCTTGCTCAGACAAAGCTTTGCTGGTTTTGTATCTTGCAGATAATTCCTGAAGCTTCAATTCGGCCATCCGCACCTCATAAGCATCTGCAGCATTTCTAGCAAGCTGTGTCGCAACCTGTGCCTGGCTTTCTGATGCCGCAAGTTCTTCTTCCTGGGCGCGAAGCTGAAGAATCGGATCTCCCTTTTTGACACTATCCCCAGCCTTAACCTGAATGGCTTCGATATTCCCCGTTATTGTGGCCGATAAGCTGATGATGCCCTCTTTGGGCAGGATTTTACCTACGCTAATCACCTGTTTAGCTTCTGAAACAACCTGCTCGGGGCGAACCACGGCTTCTTCTTTTTTCTCATTAGCACCACAGGCACTTAAGAGCATAGCCAAAGCAAACAGGGTATTACTTGTATTCCTCTTCATTCGAAATTGTATTAGATACTTTACCTTCTTCTACATATATGATGCGATCGGCAAATTTGCGTAATCTTAAATCATGCGTCACAATAATTACAGCTTTTCCTTCCTTCGCCAGTTCCTTAAGCTCCTCCATAATAACGGTAGCACTTTTTGCGTCCAACGACGCGGTAGGCTCATCACATAACACAATCGGCGGATTGGTCACTAATGCTCTCGCGATCGCCACCCGCTGCTTCTGGCCGCCACTTAGTTTTTTTGGAAGGTTTTCCATCCGGTCCAGTAAGCCTACTTTCTCCAATGCCTGCTTAGCACGTGTCCGTACTTCTGTTTTAGGCAGTTGTTGAAGCACCATCGGCTGCATCACGTTTTCCAATGCATTTAGTGGCTCCAACAAGTTGAACTGCTGAAAGACAAAACCAATCTGATCCAGACGAATGGCTGCAAGTTCATTTTCATTAAGGTCCGTTACTTTCCGGTCTAAGAAGTACACTTCACCTTCAGTGGGATAAATTACACAACCTATTATGGAAAGCAGGGTTGTTTTTCCGGAGCCCGAAGGTCCCATAATTAGGGTAAGTTCTCCCTTTCTAAGCTCTAGATCCGTCTTGTCCAGCGCTGTGATGGTCGTATCGCCCGTTTTATATATTTTATTTACCCCTTTTAAGGATATTATGGTCCCCTGCATCGACTGCTTAACAAAGATTTAGCAACAAAGGTTGGTAATTTAGCGGTTTTATAATGATAAATTTGGTTTATGAACCGATTAGACCGTCTGTCCGCTTTTTTGATCCAACTGCAGTCCCGAAAAGTAGTTAAGGCACAGGACCTTGCTGCACGATACGAGATCAGCCTTCGTACGGTCTATCGCGACATGCGTTCGCTTGAGGAAGCTGGCGTGCCGATAATCGGTGAAGCAGGTAGAGGGTATTCCTTAGCGGCAGGTTACCGACTACCACCAGTGATGTTCAGCCGGGAAGAAGCTACAGCCTTTCTCACCGCCGAGAAACTGGTGAGCAGCCTTACCGATGCAGCGAACGGCGCAAGCTACCGTTCTGCACTTGACAAGATCAGGGCCGTTCTACGCAGTACCGAACAAAATTACCTGGAACACATCGATACCCGCATTGAGGTACTTGAAAGCAGACGTCCGGCCATCCATCCAGGTGAGAACGTCATGCAGACCATTCTCAAGGCAATTTCCGAGCGACGTTTATTGGAAATGGACTACTTTGCCTATTACCGGCAGGAGCATACCACCAGGCAGGTTGAACCCATTGGCGTTTTCTTTTTAGACAACTTCTGGCACCTGATTGCTTGGTGCCGCAGCAGAAATGCAATCCGTGATTTCAGGTTCGACCGGATCTTTAACATACGCCTTCTGGAAGTTGAATTTGATGATATTCACGAACCCTTTATGAACTATGTTAAGAGCCTTTACCGGGACATGGCGCTACAACCTGTACAGTTAATTTTAGATCAGCACGCCTACCTTCATCTAGGTGAGCAAAAGTATTATCAAGGCTATGTATCCGAAGAAATCACACCTGAAGGCGTAGTGATGGACTTCATGACCATGTCATTAGAGGGATTTGCTCGCTGGTATATGAGCTTCTCTGACTGTGCCACCATCCTGAGCCCAAAAGCCTTAATTGAAAAGGTAAAAACAATCCATACCGCTGCAGAAAAAAAAATTCAAGAAATGCAATGCTGCTGACATAGGGTTGTCACTACCAACTTGCTCCTTTGTATCAAACAAATCAACAAGCATATGTCAACACTTAAAGAATTTCTAAAAGAACTTGATGAGGAATCAGTCGTAACCCGTAAAATGCTGGAGCGCGTTCCGGATGACAAGCTGGACTGGCAGCCACATGTAAAAAGTATGAAAATAAAAGACCTTGCAGGGCACGTTGCAGAGCTCACAGGTTGGATGAGCCTGGCTTTCGTGAGCGAAGAAATGGATTTTGCTACCCATCCTTATAGCCCGCCCGTATGGAATAATAACGGCGAATTAATTGCGCTCTTTGAAAAGGAACTTGCTGGTGCAAGGGAACATTTGATGACCGCGAAAGAAGAAGATTTGGATCCACAATGGACTTTGAGGAATGGCGACGCAATATACATGAGCATCACCAAACGGGAACTGGTTAGACATTCCATGAGCCAGATAATCCATCACCGTGCACAGCTTGGTGTTTACCTAAGATTGCTGGATATTCCAATACCTGGAAGTTACGGCCCAAGCGCGGACGAGCAGTAGATGTATTGAATCTGCCTGATTAAACCTATCCATCCTAATGGGTATGGAGCGTAGCTCAATCAGGCAGATTTTATTTATTGGTTTGCCTTCATAAAATCGAAAGCACCTTTTCGCAAATGAACACCGTACTCCAGCCAGGCTTTCATACATGCCAGGAAGTTGGCCCAACCCTCGGTATTCCCTTTGAGCCACTTGATGTCTGCCGAATTTTCTACTACAGGTTTTTCAGTTACGGTTACAATGGTCGCGTTTTCTCCAACTTGCTGGAGATTAAGCTCCACTAAGGTCTCTCCAACTTCAGTATCCCAGTAAAAAGCAACATATGATTCAAACTTTACTTCCTTCACGCGGATAGTAAATCCTTCCTCAAATTCAGGGAAATACCAGAAAGGCTCGGCACCGGTTTCCATCCTCAATGATCCTTTAGAGATGAAGTAATTGGACATCTCTGCAGGTTCTACGATTGCCTTGAATATTGCAGCTATCGGTTTTAAAATCTGAATCTTTGTTTTTATTGATAGTTCCTGTTCTTTCATTAGCTAAATTTATTTACTTGGGAAAGCCCGGGTCAGCCTTAATTTCCTCAATTTGCCCGGTATGTCTTGCCATATGTCCAGCAATATACAAAAAGGCATGATAGCCATCAGTGGGGCCGAAGGGGCTGTCGCTAATATGGTTTCGCAGATCTGTAATGGGACGGGTATTTAGATAATTGAATACCAACTCCCTGCTATGCTCAAGCTCCTCAAGCGCTTGTGACGCACTACTATATTTGCCTTTGCCAGTCAGCGCCTCTGATGCTTTAACTTTATGGCTACGATCGCTCATACCCTTAATGATGTCTTCGTCACTAACTTTAACATCTTTCCGTCGTTTTGGGCTTGCAGGTGCCTCCATAGTTTTCTTAGCATCATCAAACAGCATTTTCTCTGTGAGTACAATGTGTTCCAAACATTCATTAATAGACCACCTATCCGCTGCAGGTTTAAAATTCAATTGTTCACTCGTTAGTCCAGATAGACTTTTTTCAAGGCCAGCATAGGTCTGCATGAAATAATCCGTTAAAAATGCTTTGTCATTTTCCTTTGTTGGAGCTGCTGTTGCAACACTCACCTGCTTTACATCCTGGGCATAAACTTCCGCTATACCTAAGGCAAACAGGAGTACAATCAATATCTTTTTCATGACGTTTCAATTAGATTCAAATAGTTGACCGGCTTCTTCGGCGACATTTGTCGCTGCCGACTTTATTTCATAAATAATCATCCAGTACACACCATATTTATCCTTAAATGAGCCGAAGTAATCGCCCCAGAACATGTCGGCCATTGGCATCTCCACCTCGCCCCCAGCAGAAAGCCCATTGAATATTCGGTCTGCTTCATCACGGCTATCTGGAGACAGTGCGATATAATTGTTGTTACCGAAGGTCAATTGCTGCCCTTGAGATTCCAGGCAATCAGATGCCATGAGGAACTGGCCATCACCAATTGGGATGGACACATGCATGGCCATATTGCGCTCGGCTTCTGAAAGGTCATCTGCACCAGGTGCTTCATCCATTTTCATTAGTCGAAGTTCACCGCCTAGTACGGATTGATAAAAGCGAAATACTTCTGCTGCATTACCATAGAAGTTTAAATAAGGATTTAGTTTCATGATCTTGTTTTTTAAAGGTTTACAGTTGATTATCAACACTCAAAACTAAGATGAAACACATTCAGAGTACTTGTCTTAAGGCAAGAAATGAAATTAGATTTCCTTGCCCCTCAG
>Ga0265798_10005220_pt1 | contig 17568 bp, 17 predicted proteins | sample P3T30metagenome_FD_192430 | JGI IMG/M metagenome (GOLD analysis project Ga0265798, IMG submission 192430) | Plant litter microbial communities from East Loma Ridge, Irvine, California - P3 T30 | ecosystem: Environmental > Terrestrial > Plant litter > Unclassified | place: USA: California... | reverse complement strand
CAAGTCAAAAAGATACAATAAGTTAATCCCGGGTTGCCCAAACAATTACATTGGCGGACTTGGTGGCAGAGGATTAGGAACTGGATTAGGCCTCACATTTGGAAACGGTGAGGGCGTTAAACTAACCCCCGGCGTAGTTCCGGTAGAATCGTTATTGGCAGTATTGGTAGGAACAGGATTGTTTTGGGCAATTGGCCCGGCCTTTTGTGTTTTGCAACCTGTTATTAGTGCCAAACACAATACGCCTGCAAGGCTAAACCCTAAAACTATTTTTTTCATGAGAGCGATTTTGTTTAGGTAACACTTAAACCTTGTTTTAGTTTAAGCGTCTATCGATTGTTATTGCAAAAGCGGTTTCGCTTAGCCGTAATTTTATCTTAAACCGTCTTATTACTCATGAACAAATTAAGCATGCTGCTGCTAAGTGCAGCGCTTTACGTACTCTCCGGCTGCACAGCCGGCCGTGTGGCTTTCAGCAATCCCAATTGGCAAAACAAAACCGGTTACACCGTAGAAGGCCGCTCACAAACAATTTTCCAGAAAAAGCCGCTGCGCTTTGGTGAATTCTATACCACCCAAGTTAAAACTTCGGCTAAACAATCATCTGCTCAAACAACCGACCTTGAGGGCCGGCGTACATGGCGTTACAATGGCGTAGCCGGCATACTAAACCAGCATAGTAAATCATCGCGCAGGCTTACGCTTAACAATGGCAACGGGCAAGAGGCTGAGATAATCACATACAACCAGCTCAATGCATCCACCTACATGTTTGGCCGCGGCTTAGAAATGAATTTCGATTTTCTGCTGCGCACATTGGGCATGGATAAGAAGACAGAAAACAGCTACTATGTGCAGGTGTATGAGCCTGATGAAGACAAACCGTGGGAACTGATACTGGATATGGATGCCATTGAAATGAACCCACGAAACTACGCGGGTGTGTTTGCTCTTGATGAAAATCATTATTATGATATAAAACCCATTACCCGTATGATGGGTAAAAACGGACCATCATCTATCCCGGTGGGTTGTATAGGGTACGAAATTACAAATCCCGAAGGAGATACGGTTGCAGCCGTTTCTTTACTGGGTAATTGTTCGGTTTACCTCTCGGAAACCCTGAACGCGCAAAACCGTTTTTTAATGGCCGGTTTATGTGCTGCCTTATTACTTAACGAGCCTAATTCGTAAACCGTTGGCCCGCTATGCAACTGATGATAAGGTAGCTGAAATAAAAAATTAATTCTTACCTTTGCGCTCCAAAACCGCAATGCCTTTGCGCTGTAAACCGCTGGTTTTGTAATTACTATATCAGGTATAAATTATGAATATATCACAGGAAAAAAAGGATAGCTTAAACGCAGTTATCAAGATTAACATCAGCACCGAGGATTATCAGGCCCGTGTAGATAAAGCCATTAAAGACCAGGCTAAAAAAGCAACCATACCAGGTTTCCGTAAAGGTATGGTACCTGCATCGCACATTAAACGCATGTATGGTAAAAGCATTTTGGTTGATGAGATCAACAACCTGTTATCAGATACCCTAAACAATTACCTGAACGAGCAGCAATTGGAAGTTTTAGGACAGCCATTGCCTCAAGTTGACAACGATAAAGCTTACAACTGGGATTTTACTGACAATTTTGAATTTAACTACGAGGTTGGCTTAGCCCCTGAGTTCGATATTGATTTCGGACCTGAAGATAAACTGACCAGCTACAAAATCAAGGTTGATGACGAAACGTTAGCCTCGCGTATCAAAAACCTACGCCGCAGCTATGGTAAGATGACAAACCCTGACGTATCGGCAGATGATGACGTGGTGTATGCAGAATTAGCGCAGCTATCTCCTGATGGTTCTGTTTTTGAAGGTGGTATTAACAATGTAACCTCTATCCGCTTAGATCAGGTTACAAATGAAACCGTTAAGGCTTCATTAATTGGTTTGAAAAAAGATGATGTAGTTGAGTTTGATATTCAGCAGGCATTTAATAACGACGCTGCTAAGGTAGCCGGTTTGTTAAAAATTGAGGAAGCAGAAGCTGCTGATTTGAAATCAAAATTCCAATTGACGGTTAAAAACGTGAACCGTTTAGAAGAATCTGATTTAGATCAGGCGTTCTTTGACAAAATATTTGAACCTGGTACGGTAACTACAGAAGAGGAGTTCCGCACTAAAATTACCGAAGAACTGGAAGGCATGATGGTTCAGGATGCAGACAACAAACTGCAAGGTGAAATGTACAAGTATGTGCTCGACAAAATTCACTTTGAATTGCCTGACGAATTCCTGAAACGCTGGTTAAAAGCCACTAACGAAAAGTTGAGCGAAGAAGAGTTACAAGGCGGTTATGATGATTTTGCCAAGAACCTGAAATGGACGCTGATTGGTAATAAAGTTGTTCGCGATAACGACATTAAGATCGAATACAACGAAGTATTAGATCTGGCTAAAGCCCGTATCGATGCTCAATTCAGAATGTACAGCCCTCAGCCTATCGGTGAAGAGCAATTGAACCAGTACGCTGTCCAGTTTTTACAAGATAAGGAAAACGGCAACCGCATTTTTGAAGAAGCAAAATCTTTAAAGGTATTTGATTATCTGAAGGGCAAGGTTACTTTAAATGAAAAAGAGATCACTTTTGATGAGTTTAGCAAACTGCCGCAAGCATAATAACTAAGCACATGTTAATAAAAACAAAAGCAACCCTCTTAAAGGGTTGCTTTTGTTTTTTAGGCAAACTTAGTTTGCCCGCAATTGTTAGAGATACGGTTTTAAAAATACCGATAGCTTAATGCTTACAATACAACTTTTGCGTTAGGGATTGAAGCGGATACCGGCCTGTGGCTAAGGCCTGTGCAGTATGAGCATAAAGCCCGGCCCGGTAGGGTAACGCCCATAGTATAAAAATGGCTATGACTGATAAAAACACAAACCTTTAATTATACAAAGTGATATTTTTATATTTTGCTACACTATAAGTATAAATACAACTAAAAACTATATTTACCGCGTGCGCCGGTTGCGCATTACACATTTAAATATCTTAACACACAATGAATAACATTAATAAGAACGAGTTCCGTAACTACGCGGTAAAGCACCACCGCATTAACAGCATATTTGTTGATAAATACATTTCGAGCGTTGAGCATAAAATGATGCCTACTGCTATTGCTCACCCGGTAGATATGACCCCTTACATTATTGAGGAGCGTCAGCTTAATGTAGCTCAAATGGACGTGTTTTCGCGTTTGATGATGGACCGCATTATTTTCCTGGGCGACGCCATTTATGAAAACATTGCCAACATTATACAGGCGCAGTTACTGTTCCTGCAATCGGCCGATGCTAAGCGTGATATTCAGATCTACATCAACTCTCCGGGTGGTTCGGTATATGCCGGTTTAGGTATATACGATACCATGCAGTTTGTTACTAACGATGTAGCTACCATTTGTACAGGTATGGCTGCATCAATGGCTGCAGTGTTGCTTTGTGCCGGTGCCGATGGCAAACGTGCCGCCCTGCCCCACTCACGTGTAATGATTCACCAACCTTTAGGTGGCGCACAAGGACAGGCTTCTGATATTGAGATCACCGCCCGCGAAATTCAGAAACTGAAAAAGGAGCTTTATGAGATCATTTCTAAACACAGCGGTACCCCCTACGAAAAGGTATGGGAAGCTTCGGACCGTGACCACTGGATGATTGCTGCTGAAGCGAAAGAGTTTGGCATGGTTGATGAGATATTAGGCCGTAGCAACGATAAATAATTGCTGATTAAAACACTAAACTGATTTATTTTAGGTTAACACTTAAAGTAAATCAGTTATTTATTAAATTTGATTACCAAATCTCAATTCAGATGAACAAAAACAGCAAGGAAATCAGGTGTTCGTTTTGTGGAGCCGGAAAACAGGATTCTCTGATGCTGATAGCAGGATTGGATGCACACATTTGTGATAAATGCGTAAACCAGGCCAACGAAATATTGGCTGAAGAATTGAAGGTTCGTAAGGTAAAATCCTCACCGTCAGCACCCACTATCCTTAAGCCGTACGAAATCAAGTCGCATTTAGATCAATACGTAATTGGTCAGGATGATGCTAAAAAGGTACTGGCTGTAGCCGTTTATAACCACTACAAGCGCCTTAATCAACGTATTGAGAAGGACGAAGTGGAAATAGAAAAATCGAACATTATGATGGTGGGCGAAACCGGTACAGGTAAAACCTTGCTGGCTAAAACCATTGCTAAAGTTTTAAACGTTCCATTCTGTATATCTGATGCTACAGTTTTAACTGAAGCCGGTTACGTAGGTGAGGATGTGGAAAGTATTCTAACCCGTTTGTTACAGGCGGCAGATTATGATGTAGCCGCTGCCGAAAAAGGCATTGTATATATTGATGAGGTTGATAAAATTGCGCGCAAAAGCGATAATGCTTCCATAACCCGCGATGTGTCGGGCGAAGGTGTACAACAGGCATTACTGAAAATACTGGAAGGTACCATGGTGAACGTACCGCCCCAAGGTGGCCGTAAGCACCCCGATCAAAAAATGATATCGGTAAATACCAGTAACATCCTGTTTATTTGCGGTGGTGCGTTTGACGGCATTGATCGTAAAATTGCTAACCGTTTACGTACACAAACCGTAGGTTATAAGCTAAAGCGCGACGATAATGAAGTTGACACCAAGAATCTTTACAAATACATTACGCCGCAAGATTTAAAATCTTTTGGTTTAATTCCCGAATTGATTGGCCGTTTACCAGTGCTTACATACCTTAATCCGCTGGACAGGGAAGCGCTACACAACATTTTGACCGAGCCTAAAAACTCTTTGCTTAAGCAGTACAAAAAACTGTTTGAGTATGAGGGTGTAAAACTGGATTTTGAGGACGATGTACTTGATTTCATCGTGGATAAAGCCATGGAATTTAAATTAGGTGCCCGCGGATTGCGCTCAATTTGCGAGGCTATTATGATCGATGCCATGTTTGAGTTCCCGTCTAAGAAAGATGTTAAACGTTTTACCATCACGCTGGATTACGCTCATGAGAAGTTCGACAAATCTGATTTGAAGAAATTGAAGGTAGCTTAGTACAAGTAAGCATTAATTTGCTTATATTTGTTAAATCTCACATACAAAAATACACAACCCTGGTGCAACGCCGGGGTTTGTTGTATCTACAGATTTTTAGGATTAAACCCTGATAATTGCCAGACCCTCCGGTGAAATACCCGGCGCCTCAAAGCAGTAAAAACGTAAAAACTATCAACTATGGTGGAAAAAACGTCCGGAACAACCCGGCTGTTTTGTTGTACCTATACAATCCATCTATAAGTTGATTTGATATAAAAGAAGAAAAAATATGAATGAAGAAATGGATGTAAACAAAGACGCTGCCATAGTGGAGCAGTCTAAAAAAATCAAGGAAGTACAATCTCCGGTGAAAAGCGGACTAAAAACTAAAGAGTCTATTGTAGAAAACTGGTTGCCACGCTATACCGGCAGGCCCTTGAAAGATTTTGGAAATTATATTATCCTCACTAACTTTTCCAAATACCTCACCTTGTTCTCGCAATGGAACGATGATGCTCCTATTATGGGTTTAGATAAACCTATGCAGAGCGTAAGCGCCAACGGCATTACCATGATCAATTTTGGTATGGGAAGTTCGGTAGCTGCTACGGTGATGGATCTGTTAACCGCCATACACCCCAAAGCTGTGATATTTTTAGGCAAATGTGGTGGCCTTAAAAAGAAGAACAACGTAGGCGACCTGATCCTGCCCATAGCAGCCATCAGAGGCGAAGGAACATCAAACGATTACCTGCCGCCAGAAGTACCCGCCCTGCCCTCTTTTGCGCTTCAGAAAGCTATATCGACCACTATACGCGATATGGGCCGCGATTACTGGACCGGAACCTGCTATACCACCAACCGCCGTGTTTGGGAGCACGACAAAGAGTTTAAGAAATATTTGAAAACCCTGCGTGCAATGGCTGTAGATATGGAGACTGCCACCATTTTTACTACCGGCTTTGCCAACAAGATACCGACCGGAGCGCTGCTATTGGTATCCGATCAACCGATGATCCCTGAGGGTGTAAAAACCGCGGAAAGCGATTCGAAAGTAACCGAACAATTTGTGGAGACGCACTTAAAAGTAGGTATTGAATCGTTAAAGCAATTGATCAATAACGGCTTAACGGTTAAACACCTCAAGTTTTAAGCTATTGTCTTATTATCCGAGTGTCAGTCTGAGCTTGCAGAGGACTTGTCAAGATGTTCAGTCGTCTAAAAGTTCAGACTGACAGGAATGAAGCGTCTACTCTTTTAATCCCAGCACTTGCAAGATAGCCTGTGCCTTTAACAGGCATTCCGCGTATTCCTGCTCTGCAACTGCATCAAAAGTAATAGCGCTGCCTACCTGGAATGAAAGATAACGGTTATTGGCGTTATACAATATGGTGCGTATCACCACGTTGAAGTCAAACTCGTTATCTGGGTTAAAATAACCAATGGCACCTGAATAAACACCACGGCGCGTGCGTTCGTAACGCTCTATTAACTGCATGGCGCTAAACTTCGGCGCCCCGGTCATGCTGCCCATAGGGAAGGTATTGGCGATAGCTTTGACAATCGGCATGCATTCGTCGATTTCACACGTCACCGTGGAGATCATTTGGTGCACCTGCTCGAAGGTATAAATGCCAAAAAGTTCCTCCGTTTTAACGGTACCCCGCTTGGCAGATTTGGTCAGATCATTACGTACCAAATCTACGATCATGACGTTTTCCTGCTGTTCTTTGGCATTAGCTCGTAAGTGTTGTTTGATGGCTTCGTCTTCGGCTGCGGTGGCTCCCCGCCTGGCGGTGCCTTTAATGGGCTGCGAAATAAGCTTGTCGCCGCGTTTAGCCAAAAAGCGTTCGGGCGATGCACAAAGAATGTACTGCTCATGAAATTTAAAATAACTGGCATACGGCGTTGGCGATATTCGGTTAAGCTCGGTAAATATTGATAAAGGATCAATAACTGCATCCTCCGCAAAAAATTCCTGGCAAAAATTAGTGACGTAGATATCGCCGCGGGTAATGTGTTGCTTGATCTGGTTAAAGGTCTTTATGTACTCTGACTTACTAAAACGCGCTTGCAAATTAAGCTCGTTTACCGGTTGCTTGTCTACCGTTTGCTGGTGATTGATGGCATCAAGCACAGCTTCGGCATCATCGGCCATAATTTCGACTTCGTTCCCCTTTATAATGATCAGAAATTGAGGAACGAAAAAATACAGATCAGGAAAATTTAGTTGGTCTATATTATTGGATTGTGTTTGTTCCAATTCGTTTTTCAGATCGTAACCCAAAAAACCTGTCATCCAGCCCGCGTGTTTCTGCCTGAAAGCTTGAAGAGCTTCAAATGCATTACACGCGCAGGCTCTTATTTCATCTTTAACGCCAACAGCCAGCAAGGCATCAAATTGGGTGTAGGTATTCTTGTAGTGATTAGAGTCGAGGTAACAACACACTTCAAACCCATTTGCCCATTGAAGGGCTTGCTGTTTAAAAAACCGGATGTCGGGTACCTCAAAAATCATGAAGCGCAAAAATAGCTTTTACTACTTATAACTTACTTAAATACCCTGGAAGTAATCACATGTAATATTTATCGCCGTTGGTCTTGATCCTTCCGCTATCCAATAACTGGCGTATAACCGTTAAGCGTTCGGGATTTTTGCCATGCTTAAGGGCGGTTACCAATTGTTCGAGGTTTAAAGGCGCAGTGCTGAGCAGTTGCAAAATCTCATCGGTAATGTGACTTTGAATTTGTCCGGCGTTTTGCTGACGTTTCTCACGCAGGCACACATCGCATACGCCGCATTTTGGGGCATCGGGCTGATTAAAATAAGTTAGCATTTGCTGGCTGCGGCATTCGTCCGTTTCACAATAGGCCAGCATAGCTTCCATCTTCTTTTGGTAAACCGCCTTGCGGGTTTCAAGGTATTGACGGTCAATCCACAAATTGGCTGAGGTGTGCCGGGGTTTTAGATAGGTAACCTGCGGCTTATCGGTTTGCGGCAGGTAACTTATCACTTCAAACTCGTTCAACTGCTGTAAAGCATCGGTTACTTGTTGCACGCTAAGGTTGGTACGGCGTGCTACATCAAATTCGCGAATGCGGGCATAATTATCAAAAGCACCGCCATAAGAGCGCAACAGCGTTTTCACAAACGGGTCCCAGGCAGGGTTCTGGATTTGAAAGTTGTATAATTCCTCATGATCAATAGCAAACTGAAACCTCGATGGCAGAAAAACGCTTTCATTAAAACTTAAATACTCACCCTGTTCTAAAAACTTCAGGGCGTTCAGCGTCTTCAATGCATCCAGCTTAAAGCGTTTGCAAAAATCGGCTACGTCCAGGTTAAAGCTTAGCCCCTCACCTGCCCCATATGCCAGTTGGTAATAATTGGCCAGGTAATGGTAAACCTGTTTTATCTCCTCTACAGTAGGGAAATTCACTTCGAACTTATGCAGTTGTTTTTGCTTGTCCTGCTCATTATACAGCAAAATAGCGTAGGCCTTTTGCTCATCGCGCCCTGCCCGGCCAGCTTCCTGGTAATAGGCTTCAAGGCTTTCGGGCAAATCTTTGTGCATTACAAAGCGCACATCGGGTTTATCAATACCCATCCCAAAGGCGTTGGTAGCCACAATGATGCGGATATGGTTGCTCTTCCATTGCTCCTGCTTGGCAGCGCGCACATCGCCGCTCAGGCCGGCATGGTAGTAATCGGCCGGGATGCCGTGCTGCGTGAAGAACAACGTAAGTTCGGTAGTTTCGCGACGGCTGCGCACGTACACAATGCCGCTGCCGTTCACGCTGCGGGCCACTTCCAGCATCCGGCGCAGCTTATTCTCATCATGCTGTACCCGGTAACTAATATTCTTACGCTCAAAGCTTTGCTGAAAAACATTGCGTTCTTTAAAGAGTAATTTATCCTGTATATCTTCTTTAACTTCGGCCGTAGCGGTGGCGGTTAAGGCAAGGATGGGCACTTTGGGGTGCAATTGCCTTATATCGGCCACATGCAAATAAGGCGGCCTGAAATCGTACCCCCACTGTGAAATACAGTGCGCCTCGTCAACTGCGATCAGGTTGACTTTCATGTACTTGATACGCTCGCGCACCAGCTCGCTTACTAATCTTTCCGGCGACAGGTACAGGAACTTTACCGGCCCGTAAATGCAGTTATCCAGCGCAATATCTACCTCGCGCCTGCCCATGCCCGATACAATGGCAATAGCTTCGATACCCTTAGCCTGCAGGTTATCTACCTGGTCTTTCATGAGGGCAATAAGCGGCGAAATCACGATGCAGATACCATCCATAGCCAGGGCCGGCACCTGATAGCAAATGGACTTCCCTCCGCCGGTGGGCAGCAAGGCCAGCGCATCGCGCCCTTGCATCACCGCCTCAATAATGGGCTGCTGCAAGGGCCTGAAGGCCTCATGTTTCCAGTAATGCTGAAGTATTTGCTGTATGGTCATGCGTAACACAGCAATATTAACGGTTTTGCGAGATGAAGTGTGTGGTTAGTGTTGATTTATTTAAACAACAATGCATATTTGCATGGTTGACACTTATTTATTACTACAAGTTTTGCCTTTTAACTATCTTTAGTTTATGAACCGCTTTATCCTTGCCACTGTTGCACTACTCTTAATTAACTTTAATTTATGGGCACAACAACAAGTTGCCATTAAGTATGCAGCCGAGATTATGGCGCAAGCTACCCTGAAAGGAGATTATGAAACACTGGCTAATTATACCCAACCTAAAGTAATTACCCTGATGGGCGGACGCGAAAAGATGATAGCTGTTGTTAAAAACGGTATGGCTGCAATGAAAAACCAGGGCGTTACTTTCAAAGAAGCCTCTGTAGGTACGCCAGGAAAAGTTGTTAATACCGGCACGGCACTTTATGCAGTGGTGCCTCAAAGAATTGTGATGCAGACTAACCAAGGTTCTATTTCTACAAGCACCTCGCTTTTGGCTTGCAGTATGAATAAAGGTAAAACCTGGTATTTCACCGACGCAGGCAACATGACCGATGCCCAGCTTAAACAATTGTTTCCAGGTGTACTCGGAAAACTGGTTATCCCAAAACGAACCACGCCTGTTATGCAGTAATTACCGGGTAATAGTTGTGTATTTACAATTACCCACATCCCGCATAATAACAAATTATGAGGATGCCTTTCCCCATTGATACCGCCACCTGAAACGTTTACCTTCTGTTTTATGCAGATAACTAACCGGGCATCATAGTTGCGGTAATGTACATGCTGAAATTAGATACCGGCATAGCATATGTTAACATCATCCACTCAGTTGAACAAACAGGTATTTTTTGCAAGCTACCTGATGGCGTACTACCGCAGCAGTTATACAAAGTTGTGGATACAGGCAGCCACTGTTTTTACGGTGACTTTTATGGTGTTTTGCCTAAGCATGATTTTGGCCGGAGCATCAGACTTTTTTAAATCATCATTATTTACGGCCGGTGCTCTAATCGGGTTAACGGGCTTATATTTACCCGTTGTTTTGTTTGTTAAATGCCGTATAAGTTTCAGCCGGAACAGGGGTTTGTAAACCTCTTACCGTTGAATTATTATTACACTCTTTTAATTAACTAATTTAACTTACACTCAACAAGGCACGGTCTGCTGCGTTAATCTTACAAGATAAACGCAAAACAGATGGCCCAGATACCTGCAGAAAATCCAATTGCAGCCGCCTTAGGCTTGTACAAACAAGGTTTTGAATTTGTGCAAAACACCCGGCGCAAATATCACTCCGATATTTCTCAAATAGACCTCCTCTTATTAAAAGTAATTTGCTTTGGCGGCGAAGATGCCGCCCGAACTTTTTACGACCCCGATAAATTTATGCGCAACGGAGCCGTGCCCCCACCGGTACAAAAAACCCTGACCGGCGAAAACGCCATCCATACCACCGATGGTGCTGTACACCGTAACCGTAAAGAGATGTTCTTGTCACTTATGACAGACGAAAGTATTAAACGGTTGACCGATTTGGTTAAACAGCAATTGCACGCGGCGTTGCCGCAATGGCAACAAATGCACGAGGTGATCTTGTTTCACGAGGCGCGGGTAATATTGTGTAAGGCTATCTGCGCCTGGGCTGGTGTACCGCTTACCGATCAAGAAGCGCCTTATATAGCACGCGACTTTACCCTGATGGTTGACGCCTTTGGCGCTATTGGCCCGCGTAACTGGCGCGGACAAAAAGCACGTAAGCGTACCGAAAAGTGGATAGAGAAGATCATCAATAAAGTACGCCAAAACAAACTTAATGCAGATATTGGTTCGGCACTATATTTGATACAAAAATGGCTGCCGTAGAATTACTCAACATTTTGCGGCCAACGGTAGCTATTGCCTGGTATATTACTTTTGGCGCCACAGCTTTACATAGCTACCCGCAATGCCGTCAAAAATTTGCAGCTAATGAGGGCAGCTACCGCGATTGGTTTATTGATGAACTACGCAGATACTACCCTTTTGCACCGGTTATGGGCGCTTTGGTTAAACAAAACTTTGCTTGGCAGGGCTATAAATTTAGAAAAGGCAACCTTGTTTTGTTGGATATGTATGGCACCAACCACGATGAACGCCTTTGGGAACATCCGGAAGAATTTATACCCGAACGCTTTAAAAACCGCCGCATAAAGCCTTTTGACTTCCTGGCCCAGGGCGGCGGCGATGTGCATAGCGGTCACCGCTGCCCCGGTGAGTGGATCACCATAGAAGTGCTTAAAACCTTTTTGGGCTTTATAACAGAACGTGTGCAGTTTACGCTGCCGCCTCAAGATCTAACTTACGATCTGTCGCGCATGCCTACCCTGCCCACCAGTGGTTTTGTAATGACCAAGGTGAGCGCTAAATAATTATCTATGGATTGGTTTCGTTTGCAACAGCCCCGCCTGTCATTTATTACTGATGACAACTATTTTATCGTTTGTGCCGTTACTGGTAATAACATAAACCTTGCCATCGGGCGCTACGCAAACATCGCGCAGGCGGCCGTAAGTACTTTTGTAAAAGGTATTTACTTTTTCTACCGCATCGCCGTTAGCGTTTAATTTTAATTGCAGCAGTTCGCTGTCTTTAAGCACAGCGAATTTTTCCATTGCGGTATCAGGTCGTTATTATAATAATCGAGGCCGGAAGGTGCAATAGTGGGCGACCAGGCCTGGATGGGTTCGGCAACATTATTGGTGGTACAAAATGCAGGTTCGGTACCCGTGCTGCAATAACCCTCTACGTTTGGCCAGCCAAAGTTGCGGCCTTTTTGTATTATGTTCACTTCATCGTCGGTAGTGTTGCCATGCTCGGCGCTGTAAAGGCGGTTGTTGGCAAACACCAGGCCTTGCGGGTTGCGGTGGCCATAGGTCCATATAGGGCTACCTACGGTAGGATTATCGGCCGGGATGCTGCCATCTAAGTTGATACGTAGTATCTTTCCCGACAGACTATTGAGGTTTTGTGCCTGCGAAGCTGCCGTAGCATCGCCTGTGGTGATATAAAGTTTTCTATCGGGCGATATTGCTAATCTGCATCCATTATGATTGCCGGCCGCTGGGATATTATCCAACAGCACAACAGGATTACTTAAAGCGCTGCCATTGAAAGTGTATTTAACCACCTTTTCGGTATAGGTGCCATTCTTGTTATAATTATACGCTACAAAAACCTCGGGCGATGTTGCAAAATCAGGGTGGAGCACCATGCCTAACAAACCACCTTCGCCTTGCGACTGTACATCAGGGATGGTTAAAAGGGCGCTCACTTGTCCGCTGGCCGGATCAACGCGGCTTATTTTGCCACCGCGCTCGGTGATCCACAACAAATTGTTGGGTCCCCATAAAATTTCCCATGGAAAGGTAAGCTGCTGCGTAAGTACCCGGGCATTGAGTTCAGCATCGCCGGACTGCGCTTCGGTATTTTGATCAGATGAATTTTTGCTGCATGCACTCATTAATAGCAAGCCGGCAGCGGCAAGTGTAAGCAAGTATGGTTTCATAACAATTGGCTTTAATGGGTTATAATATAACCTGTTATGCGCTTTTTTGTTGTGAAGGAATTACAGATATGATACAACAGGAGTATGATTGCTGCCCTTACTGCTTCAATATTTGCAGTGGACTTATTTTGCGCATTCGGTAGCAATTCATGGCCGTTTCGCCCAATTGCGCTATCAGTTTATAGTTGGCAATAGCGCCAACAGCGGCACCTATTACAGGCACCAGCTGCGCCATTTTAGCCAGGTCAATATAATCGCGGTACTCTTGTTGAAAAACGCGCCAGTCAAACTCCTCGGCATTATCGGGGAGTTGACCACTATAGCCTTGCCAGCCAGCCATTAGCTCATAAACCTCGTTTCGCCTTTGCTGGCTGCAAAACGCCAGTTGAAATATGTACAGAATATACAGCCGCTCTTTGTAATCTTTCACATCAAAACCGTACAAAGCAGCAATATCAAACAGCAGTTTCAATTTAATCCCAATGAGGATAGGAAAATCGGCCAGACCTAACAAGATCCCTCCTGCGCCGGTTACCGCACCTTCTATAGTAGCCGTTTTTTGATAAAACTCTACCTGGGTACGCACATAAGCTTCGCGCAATTGCAGTGAGGCGGTTTCTTCGGGCATTTTACCTGTAGTATACTTAGCACCAAACAGCACCGCTTTGATCATTTTTTCAATGGCCACGGTGATGGCCCGGTGCACTTTATCTGGGATGTAGCTGTTCAGTTTCGTTTGCACAGTCTTGGATAGCCTATCCATAAACGACGGCTTCTTTTTCATTTTATGCTGCCAGAACTGGAGTTGCAGATTGGCTTGTTCTTCGTAGGATGTCATTGTTTGGTTGTCGGTTGTCGGTTGTCGGTTGTCGGTTGTCGGTTGTCGGTTGTCGGTTGTCGGTTGTCGGTTGTCGGTTAAGGGAAGTTTGATCTTTTTAAGATGTTTTACAAAACCTCTTTATTCATTTATTTATCTATGTACCATAGAAAATATCAATTTAAACAAAACATTTAAAACGGTTACCTTGTCAACGTTAAACATAATCAACTATGACCGATAACTCAACATCTGCCGACATTTTCGACCTGGCCCGCAACAACAAGGCCGAAGAATTGCAAAGTGCCTTAAACGGCGCGGATATTAATGCAACCGATAGCCGCGGTGCTACCCCGCTCATTATAGCAAGCTACCACAACAACGCCGAAGCAACCAAAGTTTTGCTGGATGCAGGTGCTGCAACCGACCTGCAAGACGGTATGGGTAACACTGCTTTAATGGGTGTATGCTTTAAAGGCTATACCGCCATGGGTGAGCTCTTATTACAATATAATGCCTCGGTTGATGTACCCAACGGCAACGGTGCCACCGCCCTAACTTTTGCCGCCACGTTTAACCATGCCGACCTCATTAAATTACTGATAGCCCATGGTGCCGACAAAACCCTGCGCGACCGCTTTGGTAAAAATGCTGTTGATTACGCCCGCATACAGGAAAACGTTGAAGCCTTAAGAATACTTGCGCCGGAACTACTGGAAGACGAAGATCTATAATAAACAAGGGCCGTGAGGCCCTTTTGCTTTAAATGCTGTTTTGCTGCTTTTTGGTGGTGTTCTTTTCGGCACCGCCCGATTCATCTTTCAGGTGCTTACTTTCTTTCTTACTCACGCTTGGTGCACCCTTTTGATGGCTTTGCTGACTGTCGCCCTTGTTCTTGGTTTTAGGTGTACCGTCTATTCCCTCTTCGCCGATGTTTGCTTTTTTACTCATGATTATTTCTTATTAGTTAATATTTACGAATAAACATCGTGCCATTACCTATGTTATTTGCTCGATTATTTATGTTCGGCTTCGTTTTGATTATGCTTATCCATAGTATCCATTACTTTTTCGGGATGAATGTCTTTGGCAAGTTCGTCAAGTTCGGGTTGGTAAGCATTTTCAATATCCATTTTTTGAGCGATGGCAGTTATAAGAGATACGAGGCGGGTAATTTCATGTTCGGCCAGCAAGCTTACCTGCAAGTCGAGGTCCGAGCGGCGGTCGGCCTGCGCATTAGCCCTGTTTTGACTGATCAATACAAAAGTTGATAAAAAGATAGCCTCTACCGAGGCCAGCATAGCCAATACTACTAAAGATTTGTCGAAGGGCTTCAATCCTAACCAACCTAAATTCCAAACAATCCAAGTGGCGAATAAGGCCAAATGAATATATACAAACAACATGCTGCCGGCAAAACGGGTAATGGCATCGGCTACCTTTTCTTCCCTTGTTTTGGCTTCGTTATCGCGTTTGCGGCGTTTGAGCAAAGCTTTAATGTTACGCTCTACCACCCGCGCCATCCCATTCATCTCCTGTTGCGTTGCCTTTTCTTCCATGGTATTACCGCCATAAGTACCGTGCCATTTAAAGTCTACATTACAACTTCCGCAATACTTTTTAAATGCAAAAAGCCTGATAGCAACTATCAGGCTTTAAATCATTAAGGTAACCGTTAATTACCGCAAGTCAACCACCTCAACACCCGGGTGGCTCTTGGCATTGAAAGTAAATGCATCGGCAGCTACCGGGGCATTGGGTACAAATGTTTTAATGGTATAAGTATAGCGACCGCCGTTTTTATCAAACAGCTGGGCGCTATATATCTGTTTCTTGGTTTTGTCTATCAATAGTTTGATCTTGAAAATACTCTGCTTAGCGTCAGTTGGTGTTAACTCAACAGCTTGGTAGCTTTTACCTGCCTGCTTTTGCAAGCCGGTGTAAATGTACTTGTATCCTTTTTCGTAAAGTGTGAAAATCTGAGCTGGGTTCATGGCTTCGGCGCCGGTGCTTACATGGTTTACCTGCACTTCTTTTTGTTGAGGCATGTAAGTCCACTGAGTTTTACCGTCGCTGGTAATTTCCTGCGCCAGTGCGGTTTTAGCGGCAGAAGTGTAAACGCTCAACTTGTATTTATTAGCTTTAGCCTGCGTAATTAGTGTACCGTTCTGCGTTTGATTAACACCCTCTTGGGCGCTTTGTATATTAATGGTGAAATCGCTTTTTACCGTTTTGTACGAACGGTATTTCTGGCCAACCTGGCTTAGTATAGTCTTAGCTTCGGCGTCTTTTTGCGCAAAGGCGGGAGTTAAGGCAGTGAATAATATGATTGATGCGAGTATCTTTTTCATTTTGATAATTTATCAAGTATAACCAACTGTCAGTCTGAGCTCGTCGAAGACTTAGCACACTTACAAGTCTTCGACGAGCTCAGACTGACACAAACCCCATTTGAGAGTTATGCAGGTTAGAACACGAAACGCATAGGATAGTTTAATACCCCCGTTATTTTTGAAGTTCTTCGAGGTAACGCTCAAGGCTGTACTCATCGGGGTAAAGTACCTCGCGGGCCTTGCTGCCTTCAAAGGGACCCACAATACCGGCAGCTTCCAGTTGATCGATGATGCGGCCGGCGCGGTTGTAACCCAATTTTAGCTTACGCTGAATAAGTGAAGTGGAACCCTGCTGATGCAGCACAATTAGACGGGCAGCATCTTCAAACATGGCGTCGCGGTCGTTAGGGTCAAACTCTTTAGGGCTGTTGGCTTCGCCCTCGCCTACGTACTCGGGCAGCAGCATAGCTGTTGGGTAGCCTTTTTGGTTACCAATCCAATTAGATATTTTTTCAACTTCAGGTGTATCTACAAAGGCGCATTGCAAGCGGATCAGGTCGCTTCCGGTAGAAAGCAGCATATCACCACGACCGATCAACTGATCGGCACCACCAGCATCTAAAATGGTACGCGAATCTATTTTAGACAATACCCTGAATGCTAAACGGGCCGGGAAGTTGGCTTTGATAGTACCGGTAATAATATTTACCGACGGACGCTGTGTAGCAATAACCAGGTGGATACCCACGGCACGCGCTAACTGCGCCAAACGGGCAATAGGCATTTCCACTTCTTTACCGGCGGTCATCATTAAATCGGCAAACTCATCAACCACCAATACAATGAAAGGCATAAAGTGGTGACCGTTCTCAGGGTTCAGTTTGCGGTTAACAAACTTAGCGTTGTATTCTTTCAGGTTACGCACCTGCGCATCTTTCAAAAGGTCATAACGCTGATCCATCTCTATACAGAGAGAATTAAGCGTATTAATTACCTTTTTGGTATCAGTAATAATGGCATCGGCTTCATCGGGCAGTTTGGCCAAAAAGTGGCGCTCAATGGTACGGAACAAGGTTAGCTCCACCTTCTTTGGATCAACCATCACAAACTTTAACTCCGCAGGGTGACGCTTATAGAGCAACGAAACCAGGATGGCGTTTATACCCACCGATTTACCCTGACCTGTAGCACCCGCTACCAGCAAGTGAGGCATCTTGGCCAAATCGGCAATAAATACTTCGTTTGAAATGGTTTTACCTAAGGCAATAGGCAAATCCATGGTGGTGTTCTGGAATTT
>Ga0265798_10005218_pt1 | contig 17572 bp, 20 predicted proteins | sample P3T30metagenome_FD_192430 | JGI IMG/M metagenome (GOLD analysis project Ga0265798, IMG submission 192430) | Plant litter microbial communities from East Loma Ridge, Irvine, California - P3 T30 | ecosystem: Environmental > Terrestrial > Plant litter > Unclassified | place: USA: California... | reverse complement strand
GGTCGGGATTTGGATGCACGGTAAGGCGCAAGCCGATCAGTGGCAGCGCTATATTCGCGAGAAGATGTCGCGGGCGCTCTCGGGCGGGTCGGGCTGGTTCCTGTTCGGACTCGCCTTCGTGGTCGTCTATCGCGAGGTTTTCGAGACGATCCTGTTCTACGCCGCTCTCTCCGCGCAAGGTGACAACGGGATGCTGCTCGCCGGCGCCGGATCGGCCATTGGACTGCTTGGTGTGATCGCCTGGGCAATGCTCCGCTACAGCCGCAAGCTGCCGATCGCGCAGTTCTTCCGCTATAGCTCCTGGCTCATGGCCGTTCTGACCGTCGTGCTTGCGGGCAAGGGCGTCGCCGCTCTCCAGGAGGCCGGCCTTATCAACATCGCACCGCTCGCGGACGTGCCGCGGCTGTCGATGCTAGGGTTATTCCCCACCTGGCAATCGGTGCTGGCGCAACTCCTGATGGCGGTCGCCATCGCAGTGGGGTTTGCCTGGAATCGGCGCAACCGATCTCGCTCGGGTTCCGGCCCGGCGACGGCTCACTAGGCGAGGCTCGCATTTGCCCCCGCTTCGCTCGCGCACACTGGCCGGCATGTCGCGCATCCGCGACGGGCGCCAGGACCTCGCGGGTACGCAGCGGACATGAAAGCGGGCACGGCCACGCTGCTGATCGCCACGGGGGCCGCGCTAGACCTGGCGACCAAGGCATGGGCGCGGGCTGCGCTCGAACCCTATGGGCCGGCGGGCGATTTCCTGCCCTTCGTCTCGCTGCGCCTGACCTTTAACGAGGGCGTGTCGTTCAGCCTGCTCGCCTCTGATGGCGACGTCGGGCGCGCCCTCCTGATCGGGCTCACGGCAATCCTGACCCTCGGCCTTGTCGCGTGGGCCTACCGCTCGCAGGGCTGGCAGCGCACGGCCTTAGCGGTCGCCGCGGCCGGCGCCGTGGGCAATCTGATCGACCGCGCCGCACGCTGGTCTGTAACCGACTTCCTCGGGCTGCACTTCGGGAGCTGGCACCCCTTCGTTTTCAACCTCGCCGACGTGTGGATTTCGCTCGGGGTCGGGCTACTGCTGCTCGGGCCATACTTACCCGCAAGAGGATCGACGGCAGAAGCGTTTCGCCGGAATGGCGCTGAACGCCCGGCAGCTACGGACGGAGGGCCGTGATGACAGAGAGTTCTCGCGACAGGCGCCCTTGATGGAGGCAACCGTCCGCCCCCGCCTTTTCGGCTGATACCGAGCTAAGGCTTGTGTGCCGAGTAGATAGAAATGGAGCCGGTCGGCGTTGATATCGACTGGCGCTCGATCACGCGATCGAACCCCGCCGCGGCGAACATGCGGGGTAGCACGCCATCAGCGTTCGGCTGGGTGTTCGCGAACCCGTCGAGGCGCTGAATCTGCCGAAACAGAGCCCGCATCGTCCGGCTGCGCTGCTCGCCATAGTCGGCAACGAAACGCGCGCCGCTTGGCCGCAGAACGTCAAATATCGCGTCAAGGATCGCCCGTTTTATGACAAGCGGGCATTGATGGAATATCAATCTCGACACGACCTTATCGACCGGCTCGATCCCGGTCCTCGCCAGCTCGTCACCCATCGCCTCGGTCCATTCGATCGCGGCGCGCGTTTTGGCTGCCTTCGCGTGGGCGATCTTCAACACGGACGGGTCGGGGTCCACCCCGATAACGCGCGCGGCCGGGCATTGCCGCTTCACCATGATTGCGAAGCTGCCCGTCCCGCATCCTACATCTAGAATCGTTTCGCTCGGGCTGGGGGCCGCCAATTGCAGCAGCGCGGTTCGCCATCGGCGCTCGCGCGTCAGCAACGCTATCGCATGATCGTATAGACCGGTCAGCTCGGGGCGGCCCAGCGCGGCACGTAATCGCGATCGAGGACGACGGGGTGCCGCTGTTTCATCCTGCCAACGGTTCCATCGTCATTGCCGAAACATCATGCATTTTCTCCCCGATGCCTTTGAGGTCGAATGGCACCCACGAGTCCCGCCAGATACTTGGCGTTCAAAGCAAAGAGCCCGCCGGCGAGCACGATGTAAAACCAGCCGAGTGCGGTCAAGCTGGCGACAGTGCGTGCCTCATCACCCTGCCAGGCTACAGCGAGCACGACCTGAACGATGAATAGCCCGGCAAGCGCTGCCGCCCCAAGCAAGCTCAGCCCGAGGCGAAGTAGGAGGGCGATGCCGAACAGCGACTGCGCCGCGGTCAGGAAGAACTCCTCATGCTGGCGCGCGTCGAGTGGTAAACTCGAAAGCTGGCCCGCACCTAGACCGACGGCGAGGGGCAACATGCCGACCAGCAAGGTCCACTGGTTGATCTTGTCGGAAATCATCGTCGCTAAGCCCTGTTCGGACCGCCTCGCCAACACGAAGAGAATGGCGACTGTGACCGCGGGGGCTTCGCTGGCGAGCGGCGCGAGCCATTGGATCAGCAGGAACTCGTCGAACCCGAGCTGACGGCCGGAGTCGACCATCGCTTCGGCGAACGGCTCCGCCGACGCGAGGATTACCGCGGCTGCCACCAAGGTCAGTCCGCCCATGACAAGCCATTGGCGCGTCGGAGAGAGCAGGGTGAGCGCAGCCGCAGGACCGGGCTCGTCATCATCGTCGTCGTCGCTGCCCGCGCCTTCACCCTTGTCGCTCGCTCGCCACATATACAGGCCGAACAAAGCAATGAGCAGGACCGTATCGACGATGCTGATTGCGTCCTTCAAGAGGACGCTGAACGCATAAAGGCTGGGCACGAGGAGGAAGAGGATCTCGACCCGGTTGGCGCTAGAAAGCGAAATTGCGCGTTCGCCTGTCTTGCGCCAATGAAGCAGCACCAGAAGCGGCCAGGCGATGCCGACCAGCAGCCGGTTCGCACCGGTCATATTTGCTGCCGCATAGTGGACGTAATTGGACCCTGGATTAGCCCCAGCCGAGTAGGCGTAGTAGAAGTCCACGGCATATTCCGGGAGCACGGTGATCAGCGCCACGATGGCGACGATCAGGCCCGCGGAGATGCGCGACTCCGCGGCTTCCGCTCCCCATGACAGGTAGAAGCCGGCTGCCAGGATGGCAGCGCCGAACAGCATGGCGTCGAGCAGAGGGTTTGGCCGCCACCCCTCGATCCTCAGAATAATGGCTGGGATCATGGCAAGCGCGGTTAGCGCGACCAGCATGACGAAGCGGCGCAACGATGCTGGATGCGCCTCCGAAGGGAAGAGATCGACTTGCCTCATCATCGTTTCGCCCCTCCGTTGTGGTCAGCGTCGGCCGTCGGGGTAATGATCTCGACCGCCTCCAAGGTAATCAGTCCGATCTCCGGAACGTCGGCGAGCTGGGTCGCAAACGAACGCAGCCTAGGGTCTTCGTCGACGATCTCGACGACCACGGCGCGGTCGCTTTCGAGCACATGGCGACGGTGGACGTGCGCCGATCGGCCGAATCCGATGAGCGCCTCCAGGACCGTCACTCCGGCAAGCCCGGCGTCTCGCGCCCGAGAGGCGACAACCTCATAGACCTTGCGATCTCCGACATAGGCGGCCTCGTCGGTGTAGATGCGGAGCAGTCTGGCTTGCTGGTTCATGCTTGGCTCCATTTTCATATCGTGCCCGGTCCAGGGAGCTGGTGCGCTCCCCCGCCGTCGTGCGGTTCGGGATCATGCCGTGCGGGATCACCGCGCTTGCTCGCCCGCTCGCCCCAGCCGAGCACCACCCGCGCAATGGCGGGAAGGACGAGCAGCGTCAGGATGGTGGCGGCGATTAGGCCGCCGATCACCGTCGTCGCCAAAGGCTTTTGCACCTCGGCGCCGGTGCCGTGCGCGAGTGCCATCGGCACGAAGCCGATCGCCGGCACGAACCCGGTCATGACAACCGCGCGCATCTTGTCCGCCATGCCGTTGCGGATCGCCTCGGCGATCGGCGCGCCGTTCTCGATACGCTCCCGGATCGCGGTCATCACGACCAGTCCGTTCAGCACGGCAACGCCGGCAAGGCAGATGAACCCGACCGCGGCCGACACCGAAAAGGCGATGCCGGTCAGCGCGAGCGTGAACACACCGCCCGCCAGCCCTAAGGGCACGGCCAAGAATACCGCCCCGGCGCGCGCGAACCCGCCCAACGCCATGTAAAGCAACCCGAAGATGGCAAGGAAGCACAAGGGCACCACGACCGCGAGCCTGCGGCTCGCATCCTGGAGGCTCTGGAACTGTCCGCCCCATTCAAGATAATAACCGGCAGGCAGCTTCACCCGCGCGATCTTGGCTTGTGCCTCTGTGACGAACGACCCGGCATCGCGACCTAAGAGGTTGACCTGGATGGCGAGGCGACGTTTGCCGTTCTCGCGCCTGATCTCATTCAGCCCCTCGGTGACGCGTATCTGCGCCACCTGGGCAAGCGGCACCTGCTGGCGCGCTTGGCCGGCTTCGCTGGGCAGCAACACCGGTAGCGCCTGAATTTCATCGAGGTTGATTCGTGTAGCCTCGGGCACCCGCACGGTGATGTCGAACCGCCGGTCGCCCTCGTAGAGCAACCCGGATTCGCGACCGCCCAACGCCGCGGAGACGGTATCGGCGACTTCCCTAACCGTCAGGCCGTAGCGCGCGATGGCGGCGCGATCGAGCTTGACGTCGAGCGTGGGCGCACCGCCAACCTGGTCGGCCTTGACGCTGCCCGCTCCGGGGATCGACTGTAGAATGCGGACCATCTCGCCAGCGGTCTGCGCCATCTTGTCGAGATCGTCGCCGTAGAGCTTGATCGCGACGTCTCCGCGCACGCCGGCGATCAGCTCGTTGAAGCGGAGCTGGATCGGCTGGCTCATCTCGTAGAGCTGACCGAGCTGACCCCGAGACGCTTTCTCAATCCGCTCGATCACGTCCGCTTTGGTATGGACGCCTGCCGGCCACTGATCCTGCGGCTTAAGAATTACATACCCGTCCGACATATTCTGCGGCATGGGGTCGGTCGCGACCTCGGCCGTGCCGGTTTTCGAGAACATCAATTCGACCTCGGGCAGCTTGGTGACGGCCGCTTCAACCTCGCGCTGCATCACCAACGACTGTTCCAGGCTGACGGATGGCACGCGTGTGGACGCGAGCGCGATGTTCTTCTCGTCGAGCTGGGGGATGAACTCGCTTCCCAGAAGCCCGAACGCGGGGATCGCCGCCAGAAAGAATGCCAGGCCGCCAAGGATGAACGGCCACGGGCGCGCAATTGCCTTGTCGAGGAGCGGTAGATAGCGTGCCTTGGTCTTGGCGATCAGCCACACTTCCTTCTCGGCGACGCGGCCCCGGATCAGCAGCGCGACCATCGCGGGCACGAAGGTCAGCGCGAGGATGAACGCGGCGACAAGCGCGAGCATGATCGTGATCGCCATCGGCGAGAAGGTCTTGCCCTCAACGCCGGTGAACATGAGCAGCGGCGCGAACGCGAGCAGGATGATTGCCTGCCCGAACACGGTGGGCTTAATCATCTCCTGGGAGGCCCGCATGGTCTCCTCAAGCCGCTCGCGAAGGGTGAGGAGCCGCCCCTCATGCTCCTGCCGGTGCGCGAGCCTCGCCAGGCAGTTTTCGATGATGATGACCGCGCCATCGACGATCAGGCCGAAGTCGAGCGCGCCCAGGCTCATCAGGTTTCCGGGGACGCGAAAGGCGTTCATCCCCATCGCCATCATCAGGAACGAGAACGGGATCACGAGCACCGCGATCAGCGCCGCGCGCCAATTGCCGAGCAACAGAAATAGCGCCGCGGCAACAAGGATCGCGCCCTCGGTCAGGTTACGTTCGACCGTCGCGACCGTGGCACTGACGAGCTTGGCGCGATCGAGCACGATCTCGACTTCGACGCCCGGCGGCAATGTTTTCCCGATCTGATCCAGCTTCGCGGCCACGTCCTGCGCGACGATCCGACTGTTTTGGCCGATCAACATCAAAACGGTGCCGATCACGGCTTCCTTGCCGTTCACGCTGCCCCCGCCGGTGCGAAGATCGCCCCCGCTCTCAACGTTGGCGATCTGTCCCACCGTGATCGGCACGCCGCCTCGGGTGGCAGCGACGGCGTTCTTGATCTCGTCCACCGAGCGCACCCGCGCGTCGAGGCGCACGAGATAGCCTTCACCGCCGCGATTATAGTAGTTAGCGCCTACCGCCAGATTGGCGTTCTCCAGAGCCTCACCAAGCTCGCTGTAGGAGATGCCGTAGGTGGAGAGCTTCACCGGATCGGGTTCGACCACGAACGTCTTGGCATATCCGCCGATCGAGTCGACGCCGGCCACGCCGGGAACAGAACGTAGCTGCGGCCGGACGATCCAGTCCTGCACGGTGCGCAGGTATCCGGCTTGTTCAACCTCGTTGGTCAGCCGCTCGCCTTCCGGCGTCAGATAGCTCCCGTCAGACTGCCAGCCGGGCTGGCCGTTCGCGCTCCTGGCTCCTTTTCCTCCCGGATTGGCGAAGCGGACCGTATACATCACGATTTCGCCGAGCCCGGTGGTCACGGGGCCGATCTGCGGCTGGACACCATCGGGAAGCGTGTCGCGCGCCTGGGTCAGCCGCTCGCCTACCTGCTGCCGCGCGAAATAGAGGTCAGTGCCTTCGGAGAAGATCGCACTGACCTGGCTGAAACCGTTGCGCGAAATCGATCGGGTCGTCTCTAGGCCGGGGATGCCGGCAAGCGCGGTCTCGATCGGATAAGTGACGAGCTTTTCCATTTCGACCGGCGAAAGACGCCGATCGACCGTGTTGATCTGCACCTGGTTGTTGGTGATGTCGGGCACGGCGTCGATCGGCAGCTTGGTGAGCTGCCAAACACCGATGCCGGCGATCCCCAAAATTATGAACAGAACCGCCCAACGCGCGCGGACAGCCAGCGCAATGAGATTGACGATCATCTGTTATTCTTCCTCGCCCGCGCCCTTGCCGAGTTCGGCCTTGAGCAGGAATGCGTTCTTGGTGGCGATGGTCTGACCCGATGCGAGACCGGACACGATCTCGATGCGGCCGGCGCTGCGCTGCCCGGTGGTGACGGGGACGGCTTTGAACCCCTTGGGCGTGCGGACGAACACCACGTCGCGAGCATTGAGCGATTGCACCGCCTCCTCGGGCACCACGATCGCGGTCGATGCACCGCTGCGGCTCGGAAACAGCCGCACGCGCACGGCCAAGCCCGGCTGAAGCCGACCGCCGATCACGTCGAGCACCGCGGTCGCAGCGCGAGTTTCGCCGCTCAAGGTCGGCGTCACGGCGCGAACACGGGCGCTGGTCGTGGATCCGTCTGGCAGGTCGATGATCGCCCTGTCACCAGGCGCGAGCCGCTGCGCGTCCGCAGGTCCAACCGCCGCCTCGATCTGTATCTGACTGGAATCGGCGACGCGGAACAACTCGGTCTCCGGTTGCACGAACGCGCCCAGGCTGACATTTTCCGATGTCACGCGTCCCGCGATTGGAGAGGCGACGACGACGCCGCGCCCGTCGCTGGTGACATTGGCCGCTCCTGCCGCGACGCTCGCACGCCGCGCCTCGGCCGCCGCTGATGCGGCTTCCGCCTGCGCCGTTTCGAGGTCAACACGCGGCGAGACCTTTTGGCCGTAAAGATAGCGTTCGCGCGCAAGGTTGCGTTGGGCAAGAGTCGCTTTCGCCGCGGCCGCTGTCCGGTCGGCCGCGATCTGGGCGGCGTCGCGGCTTTCGACGATCGCCAGCGCCTCGCCGCGTCTGACAGGATCGCCCAATCGTTTGAATACCCGCGTCACCGCGCCCCCCGCGCGCGCCGTCACGATCGCCTCGCCCGTGGGCGACGGTGCGACCGTCGCCTGGGCCACGATCTCGGCCGCCAACCCGCCTGGATTGACGGTTTCGGTGGTGACGCCCGTTCTCTTCATCATCTCGGCGCTCATCGGGAGCGTATCGCTCGGCGCCGCCTCCGCTTCGGCCGCCTCGGACTTGCCACCCTCGGGCGCGGGCGCGGCCGGGGTGTCGGCCGTCCATCGTGCGACGGTGAACCCGCCCGCCGCCGCAACGAGCACCGCCGCTGCCACGCCGCCCAACAAACGCTTGTCAGATAAGATCATCGAATATCTCCGGGGATGGCGGGGCGCGCACTCGAGGGCGTCTGCTCGGCCGATAGGGTGGCTGGCGCGGTGAGCCGCGCCAGGCGGGCCTCCGCGTCGCGGTATGTGGCAAGGGCGTCGATCGCTGCGGCGCGCGTTTCGCGAAGCGTCCGCTCGGCCTCCAAAAGATCGAGTTGGCTGAACTTGCCCGCCGCGTAGCCGAGGCGTGCGATGCGGGCGGCCTCCGCGGCTGCGGTCAGCGCCGGTCCTCCCGCCGTGCGCGCGGTCGTCGCGGCATTGGCAAGCTCGGCCTGCGCGCTCGCGATCGACCGATCGGCCTCTAGCAACGCCACCCGGCGTAGCGCCTCCGCCTGGGTTGCCTGTGCCTGGGCCTGGGCAATGGCCGCGCGACCATTGTTGAACACCGGAAAGGGGACCGACACGCCGAATACCGCCGCCACATCGTTCGTTGCCTCAAGTCGGCGCGCGCTCGCGCTCACCGTCACGTCGGGGATGCGCTGCGCCCGCGCGAGCCGGACCTGGGCGCTCGCGGTGCGCGCGTCAGCATTGGCCGCTGCCAGCGCCAGCGTGCCCTCGGCCGAGATAAGCTGGGTGGGTCCGTAGCCGCCGATCCGCTCGAACCAAGCCGTATCCAGCGGCCCGGTCACGGGCTGGCCGATCAGCCTCGCCAGGTTCGCGCGCGCCACCTCGGCAGTGCGCGCGGCCCGTTCCACCGCGGTCTCCGCGTTGATGCGAAGCACCTCGGCGCGCTGTTGCTCGATCGGCGACGCCGCGCCTGCTGTCACACGCACCCGTGCCGCCCGCGCGCCCTCAGCCGCAAGGCCGGCTTGCTCGCGTGCGACAATCAACCGCCGCTCGGCCGCCGCAGCCTCGATGTAGCTCTGCGTGATTGAGAGTGTGAGGTCGGCGATCGCGATGGCCGCGCCGATCCGCGCCCGGTCGATCTGCGCGTCCGCGACCGCGACTCGCGCCGATCGCTTGCCGCCAAGCTCGATCGGAAGCGCCAAGCCCGCGGTAGTTTCCGCGCTGCGGAGTCCGCGATATTCGCCGCTGCCGGCGACGTTCTCGGTTTCGACGACGATCTCGGGGTTGGGGCGAAGCGCCGCCACGCGGCGACCAGCCGTCGCGGCCTGTACGCCTGCAGTTCCGGCCGCAATCGAAGGAGAAACGGCGCCGCCAAGCGCCAGAGCGCGCTCAAGGGTGAAGGGAGGCTCCGAAGGCACGGCCGATGACGGTGCGGACGTCTGCGCCAGTGATCCCGACACGGGGAATGCGAGGAGCAGAACTGCGACTAGGCTCTTCCTCTTCCAGCTTTTCTGTCGAACTTGGTGCTTGCTCATCCGATTTCCCGCGATTCATGTCGCAGGTTGCGCTCATGCAACCTACAGTCTCTAGAGGAGCAAGCCCTAATTTCGCTGCTGTGCTTTCCCATCTCGAAACTGGGGCGAAGGGCGACGACGACCCGGCGTGCGGTCACGGCCTGCACGCCGGCATTGCTGACCACCAGCGGATGGAATGCAGCGCCGCCCGGTGCGAGCGCGCGTTCAAGGATGAAGGGCGGATCGGTAGCGGCCTGGGATGGCCGCGCGGCCGTTTGCGCCTGCGCTATCGAAGCGCCTGACGCGATGGCCATAAGGGCCGCGATGACACGGGACATGAATGATCGTCTCCTGACAAACCTGGAAGCCCGTGCGCGCGCACAGGTGCTAGGGGTTCGTCAGGCTTGTGGAGGCCGTAAAGCCGGGTCGCTCGTCGCGGGCGTGATCGACCCTTGATCCCACGACAGCGGGCACACGCGCATTGCGCTCGCCGAGAACACGGGGGCGGGCGTCACCGGCACGCCGATGTGGTCGCCATGGCAAGTCACATGATGGTGCGGATAACCCTTGTCGGAATCGGCTGGCACCGGCAAAGGCGTCGCCGCGCTCCAGGAAGCCGGCCTTATTAACATCGCGCCGCTCACGGACGTGCCACGGCTGTCGGTTCTAGGCGTGTTCCCCACCTGGCAATCGGTGCTGGCGCAACTTCTGATGGCTGAGCTGCCCCCTTCTGAGTGGTCCATCGACTATGACAGTCTGGATCATGGTGAGCCTCACCCCGTCTTAGGTCCGGTCTTTATGAGAAAACCGGCTCTCTTTTCGTCAGGGCAGGCATGCCTGCCCTGACGAAAAAGCGCGCTCCATCGGGGTCTGGTTGCCGAGGGAGCTATGCGGACGGTGCTCGTTGTAATCGCGCCGCCACGCCTCACATTTTACCCGTGCGTCGTCCAAGCTCAAGAACCAGTATGCGTTGAGGCATTCGGCCCGAACGCGGCCATTGAACGCCTCCGCGAACGCATTGTCGGTCGGCTTGCCGGGGCGGCTGAAGTCCAGCACTACATCATGCTGATAGGCCCATAGATCGAGATCCTTCGAGATGAATTCCGGCCCATTATCCAGACGTATGCGCTTGGGGCGACCGTGTGCTGCGGCAATGCGGTCGAGCGTCTCGACCACGTCAGAGCCACGATAGCTCGTCCGTACATCGAGCGCTGGCGACACGCGCGTGAAGTTGTCGACGATCGACAGCACCCGGATCTTGTGCCCGTCGAACAGCTGGTCCGACAGGAAATCCATCGACCAGCACTCGTTGGGCGCCGTCGCCGGCGTCCGGTCATCGCGCAGCTTCGCCTTCACCTTGCGCTTGGGCGTCTTGTTGCGCAGCTGCAGCCCGAGTTCGCGATACAGCCGATGAGTGCGCTTGTGGTTGATCTCCCAGCCTTCCCGCCGGAGCAGCACATGGATGCGTCGATACCCGTAGCGAACACGGGTCGCAGCCAACTCCTTGATCCGCATCTTGAGGCCGGTCTGATCGAGGCGGCGGGACTGATAGCGCTGGGTCGATCGATTGATCGGAAACGCGCCGCAGGCTCGCCGTTCGCTGACCTGGTAGCTCGCCTGCAAATAGCCGACGATCTCCCGGGCTCGACCAGGCCCTACATTTTTCGGCGGATGACGTCCTGCAGCATCTCCTTGTCCAGGCTGAGGTTCGCCACCAGCCGCTTCAGCCGGACATTTTCCTCCTCCAGCACCTTCAGGCGCTTCATCTCCGACGGCATCAGACCTCCGTATTTGCTGCGCCATCGATAGTACGTCTGGATCGAGATGCCGGCTTTCCGACACACCTCCTCCACGGTCGTTCCATCCTCGGCCTGCTTGAGGATGAACGCGATCTGCTGCTCGCTGAACCTCAACTTCTTCATTGACGGATTCCCTCGTCCGGCATCTGCCAAACCTAACCGGGAATTTCTCACAAAGAACGGACCAATCTGGAGGGCTCAGGTCAGCCCCGGACTTGGAGGTCATCTCCATGTCACCGCATTCATCAAGGACTTGGCTAACCCATACAGCGTCGACACACGTTGGAACGGCACTCTTTCAACAAGGGTAAGGCGTTTAGTGCCGTTCAGCGCGTCGATCGCCGATGTGCCTATTGAGAGAGTGGAACACATCGACGTCGAGTATCGCTCTGGTCATGATTATCGAACCCGGAGCGTTACAACGTGAGGGTTTATCGTAACTCAATCTGCGCACCCCTTCTCGAACGGGTTGTGGGGCCGTTCATTTCTGAAACTTGGGAAACTTCCTGATGCCGCACGATCATGGCGCAGCCGGCCATAGCCACGACCATACGGCGGGCGCCAACGCGAAGATGCTCACCTGGGCGCTGGGGCTGACCGCCACCTATCTCGTCGCCGAAGTAATCGGCGGGTTCGTTTTCAACAGTCTCGCGCTGCTCTCCGACGCCGCGCACATGATGACCGATGTCGCGGCGCTCGTGATCGCGCTGATGGCGATCAAGCTCGGCGGCAAGTCAGCCGACGAAAAGCGGACGTTCGGCTACCGGCGGTTCGAGATATTGGCGGCGGCGTTCAACGCCGTGCTGCTGTTCGTCATCGCTATCTATGTGTTCGTGGAGGCGATCAAACGCTTCAATGCGCCGCAGGAAGTCCAGTCCTGGGGCATGATGGCGGTCGCGGCGATCGGTCTCGTCGTGAACCTGATTTCGATGCGGCTGCTGACAGCGGGCAAGGACGCCAGCTTCAACGTGAAGGGCGCCTATCTGGAGGTGTGGGCCGACATGATCGGCTCGATCGGCGTGATTCTTGGCGCGCTCGCCATCAAGTTCACCGGCTTTACCTGGATCGATCCCATCGTCGCAGTAGCGATCGGGCTGTGGGTGCTGCCGCGGACGTGGATATTGCTCCGCGATACGACCAACGTGCTGCTCGAAGGCGTGCCGGGTGGACTGAAGCTCGGCGAGGTCCGCACGGCAATCGCCGGCGTTCCCGGCGTCGCCGGCCTCCACGATCTTCACGTCTGGTCGATGAGCAACGACGATGTGAGTTGCACGGTCCATGTCGTGCTGAAGGAGGGCGCGGACGTCGATGCCACTCGCACCGCTGTCCAGGCCGTCCTTCTGGAAAAATACGAGATCGAGCATAGCACGATCCAGACCGAAGGGTCAGATCGTCAATGCGGGGACGAGGACCATCTTCATCGTTAGTCGGTGAAGGATGGGAGGCGTCGCGGAACAGAACCGCAACGCCTCCCACTCTCGCGACTGTCAGGCCGAGGATAAGGCCGTGTCCGTCCGGCGTCGCGGCCTCAACCGCGACACCCAGGCGGTGATCGCCGGCAGCACCAGCAGGGTCAGCACGGTCGATGTGATTAGACCGCCGATCACGACGATCGCCAAGGGCCGCTGCACCGCGGCGCCAGTTCCAGTGGCAAGCGCCATCGGCAACAACCCGAGCGACGCCACCATCGCGGTCATCAGGACCGGACGCACCCGTTCCATCGCGCCATCGGCGATGGCCTGTTCCTCGTCCTGACCATCTTCCAGATGCTTCCCGATCGCGCTCATCATTACGAGATCATCGCCAGCGCCAAGCAAGCGTTTATCAACGATCATATCGATCATTGCCCTGTTCATGCCGAAGAAGGTGAGGGCACGAAAGTCGCGGTGGAGCAATTCCGCGCAATCTCAAAATACTGGTAGCCGCAACAGGGTCGCTGCTTGTCGCATCAACCAAGCCCTGGCCCCAACCATCCCGGCCAACGACCGGTAAGGCAGGGTATACGGGGCTGGACACACCAAGCATATCCATTATGCTGGATATATGGAAAACGAGGATGCCATCTCGGCGCTGGGTGCTCTTGCACAAGGAACGCGCCTTGACACGTTCCGCCTCTTGGTACGGCACGAACCGGATGGTTTGGCTGCCGGCGATATCGCGCGTCAGCTCGACGTGCCGCAGAACACCCTGTCGGCGCACCTCGGCATCCTCGCCCGCGCTGGCCTGGTCCGCTCCGCACGGCATAGCCGCTCGATCATCTACCGTGTCGATCTGGACGGCCTGCGCGCGCTGACGCTGTTCCTCGTCAAGGACTGCTGCGCCGGCAATGCGGAGCTGTGCGCGCCGCTCGTCGCCGAACTCACCCCCTGCTGCTGAAAGGACGCCCTGTGGCCGTCGATGTCGTCGTCTATCACAACCCCGAGTGCGGCACGTCGCGCAACACGCTCGGCCTTATTCGCAACGCCGGCATCGAGCCGCACGTGGTCGAGTATCTGAAAACCCCTCCAGCCCGCGCGTTGCTGGTCGAGCTGATCGATCGCGCCTGCATGACACCCCGCGAACTGCTGCGCGAGAAGGGGACGCCCTATGCGGAGTTGGGCTTGGGCGACACGTCGCTATCCGACGACGCGCTGGTGGACGCGATGATGGCGCATCCGATCCTCATCAACCGGCCGCTGGTCGTATCGCCGCTCGGCGTGAAGCTCTGCCGGCCCTCCGAAGCCGTGCTCGACCTGCTGCCGACCAATCAGCTCGGAGCGTTCGCAAAGGAAGACGGCGAGCAAGTGGTGGACGCATCGGGCCAGCGCGTCGCCTGATGCTCCTTGCTGTCCTGATCTTCGTTGCGACGATCGCGCTCGTCATCTGGCAACCCAAAGGCCTCGGGATCGGGTGGAGCGCGATGGGCGGGGCCGTCGTGGCGCTGCTTGCAGGCGTCGTCACGCTGTCCGACGTGCCAGTAGTGTGGGGCATCGTCTGGAACGCGACAGCCGCGTTCGTCGCGATCATCGTTATCAGCCTACTCCTCGATGAAACCGGATTCTTCGAATGGGCGGCGCTCCATGTCGCGCGCTGGGGGAGGGGGCATGGTCGCCGGCTGTTCGTTCTGATCGTGCTGCTCGGTGCGGCGGTGTCCGCGCTGTTCGCCAACGACGGCGCGGCGCTGATCCTGACGCCGATCGTCATCGCCATGCTGCGGGCGCTGGGCTTCAACGACAAGGCGACGCTGGCGTTCGTCATGGCGGCGGGGTTCATCGCCGACACCGCCAGCCTACCGCTGGTCGTGTCGAACCTCGTCAACATCGTGTCGGCCGACTTCTTCCGGATCGGGTTCGGCGACTATGCGTCCGTGATGGTGCCGGTCGACCTGGTGTCGATCGCAGCGACGCTTGGCGCGCTGCTGCTGTTCTTCCGGCGCGACATACCGGCGGATTATGACGTAGGCGCGCTGCGCGCGCCGCGTGACGCGATCCGCGATGCCGCGACATTCCGCGCGGGCTGGATCGTTCTTGCACTGCTGCTCGCCGGCTTCTTCCTGCTCGAACCGCTCGGCGTCCCTGTCAGCGCCGTCGCCGCTGCCGGCGCGATCCTGCTGCTGGTGATCGCGGGGCGAGGCCATGTGATCCCAACGGCCAAGGTGCTGCGCGGCGCACCCTGGCAGGTCGTGATCTTCTCGCTCGGCATGTACCTGGTCGTCTATGGCCTGCGAAACGCCGGCCTGACCGACCATCTGGCAGCACTGCTGGATCGCACCGCGCAAGGCGGCGTGTGGGGCGCGGCGCTAGGAACGGGCGTCATCGCAGCGGTCCTGTCGTCGGTTATGAACAATATGCCGACGGTGCTGGTGGGCGCGCTCTCGATCGACGCCACGCACGCGAGCGGCGCGATCAAGGAAGCGATGATCTACGCCAATGTGATCGGCTGCGATCTCGGCCCCAAGCTGACGCCGATCGGCTCACTCGCGACGCTGCTCTGGCTCCATGTCCTCGGGCAAAAGGGCGTGCGGATCGGATGGGGCTATTACTTCCGTGTCGGCGTCACGCTCACCGTACCGGTGCTGCTCATCACGCTCGCGGCGCTTGCAATCAGGATTAGCATCGCATGACCAGAACGGTCGCCACGTTGCTCGAACCTGCCGGTCTGGCTGGCTTGGCACAATTGCTCGATGCCGCGGACCTGCCGAGTGCCGATATCGCCGATCCCGGCCGCCTGATCATCCGGATTGAGGCCGATAGCCTCGTCGGTTTCGGTGGGCTCGAGGGAGAAGGGTCCGACCGCTTGCTCCGCTCGATCGTCGTCGTCCCCGATCGACGTCGACATGGCCTCGGGCGGGTGTTGGTCGCCGCCCTCGAACGACAGGCACACGACCTCGGGGTGGAGCGCCTGCACCTCCTGACGACCACGGCCGCACCATTCTTCCGGGCGCTCGGCTATGCCGATGCCGATCGCGGCGCTGCTCCCTCGGCCATCGCCGCATCGCGCGAATTCACCGCACTGTGCCCCGCGTCGGCCGCCTACCTCGTGAAAGCCCTCTGATGCCGCTCCGCACGCTCGCCGATCCCAATATCATGCCGGCGCTCGATCCGGCCTATGCCATCCAGCGACCCGCCGTGAGGCTCGGCCCGCTCGATCCCGCGCCGCGTATCCTTCTGCTCTACGGTTCGCTGCGCGAACGGTCCTTCTCCCGGCTGTGCGTTGAGGAAGCGGCACGCCTGCTCCGGTTCTTCGGCTGCGAGACGCGCATCTTTGATCCATCGACCCTGCCGCTGCCTGACCAACATGCTGGCGACGACCATCCGGCCGTCCACGAGCTGCGCGAGCTGTCCTTATGGTCGGAAGGGCAGGTGTGGTGCAGCCCGGAGCGGCATGGCCAGATCACGAGCATTATGAAGCTTCAAATCGATCATCTGCCGCTTTCTATGGGCGGGATGCGTCCGACACAGGGGCGCACGCTGGCGGTCATGCAGGTGTCGGCCGGATCGCAATCGTTCAACAGCGTCAACACGCTGCGCGTGCTGGGTCGCTGGATGCGAATGATCACGATCCCGAACCAATCGAGCGTTGCCAAGGCGTTCAACGAGTTTGATGACGCGGGGCGCATGAAGGCGTCCAGCTACTATGACCGGATCGTGGATATGATGGAGGAACTGGTGCGGTTCACGGTGCTGCTGCGCCCGCACGCGGTTCAGCTTGTTGATCGCTACTCAGAGCGGAAAGCGGCGGGCGTGCCAATCGACCGCGCGACCGATCTGTCGAGCATAGCGATTGCGGCCAAACCGCGTGGCCGGCACGCCGTCAAGGCAGGCGGCTGATGCGACGTTTGCCGAAGCGAGCCACGCTAATGTGGTCCCGCCGGCTAATCCGGCTTGTGCTCTGCGCTTTGAGAAACCTACGGGTTTCAACCTGCGTGGCCGGCCTCCCCAGGCGTCAGCTGGATCGTCGAGCGCTACCTGTCTTGCGCTGACGCGATTATCGCTTCAGGTCGCTACAGCGACAGATGAAGGGGAGCGTGCTTGACGATGAACACCAAGGATCTGGCCAAGGACGTTGCCGCCAAGCGGGGCGTCACCGAGAAGCAGGCCCTCGAGGTCATGGCTGGGCTCCTCGAGGGTATCGCGGAGGCGGCCGCCAAGGGTGAGGAGATATCGCTTCCCGGCTTCGGCAAATTCAAGGTGAAGGACACGCCCGAGCGCTCCGGGCGCAATCCGTCGACCGGCGAGGCGATCACGATCGCGGCGTCGAAGAAAATCACATTCACGCCGGCCAAGGCGCTTAAGGACCGACTGTAGGCTCGACAGCACCGGCCGGCGTCGCCCGGCCACGTGTTGGATGTTCACGAATTATTCGCTATCTAAGGCGTTGGAGAATGACAGGCGCGTGAACACTGCCAAATCTATGCGGCTGGCCCGGCAGGTGAAGGGGAGGTTCGGCACGTGGGCGGCCGTGCGTCAGGCCTCGCGCGTCGAGAACGGCGTATATGTGGTCGATCCAAGCGCTGGCGGTGACCGCGACAGCAAGGATGTAGCGGTTCCCGCCACGGCGTAACGGCCGTGACGTTCAGCTACTCGCTGTTCCTCGCACTGCTGCTGCTTTTCCTGGGGCTCTGCTTCTGGGCAGGGTGGCGCGTCGGCGAGCGCACCGATTTCCTCAGCCCAACCCCGGACCGGCCGAACTCTACGGTGACGCTGTTCATCGTGGTGTTCGGCACCATCGCAGGGCACCTTCTGGGAACCGGCTTCTTCGCCGCCCAGGCGGCATGGTGCCGGGCGACAAGCGTCTGTTTTGACCCCGGCTTCGATCCAAATATCTATCGCGCGCTCGCCCGCGGCGGCGCTGGGGCACGCGATGCGTCCGACCTCGCGCTGGAAATGTGGCTTTTCGCGATGCTACTCATCGGAGCCGCGACGG